>Ga0316202_10000310_pt1 | contig 61377 bp, 54 predicted proteins | sample 3monrhotite_MG_FD_204934 | JGI IMG/M metagenome (GOLD analysis project Ga0316202, IMG submission 204934) | Microbial mat bacterial communities from mineral coupon in-situ incubated in ocean water Damariscotta River, Maine, United States -... | ecosystem: Environmental > Aquatic > Marine >...
CGGAAGCCATCAACACCGACGGCCTCAAAGCCGTGGCCGAGTTTCAGGTGGTGCGCGATCGTCTCGCCAAAATCGGCACGCCCGATCAGGTTCAGGCGCTGGATGAGGCCGTGTTGAGTGGTGTGTCGGAAAGAACTCAGGAGCAGCTTAAGGACGTTTTCAACCCTGATGTCGCTATGTCGCGGGAAAAAGCAATATCGCTTGAGTTTAACATAGATCCGGCGCTCGAAAGTGAAACGTTATCCATCTCGGCAAATCAAAAAACTTCTCCAACATCGGCGAACAAAGACGACTCGGATCAATCTGGAGAAACAAGTCATCCGAATGAAACAGATTTTCATAAAATTAATAATATGACACCCGAAGCCTCAAAAGAGGCCCGGGAGGAAGCCGCATCTCGGATCGCCAAAATAGATGAGAGAAAACGGTTGGCCGATATCAATGCAAGCCTACAGGATGATCCTGACACCCCTATTGAAAAAAGACTTCGTAGGGAGCCCGCTTTCCAGGAGCGCATACGAGAACTCCAAGAGACTGGAAAAACGGATAACATCGAGTTGCGAGCGTTTATCGAACAATACGGGAGTTTATTTGGGATTGATAATCCAGGGAACTTTGATTTCCCGCGTACAGATGAAATTGGCAACCCGACGAAAATTTCCAGGAACGCCCTTTCCCGCCGCGCACGAGACATACCGAACGTTATATCTGGTCAGGAATTCGATTATGGACAACGTAACAAACTGCGCGTCGCCGCTGCTGACGAAGAACTGGCCAAGTCCGGCGTCTCGAAGGAAACAATATCACGATTCTCCAAGTCCGAACGTTATGCGCTGGATTTTGCCTTACAAGGGAACGTTGACGACGTTGGCATTCCCCCATTCATGATAAATGAACAAAAAATCGCCAAGCAGTTTCAGAAAGATTTGGAGAGAGGAAAAAGCATAACCGAAGCAACTGAAAATGCTCTCAAGTTAAAGTCCAACCTTGGGCCTAATCCGATTGTTGACGCCGTTATCGAAGGCAATAAGGACAACAAAGATGATCTGGAAATTAACAAAATCCAACCCCGCAACGAACATCAAGAGAACGACATCCAGGTGGCGAGAGCTAACCCTGTCCAGAGACGTATCGAGTCAAGAGCCCGCCTGCGGAAAGAAGCTGAGCGTCGCCGCATAGAAAAAAGAGACAAAGATCTCAAAGAACGGGATCGCCTGAATTACCCTTTGCCGAGCTCAGCTGAAGACGCGGGAAAAATGGATTTTATATTGCTACCTTTGCGCGAAAGCAAATATCATCAAAATCACAAAGGGAAGCCGGAGCTGAAATATATTCATCCCGACGGGCGCGAAGTGGTTTTTGATGGCGATACTGGAAATATGATTACAGCCCCGGAAACTAGGGGCTCATTCAACTATGGCCCCAAAACTTGGACGTTGGATCATTTCACCAAGGATATGCTTCCGTATTACAGTTACCGAAAGGGTGGTATTTTTGGTCTTCCTAAGGCATCAGAACCCCGGACACGGCGCCATCGAATTCGAAATAGAAAATAAGGCAACAGATGCATGGAATCCGGAGCTGAAAAAAGAGTTTTTTTTCCACCGCTAAAAAATCACCCCCTAGCGAAAGGAATGTTGTTTGTAACATTCTTTTTTCTGTCTCTTCTTCTGTACTTGAGGCTTAGGTTGACCTACGACTATGAGGATTTTAATCCATTTTTCCCCGAGCGAGAATATCTCGATATCATCGTAGTAACGCTCTGGTTAACCCTTACTCATCCGGTCATTGGACTATATTTTTTGGTTAAGAAAAACTGGTGGGCAGCAACTACATTTATTGTGTCTATGCTGGTATCGGGTTGGATTACATTTTATGCCGCAGTAATTGTTTAACCCAAAATCGGTGACATTTTCAGGAATAATCTCGCTTAGGCGATTGGTGAGAACCAGAAAAGAAAGGGCAAACTCCATACGGGCGAAATTCAAATTTTGAGGTTACGAAATTAATGAATCTGACAAAAACGTATCGGCTTGTAGGTAACCACCCATTTGCTATTGGCTTATTAGGAATTACGACATGGGTAATTACCTGTCTGGCGTACTGGATATTGCGTGCGTGGTATGACTACGAAGGAATAGATAATTTCCCCACCGACTCTTTCTTCGATCGAGGTTTGGCATTAGCCTATTTGGTGATCTTAAACGCCATAGTTTGCATTTTCTTTCTCATCAAAAAAAACTGGGCGATTGCGTTCTCCTTCGCGACGCTCATAGGGCTTTCCGTGATCGTATTATTGTTTGTCGGCGCGATGTATTGACCTGATGGTTATCGGGCCTAAGTCAACGCCGCCGTCGCGTCCCATCCGGTCTCTTTTACCTACACCGTCCGGCAACATCATGCGCGATGGTTTGGCCAGTGGTGGATTAAAACTCTCCGCTCCGGTTGGTCCCGGCGCGCCCAATCGGCCCAAGGACGTGTTTCAGGTCGAGACCGTGCTCAAGGGATCGGGCTTGTTAAGCCGCACGCCGGGAACCCGGTTTGGCGACGACACGGCCTCGGCCATTGGTCAGGGGCAGCAACGCCTGAACCGTGATCACGGCACTGCTGTCGGGCGCAGGCCCCTCAAGATTGACAGCCTGATCAACCCCGATGGCCCGACCCAGACAGCAACCCGAGGGTTGGCCCGTCAGGTGGGCGCGGCTTTGAGCAGCGGCGCAAACCGGCTGTGCCGATACCCAGAGAGTCAAAACCGCAACGCCCTTCGGTAACGCCGGTCGTCGAACCCCCCTTCACCGCCGATATCAAGCACCTGCAAGATACCCTGACCGCCGATCAGACCGGAGAACTCACCCGCCTCGCCGACGGCCTCAGTAAAACCCGCACCCCGGGGGCTGTCGCCGGTGACATCTCTGACGCCATTAATACCGACGGCCTCAAGGCCGTGGCTGAGTTTCAGGTGGTGCGGGATCGTCTCGCCAAAATCGGAACGCCCGATCAGGTGCGGGCGCTGGATGAAGCCGTGTTGGGAGGTGTGTCGGAACAACAACGTGATCAACTGAAAACGCTCCTCCTCCCCCACGACGATGGTTTCGACGGGGAAACCTTTGAACTGAGCGGGCAGGAGCTGCAAGACGCCCGGGATGGCAAACATGCCATAAACCTGGACAGCGAAGCCCCCTCGTCTGGTGCCGGAAATCAGGATGGTAACGGGGGAGAAGGTGAAAGACCCGGCCCAGGTGATCAAGCTAATGATAAAATGGATGGTGCCGGACTTGACCACCTGCGCGGCAAATTCGGAGCCGCAACAACCGATGAAGAACGCCTGGCCGTCGCAAAGGATGCGGTGAAAGTGTTGGCAGATCCGGACAGTGCCCGAGCGCTCCGCGATCAGGCGCTCATGGACCTGGCATCTGAAGCTCAAAAATCTGGGATGAAGCCCGGTGAGTATCTGGTCCGGCGCAACAGGATTACCGAAGCTTTCCCGGAAACGCGTGACAAGAACGGCGATATCAAGGTCGCCGCACTGCCACTGGCCGTCCCCTACGTTATTGCAGGTGGCGCGGCGACAGCCGGTGTGGTCGGCAAATATGTTCAGGACAACTGGGAGAACCTGGGGCTGGATAAAGTGTTTGGCCCTCAGAACCGAATGGATGCCGCCAAACCGCTGCCACCCATACCAGGAACGGAACCGACAGATATAGATTTTGGGCAAGAAAGGTTTCCGGACCTTAGCGATGAAGACCACGCCCCGCAGGTTCCAAATTTCGATCCACCCGATACAGATACCCAAACACCGCCGTTTCCCGATCAGGGCGACGCGTTTAATAAACCGCAAATTGTCGAGATTGAAGAAGCGAAACCGAGAAAACCCGGAACGTCATTAGACGATGCCGCCAAAAGCAGTCAGGCCGCTATAAAGAACTGGAAGATACTGGGGCCACAAAGGCAAAAGGATGCTCGGCGGCTTGTCGAGCAGTACCTTAAAGGCGACCGACACCCTGGCTCCGGGACAAGGGAGTTTCGTGACCGCTCAGACTATAAAAAACTTCGCAACAAAAATGGCACACGTGTCATTATCAAAGATTACACTGATGGCACAACAGATGTGGTCGGCATGTATCTTGGGCACACCAAATCAGATGCTGTCGAAGGCAAAATCGCGACCAAGCTGATCAAAGAATATGAAACCCGGAGGAAAAACAAATGAAAGGCTATACGGAAGGTGAAGTTCACCCAGGAGACATCGCTAGCGTGATTGACTTTGTCGTAGATTATATTCGGCGAGACGGGACTTTAAAGGGCCTCGACATGGATATTGAGGTAGATGATCGTAAAGTTCGAAAATTCGTCAACCAAAGCTTTGATGGCTGGAACCATTTAGAATCAATGATTGATTATACATGTGACCGTTATCTGGGGAATGTCATTGTGCCCGGAGACCGGGAACCTCGGCTCTATTCAAGAATTTTGGGAGATGAGCGCCTCCCAAAATCCCGTAGTAAAGAAGAAGTCGAAACCTTAATGGAAAATGCGGAACGCACCATCACATCCGATGAAATTGTCGATGATATCGAGCGCGAACTCCGGGTGACGGCTCAATTGGGCGACGTGGAAGGGTTCAGTATTGACACCAGCCTGTTCATCCCCATGATCGAAAATGACCCCGAAGGTTGGAAAGAGGTATTGGAGTTGATGCGTCATACAACGGATCAGTTCATTGGCGACATCATTGTTCCCGGCAGCCAGGGCGTAAAACCCTGGCCCCGTCGGTCTGTATAGCGAGCAATTTATCCATCATGGGAACAATACAGTCATAGAAGTTACCGGCAGGACGGCGAATGGCTTGGGGCGACGGCTCTCTCCGGCTCCATCAATCCTTTCCCGCCAAACTCGCCTGCGGAGCAGACCGGGGAACTCCACCTCGTCAACCCGAGGGTTAGCGCGTCAGGTTGCCGGTCAGTGGCGCGGATTTGAGCAACGGCGCAAACCGGCTTTGCCAACACCCAGTGTGCCGAAATCCAGATTGCCAAACCCGCAACGCCCGTCGGTGACGCCCGTCGTCGAAACCCCCTTCACTGCCGATATCAAACGTCTGCAAGACACCCTGACCGCCGATCAGGCCGGGGAACTCACCCGCCTCGCCGATGGCCTCAGTAAAACCCGCACACCGGGAGCCATCGCCAGTGACATCTCAGAGGCCATTAAAACTGACGGTCTCAAGGCGGTGGCCGAGTTTCAAGTGGTGCGCGATCGTCTTAAGGAGATTGGAACGCCCGATCAGATCCGGGCGCTGGATGAGGCCGTGTTGGGGCAACTTCCCTCTCAAATCCGAGATCAACTGGAAGGTATCTTCAATCCCAAATCGATTCAACCCGACATTAAACCGGAAACGGACCGTCCGATAACAGCAATTCCGTTGCCTTCGCCAAACCGTCCTGTTCATCCCGGGAGGGAAAGGGTTGAGATCCAACTTCACGAGTTGAGTGCGCGGGAGGGTGAAGATGACGCAGGGAACGGTGCGCTGGTTGATCTTCGTGAACGCTTTCGCTCCGCCGATACGGATGAAGAGCGTCATTCTGTGGCCAAGGATGCGGTCAAGGCATTAGGTAACCCGGACAATGCCCGTGCGCTCCGTGATCAGGCGCTTCTGGACCTGGAATCCGAAGCTCAAAAATCTGGGATGAAGCCCGGTGAGTATCTGGTCCGGCGCAACAGGATTACCGAAGCTTTCCCGGAAACGCGTGACAAGAACGGCGATATCAAGGTCGCCGCACTGCCACTGGCCGTCCCCTACGTTATTGCAGGTGGCGCGGCGACAGCCGGTGTGGTCGGCAAATATGTTCAGGACAACTGGGAGAACCTGGGGCTGGATAAAGTGTTTGGCCCTGACAACCGAATGGATGTCGCCAAACCGTTACCACCCATACCAGGAACGGAACCGACAGATATAGATTTTGGGCAAGAAAGGTTTCCGGACCTTAGCGATGAAGACCACGCCCCGCAGGTTCCGAATTTCGATCCACCCGAGACAGATACCCAGACACCACCGTTTCCTGATCAGGGTGACGAATTTAACAAACCCCAAATACAAGAGATCAGAAGGAAACCAAACAGTCCGTTCAATGACGATGGCCATCGTAAAGAAATCGAGGCACGTCAAAAATCCGGTATGCCACTCGGGTTTCGCGACAGGAAACAATTGGATACATTTATCAATGACCTCCACGGTCGGCTAGAGGCAAATGGCATAAAGGGCTCAAAGGTCGCCATTCGTGGCAGCGCCGTAACGGGACGAGGCTTTAATCAGGCAACGGGAAAACATGATGGGCAACCGTTCAGAACAGAGCGAGGTAACGAAAGCGATCTCGACATCGCCATTGCAAATCCTGCACTGTTTGAGAAAGCTAAAAAATTGGGAATACCGATTCGAGGGGAGGGTAGTCGAACACGGGTAATAAACAATGACGACCTGAAGAAATTGGGCCTGACAAATTTCAAAGATCAACCTTTTGATACTAACGACCATGACGTAAGCATAATGATTTATAGATCACCAAAAATTATGAATCGCAGAGGTTCGAACATCCGCCTGGATCGCAAAAAGTAAAGGGATTTCAATATGTACAAGAACAACTACTCACGATACGGCGTTAAGATGAATGACATTGATACTGTTCGTGACAAGCTTGCGCGGATGCTCGATATGAAATTTGATAGTATCAACTCGGATTCCTGGGGAAGTTACTATAGAACATCGTCGCCTCCTGGCGAAATAAGCGAGATTGGCATCCACTACAACCTGGAACCCGCTGGCGCGCCAGGAGAAGTGGATGAACTAATGGATGCGGAATACCCCGATTATCCCGTGTTGATTTCTGTTCATGATGCCGAGAGCCTAGACTTCTACGATGAACTCCTCACCCAAGACCCGGAATTTCGAGGTGTCCTGATTTACCGGGATATTGAAGAAGATGACGATTGATTCGTCACAAATATAAACGTCATAGGTTCCACACAATCACAGAAATTGCCGCCGTTTAAGTTTCCGGGTGGGTTCTTTCTCCAGCTCACAGTTGACGAACTCAAACTGCCGCGATCGCGTCGATTTCGACTTGAAAGCCGTGATGCAACGTATTGCACGGCACAATAGCGCGGGCCGGGCGGTGATCGCCCATGACGTCGGCATAGACGGCGTTGACCTCCGGCCAGAGCGCTACATCGGAAACGTAAACGGTCATCTTGAGGGTTCTGTCGAGACTACTGCCCGCGGCCTCAAGGATCGCTGCAACATTGGCCAGGCAGTTGCGGGTCTGGGTTTCAACTGAACCGACGACGGGGTCGGTTGCGCCCGGCTGGAACCCCAGTTGTCCTGATACATAAACCACATCGCCATGGCGGATGGCCTGCGAATAATGACCGCCGGGCGGGCTCGCCAACTCCGTCTTAATCGGGGTAATCGGTTTTTCCATCAGGCCCGGTTCTGCTTCAGCATTTCAGACAGCAAAAAGGCCAGTTCCAGGGCCTGTTTGGCGTTCAAGCGCGGGTCGCAGTGGGTATGATAGCGCGCGCCTAAGTCATCATCGCCAATTTTCTGAGCGCCGCCGGTGCATTCGGTCACGTCCTGTCCGGTCATTTCAAAATGTACGCCGCCCGCGTGGGTACCTTCCGAGAGGTGCACAGCGAAAAATCCTTTGACCTCGGCCAAAATAGAATCGACCGGGCGGGTTTTAAAACCGCTTGGGCTTTTGATCGTATTGCCGTGCATGGGGTCGGAAACCCACACCACATTGCGGCCTTCCTGTTTGACCCGGCGCACCAGTGGCGGCAGCATCGTCTCAACGTTGTCGGCACCCATCCGAGAAATCAGGGTCAGGCGACCGGCTTCGTTTTCCGGGTTCAGGATGTCGATCAGTCTGATCAGCTCGTCCGGGTCCATGCTGGGGCCGACTTTCATGCCGACGGGGTTGCCGATGCCACGCATGAATTCAACGTGAGCCCCATCCAACTGACGGGTCCGGTCGCCAATCCACAACAGATGGGCCGACGTATCGTACAGGCCGCCGGTGATTGAATCTTCACGCACCATGGGCTCTTCATATTCCAGCAGCAGGGCCTCATGCGAGGTATAGAAACTGGTTTCGCGAATTTGCGGTGTGGTTGACGAGGTCACGCCACAGGCGGCCATGAACGCCAGCGTTTCATCCAGCCGGGCGGCCATGTCCTGATACCGTTCACCCAACGCACTGTCGGCAACAAAATCAAGATTCCACTGATGCACCTTGTGCAGGTCGGCATAGCCCCCCTGAGCAAGGGCGCGAAGAAAATTTAAGGTCGAGGCGGATTGGTTATAAACCTGAAACAGGCGTTCGGGGTCCGGGGTCCGGGATTCAGGCGTGAATTCCATGCCGTTGACCATGTCGCCGCGGTACGAATCCAGCTCAACACCATCAATGGTTTCCGTTGGTGCCGAACGCGGTTTGGCGAACTGACCGGCCATACGACCGACCTTGACCACCGGCATCGCAGCACCATAGGTCAGCACGACCGCCATTTGCAGCAGCACGCGGAAGGTGTCCCTGATGTTATCGGGGTGAAACTCGGCGAAACTTTCGGCGCAGTCGCCGCCTTGCAGGAGAAACCCGTGACCGTTGCAGACTTCACCGAGGGCGCGTTTGAGACTGCGGGCTTCACCGGCGAAAACCAGCGGTGGTGAGGTGCGCAGACGATCCGTTACATTTTTTGCCGCCGCTGCATCGGGATAAACCGGAACCTGAGAGATCGGTTTGTCGCGCCAGCTTGATGGTGTCCAGGTATTGCTCATCTCGTCCTCAAACTCGTTCGGTTGCCCAGGGTGGCCCGCAAAGCTCTAATCTGCAAAGCCGGTCCACAAAAACAGAACTGCACGGTATACGCCGCTTCTGCGGGCTTTTCCAGAGAAACTCTAAGGGGGTGACTATTGCGCTTGCGCCGCAACGTTACGGAGCCATATTGTGACGGCTGACCTGATGGAGGTTTCCTATGTTTCTCGTCGATCCGGCTGTTTATAGCGCCTATCTGGGAACGGTTTTCCTGCTCGCGGTTACGCCGGGCACGGACAACATTTATGTGCTGACCCGAACCCTGTCACAAGGCCGGACGGCAGGGTTTCTCGCCGCTGGCGGGATTGCGCTGGCATTGGTCATCCACGTCACGGCCATCACGCTTGGCCTCAGTCAATTGTTCGTCACCGCCCCCAAGCTTTATCTGGCCGTTAAATACGCGGGCGTGGCTTACCTGATTTATCTCGCCTACAGGGCCTTCATGACACCGGAAAGCGCCATTTCACTCCGCGCCGCCAATGGTGGTTTACCGAAAATCAAGATCATCCGTCAGGCGGCGACGCTGTGTCTGTTGAACCCCAAACTCGCTATATTTTTCATCGCCTTCCTGCCGCAGTTCACCGACCCCGGGCGGGGCAGTATGTCAACACAGCTGTTTGTCCTCGGCCTGAGTTTCGCGCTGCTCAGCCTGGCGGTTTTCAGCCTGGCCATTCTCTGTGTTGCCCCCATCGGTAAAGCCCTGCAGTCCAGCCCGTTGTTCTGGAAATGGCAGGGCCGGGTGTCCGGGTCCGTTTTGGGTGGCATGGCGGTCTGGCTGGTCACCGCAGAAGACTGACTGGGGAGACTAGGTGGGCGTTGCGTCGTCCCCGCATCAGCTTGAGAAAACAGCCAATTTGCGGTATGATGGAGCAGTGCTGAAATCGAGTGTTGTCCGCAACAGAGCAATTTCTAGCGAGGTAATGTTATGGCCTCTTCACGACAATCTTCATCTTCAAAAAACACAGCGCGAGAAGCGGTCGGCGTGTTTCATGACGTCGCCTCTTTTGATGCCGCCATCGACGCGTTGCAGAGTGCCGGGTTTGATCGTGCCGAGATCAGCCTGCTTGCCGAAGAAAAGGCAGTGACCGAAAAACTTGGTCACGGCTACGCCAAAGTCGAGGAACTGGAAGACGACGCCGAGGTTCCCCGCGCCGCTTATGTGGGGCGCGAAGGGGTGGCCCAGGGCCAGGCGGCCGTTGTTGGCGGGTTGTTCATGCTGGGATCACTGGCCGTGACCGGCATGGTCGTGGCCTCCGGTGGTGCCTTGGCAACCGTCGTGCTTGCCGCACTTGCCGGCGGTGGTGGCGGTGGGGTTGTCGGATCGGTGATTGCCAGCCAACTCGGCAAACATCACGCTGATCATATCGAAGGCCAGCTGAAAAAAGGTGGTCTGTTATTATGGGTCGGCATTCGCGATGATGAACATGAAAAACGCGCCGTCGATATCCTGGCCAAGCACTCGGCCGACGATGTGCATGTGCATGACATCCGCCATGACCACGACCCCGAGGCCAATCCGGCAACCGGCATCAACATCGACCCGTTCCTGCCGGAAGCGCCGATTTAGAAGATCGTTGCGCCGCCTTCAGTTGCGAGCAAATAAAAGGGGCTGACTTATGGCACACTCCTTAGTTGTGCGTAGCTTTTCATTTTCCTGTTATTGCTTTACTCTCACGCGGAAATCTGGCGTGGGAAATCTGATATGAAACGGTCGTTTGTTTTTCCGGTTTTGCTATTGACCTTGCTGGTTGGGAGCTTTGCGTCTGCGGCTGATTTTAAAAAAGGTCTGGATGCGGCAAATAGAGGGGATTTTGCAACCGCATTAAAGGAGTGGAGGCCTCTTGCTGACCAGGGGCTTGAAAATGCTCAATTTAATATAGGTCTGCTTTATGAGGCAGGAGATGGCGTTGCAAAAGACGATAAAGTTGCCGCCGACTGGTTCGAGCAGGCCGCCGAGCAAGGACATCCCGAAGCCCAGTATAGATTGGTAAATATCTATGGTAGTGGGCGAGGTGTTCCGAAAAATATTGACGTCGCTGTCAAATGGCTAAGATTGTCTGCCAAAAACGGTAGTCCGCATGGGCAATATTTGCTGGGTATTATGTATGGTAGCGGCGAGTTTATCCCGAGAAATGATAAGCTTGCGGCATTATGGATCAGGGTTGCCGCCGAAGAGGGGCATATTCGGGCTCAATTGGCTTTGGGTGACATATATAGAACAGGAATGACCGTTCAAAAGGATGATGAGAAAGCGGTAAAATGGTACAAATTAGCGGCGGAACAGGGCAATGCTATCGCGCAGAGATTTTTGGGGTTGAGTTACCTGATGGGAAAGGGAAATCGACGGAATAATGTCCTTGCATTGAAGTGGTATATTATCGCTGCAACATTAGGCGACAAGGTTGCCCTAGAAGAGCGCGATGACGCCCTTAAGAAGATGTTGCCCAAGAACATTGAGAAAGGGAAACGCCTCGCCCAAGAATGGCTCGAAAAACACCCGGAAAAATAACCCCGATATTTTCGTTGCAACGACATCACTCCGCCTTCTCGCGCATGGTCACAAACTCTTCCGCCGCCGTCGGATGGATGCCGATGGTTGAGTCGAACTGGGCTTTGGTCGCCCCGCATTTCATGGCGATGGCGATGCCCTGGATGATTTCTGGCGCATCAGCCCCCATCATGTGACAGCCGAGAACGACATCGGTTTCGCGATCAACGATAATCTTCATCAATGATCTCTCATCGCGACCAGAAAGCGTGTGTTTCATAGCCTTGAAGCTGGAGAGGTATATATCGACTTCTCCGCGGTCGCGGGCCTGTTCTTCCGTCAGACCGACCGTACCGATGGGTGGCTGGCTGAACACAGCGGACGGGATGTTGTCGTAGGCCATGCTGACCGGCGTGTTGTCGTAAAGGGTTTTGGCGAAGGCCATGCCTTCGGCCAGGGCGACGGGGGTCAGGTTCATGCGGTCGGTGACATCACCGATGGCGTAGATGTTGTCGATATTTGTTTTCGAGTAGTCATCAACAACAATTGCGCCGTTTCGATCAAGCTCTACGCCGACGTCCTCAAGTCCAATGCCGTTGGTATTGGGCGCCCGGCCGGTGGCGTACATGATCAGGTCGGTGTCCAGCGGCTCGGCGTTATCGAAGCTCATGCGGAAACGGCCGTCGCTTTGTTTCTCGATATTGGTGACGTTGATGCCGCTATGGATGGTGATGCCTTTTTTGGTCATCTCTTCACGCAGGCCGGTTCGCACCGAGTCATCGAAACCACGCAGGATGTTGTCGGCGCGGATAATCTCGTGGACCTCGGCCCCCAGCGCATTGAAAATACCGGCAAATTCGACGGCAATAAAACCGCCACCGACAACGACGATGTGTTTGGGCAGGGTGGGCAGGTCAAGGGCTTCGTTTGACGTGATCACATGTTCGATGCCGGGAACAGGCGGCATGGACGGCCAGCCGCCGGTGGCGATCAGGATGGTTTCAGCGGTGTAGGTCTTGCCGTTAACATCAACCGTGTGGTTGTCGATCAGCTTGCCGGTGCCGTTCAGTTCGGTCACCCCGGCGCCGGTCAGGATGTTGTGATAAACCCCTTCAAGGCGGTCCAACTCCTTGTCCTTGGCGGCGATCAGGCTTGGCCAGTCAAATGCATTGTCGCCGGGTGTCCAGCCGTAGCCGCGGGAATCTTCGAAGTCTTCGGCGAAGTGCGCACCATAGATCAGCAGTTTTTTCGGCACGCAGCCGCGCATCACGCAGGTGCCGCCAGTGCGCATGTTTTCAACCACGGCGACTTTGGCGCCCATGCCGGACGAGACGCGCGACGCCCGTACCCCGCCGGACCCGGCGCCGATGGTGATCAGGTCAAAATCATAAGCTGCCATGGTGAGTGCCCTTTTTTGCAAGTGTCCGGCCCAACACATAAGACGCCATACCCGCCAACGCCAGTCTGTTGCTCAAAAATCAACTTTCCAGGATGCGGCGTAACGGTTCAAGCTGGGTTTCGTAGCGTCGCCAGGCCTGCACGGAATCATTATAAAGCGGTTGGCGGACCTGACTTGAGCTAGCTGTTGAGACCGGCCTGTCGGATTTATGGAAATCAAGACAGGCGTCATTCCAGTCGAGATCGCAAAATTTGAGCAGCCGTTTTGTCTGGTTGAGTTGATCCGACACCACGTCTTCATACTGGATATCAAAAATGACCCCCGGCAAAACCGTGTGCCAATGGGTCATCAGGTCGCGGTACAGATTATAGTTCTGGCCGATTTCCGTCTGATCAAAGGAGTAAGGGCGCCAATTCACGAAGTACGTCTTAAAAATCGACAGACAGGTATCCATCGGGTCGCGCCGACAGTGAATGATTTTGGCTTTTGGCAGCGCCAGCCGGATCAGGCCAATATGCAGAAAATTGTCCGGCATCTTGTCGGTTATGAAGCGCGCGTCGGTTGAATGGGTCCTGATCTCACGTATATAGCGTTCGCCCAATTGTTTGAAGTCGGAAAGCAGATGTTCGTCAATGCCATCAGCCAACAATGACGCCAGTTTTTGAAATGGAAAATCAGGCATGATGTTGTGCAGATGGTTCAACTCGCCGGCGCCATGAACATCAGGATGGCTGGACAAGATCTGTTCAATCAGAGTTGTTCCGGAACGGGGCATGCCGACGACAAACAGAGGTGTCGGGTCGTTTATGCCGGTATTGTTGAAATGTTTGAAGAGTTCTGGGCCGAAAATATTTTTCAGGTCTTGGAATTTTTCCTGATCCTCTTCAACCGAATAGGAGAGGGTCTTTCGTTTTCTGACATTGCCGTCCCGAAAATACTCGAACGCCTTTTCGTACTGGCCAAGGTCTTCAAACGCCTTCCCGAGACCAAATGACAGGTGCATGCGATCATCTGCGCTGATATTTGACGATAAGATCAGCCCTTCCATGGCCGTGATATCGGTATCGTCTTCGGACGTGTGTCTTTTTGCCAATGCCCGCATGCGATAGGCTTCAGCATAGCCGGGATTGATTTCAATGGCCTTGTTGAGATTCGAAATGGTTTCTGGCTTGCGCCCCAGTTCCTCATAGGAATTTCCGAGATTAAGATAAACCTCTGCAGAGTTAGGCTGAATGGAAAGGGCCGTCTTAAAACACTCAACCGCCATTTCCAGGTTGCCGAGGTCTTTCAAGGCGTTGCCCTTGGCAATCATGGCGTTCAAATACGTAGGCTGACAGGTTAAGGCTTGCTCAAAACTTTCAATCGCTTCGTTCTGGCGTCCTAGGCTTTTTAAGGCAATGCCGAGGTCATAATGGGCTTCTGCATCGTCGGGGCGGTGTGTCAGGGCTTGGTGATAGTGGCGGACCGCGTCTTCCAGGCGTTCTAGCCCGTGATAGGCGGCCGCCAGGTTATAGTGGGCTTCCGCATAATCGGGATTGAGATTGACGGCCTGGCGGAAGCTCTCCATCGCTTTTTGGGTCTGCCCCGTGCTTTTGTAGGCCTGACCAATATTGTTGTGATAAACGGGTTCCCCTGGTACTGCGGAAATGGCTTGACGGATGTATTTGATCCCCGCCGTCGGGTTGTCGTTCTGACAGGCCATGATGCCCAGAAGATGGGCCGCGTCGGCATGCCGGGGCGCAATTTTTAGAACCTTGCGAAGAACCGCCCCGGCTTGATGAGTTTGCCCCGCACCGAGCAGTTGTTGGCCTTTCAGGAACAATTCAGAAGTTTGTTGTGGTGACTTCTGATGGCGTTGTCGGTTACCCTTATTCATCTGCAGAAACTAGCCCATGCACTTCGGATTTGACCAGCCATTTCGATGCCCGTTTAACGTCTCTGGTCTTGGCTTGAAGTTTTGTCCAAGCTATTCTCGGCCCCATTAACCGGTAGGCTAGGGTGTTCCATGGCCGCTATCGGCAACGGGCGGCAACCATGAAAACAATCACATTCGTCGGGGGTTTTTTGCGCACCGGCACCAGTCTTCTGCAATCCATTCTCTGCCAGGGGCGCGATACCAACCCGATGATCGGTGAGGTCATCTATCTACGTGGACTGGTCGAGACTTATGCCCGTTGTCTCTACATGTTTGACCAGCATGCCCGGTTTTATTTCGATGATGACCGCCATCTTGGTGAATTTTGTGGCAATCAGGTCCGCCAACTACTGGATTTGACGCGGCAGCGTTACGGAAACCCGGCGCACCTGATTCTAAAACACCCGCAATTGACCCCGAATTTTCCGCTGTTGAGCGAACTTCTGCCGGAAGCCCGGTTTGTTGTCATCCTGCGTGACCCACGCGATGCTGTGGCATCGGCGGTTCGTGCCGGGCGCAAGGGTGCAGCAGAGTTTGCCGGGTCCAGTCCGACCAGGATCGCGGCTGATTATTTGTCTTACTACCAGCGTTGTTTTGAAGGCCCCAACGCCGATTTCCATCAAAAAACACTCTACGTCAAATACGAACATCTGGTGCGTGATCCGCTGTCTGTGACATCCGAGTTGCAGGCGTTTTTGGGCATTGATCTCGGCGGGTTCCACCCGTTGAAGGAAACCGCTGATGAGGACTGGTTGCGCACCGGCTCACAATCCTCCGGACAGCCCTTCCACTCGCCGCATTACGGCAAAGCCGTAACCGAAAGCCGTGTTGGGCAATATGCTGATGCCCTTAACAAACGTGATATCCGAAAAATTGAGACCGATTGCCGGATGCTTCTTGATATTCTGGAAGTCCCGTCGCCAACCTTTACGGTCGACCCACCCTGACCTTCACCGACCACGGTGGGCTTGGTCTTACGCTGTGGTGTTGCAAAAAAAACACAATGTAACAAAAAAACATCAAAACTGGCTGATTTTACTATGCCTTAAGGCCGAAGTGATTAGAATGCGTCCGATCAGAGATGAGGCGCTGCCGGTGTCCGGGTTTGGGGTGGTTGGCAGTTTCAAGTTTCGTAAATCTAGGGGAAACCCCACCTAATCGGTGTAAGGAGAGATAAAAGTGAATATCAAAACTGTTCTTAAAACATCTGTAGCTGCTGCTGCTCTCGTAGCTATCAGCGCTCCGGCTATTGTTTCGCAGGCTGAAGCCGGCGTCAACAATGGCAACAAAAACAGCTTGGTCATGAGCGGCCAGATCGCTCGTGCGTTGGTTTATCAAGACGATGGCAATTCGTCTCAGCTGTTCAACGTCGATGGCGTTGACACCAGCACACGTATCCGCTGGATTGTATCCGGGCAGATGACCGAGTCCGTAGCAGTCGGTGGTGTTGTTGAATTGAACATGGCTAGATCCAATGTTTTGGGTAGTGCCGCTCTTGGTAATACCGCTGAAACCAATGCCGATGCTGTCTGGGGTTTCCGGAAAACCGAAGTTACCTTCTCTCACAAAGCTTATGGTAAACTGTCTCTTGGTCAGTCTTCCATCGCTGGTGACGGTACTTCCACACAGAGCTTCGCAAGCCTCGGTCCGTCGATGTCTGCCAACGGCGTTTCTGCCATGGGTGCGTCTACGTTCTTCAACGATACAACGAAAACTCAGAGTACTGTCGGTACGGCTGCTCTTGGTGGATTCGACCCCACCCGTGAAGACCGTATTCGTTATGACACACCGTCGTTTGGTGGTCTGAAATTGGCTGTTTCTCATCAGGACAATGGTCAGTCCGTTGGCGCCAACTATGGCGGCAAATTTGGTGGCGTACAGGTTGGTATCGGTGCATTCTACGAGAACACCGCTGCGGGCTCTACGACAGTTGATGCCAGCATGGGTGGTTCTGTTGCCGTTAAGCACGACAGCGGCCTCAGCGCTGCGTTTTCTTACACCAAGGAAGACGCTTCGACCGGCAACAACATCGAAGGCAAAAACTGGAACGTTCAAGTGGGCTATGCTGCTCAGTTGACCAATCTGGGAACCACTGGTTTTGGTATCATCTACAACGAAACCGAAGACGGTGTAGCTAATGGCGACGAAGGCGATAGCTGGTCCATCGCAGTTAACCAGAATATCTCCTCCGTTGGCGCAGATATTTATGCTGGTTACACCCGTGCGACTTACGACGATGCCACGGCTAACAACTTCGATGATTTTTCCGCTGTATTTGCCGGAACACGTCTGAACTTCTAATTCTGGTTCAGAAAATTATCGTGTCGGGTTTATATCCGATATAGCGATGGGGAACCGGGGCCTTTGGCCCCGGTTTTCTTCTGCGTGATCAGGAAGTTATCGTGTGGAAACGGAGCGCAGAAAGCCCTAGAGCAAAACCGGTGCGAATGGGATCATTCGCGAACGTGGCTTTGCGGTAATATCAACGGGTTAGAGCATCTGCGGCGATCCAAAAATCGCCGGAAATGCTCTAGATGCTGTTATCTTTGGTTTTCTTTTGAGGGTCAGCTGCCTCGCCGCCTGATCCATATTCCTTGATCAGGTCATCAAAGAGCTTCTTGGCTTTTTCCGTCTGCTGCTCAAGCCAGGGTTTGGCTTTTTCAATATTTTCTTCGACCCAGGGTTTGGCCGTCTCGTAGACAACGCCGGCATCGCAGGCAGCATAACGCCCCGAGCATACAGTTACGCAGGGCGCGAGTTGCAGGTTATCATTCTCGTAATTGGCTGTGCACTGGGCCTTGCATTGTTCAAAGGTTTTCGCGCATTGAGCTGAGTTTTCCGCTGCCGTCTGTGCGAACGCCGTTCCCGTCAGGCCAAGGGCCAGCCCCGCCACCAGAGCCAATGCTGAATTCTTCATCTTAGTCACTCCACGGTTACACTTTTCGCCAAATTACGGGGCTGGTCCACATCAGTGCCTTTAAGAACGGCGACATGATAGGCCAGCAATTGTACAGGAATGGCATACAAAATGGGCGAAACAAAGGCATCAACTTTCGGCAGGGTGACGATTTCCGCCGTCGCGTCGGTGATGCGTGCGGCTCCTTCGCGGTCTGAGAGGAAGATCAGTCGCCCGCCCCGCGCCATTACCTGTTCGACATTGGAAACCGTCTTGTCGAGTAGCGTATCGCTGGGGGCAATGACAATCACCGGCATGTCTTCATCAATCAGGGCGATGGGACCATGTTTCATTTCACCCGCGGCGTACCCTTCAGCGTGGATATAGGAGATCTCTTTTAGTTTCAGCGCCCCTTCAAGTGCCAACGGGTAGTTGGGGCCCCGCCCCAGATACAGGGCATCCCGGGATTCGGAAATATCCCCGGCAATCTCTTTCAGACGCTGATCGTGGTTGAGGATTTCCGCCGCCCGGGCCGGAACTTCGGTCAAGGCACCAATTAGTCTTCCCTGTTCTGTGTCATCAATGGTGCCTCTGGCTTTTGCCATGGCAACACAAAGGCAGGCCAGCACAGTCAGCTGTGTGGTAAAGGCCTTGGTCGAGGCGACGCCGATTTCCGGCCCGGCCAGCGTATGCAGAACGGCATCGGATTCCCGGGCGATTGCACTTTCCGGCATATTGATAATCGATAAAATGTGTTGGCCTTGGGAGCGTGCGTAGCGTAGTGCGGCAAGCGTGTCGATGGTCTCGCCCGATTGCGAGACGAACAGCGCCGCACCGCCTTCGGGCATCGGCGCTTCACGGTAGCGGAATTCAGACGCAATATCGATTTCAACGGGAATACGGGCGATCTGCTCAAACCAGTATTTGGCAACCATACCGGCGTAATAGGCCGTACCGCAGGCGATCAATGTCAACTTCGTCACAGACCCCATATCAAACCCAAGCTCTGGCAAGGTAATTTTCCGCTCAGCGGGGTTAATGAAGGCATGAAGGGTATCGCCAATGACCTGAGGTTGTTCATAGATTTCCTTGAGCATGAAATGCCGATAACCGCCCTTGCCGATGCTGGCGCCGGAAAGCTCGCTTAAGCGAACCTCCCGGGAAACTTCCTTATTGTCGGCATCCATAATCCTGACGCTGTCAGATGTCAGAACCGCCCAGTCGCCGTCATCGAGATAAATAATCTTATTGGTAAGAGGTGCCAAGGCGACGGCATCTGAGCCCAGATACATCTCGCCGTCGCCGATGCCGATGGCCAGCGGGCTGCTCCGTCGTGCGGCGATCATCAGATTTTCTTCACCCGAAAAAATGATGCCAAGGGAAAACGCCCCTTTTAATTTTGCAAAAACATCGCGGCACGCCTGTTCGGGCGAGAGGCCTGCGTCAATGTTGCCTTGGATCAGATGGACAACAACCTCTGTGTCGGTTTCGGATGCCAGTTTGCACCCGGCCGCCAAGACTTCTGCACGGAGTTCCTGAAAATTCTCTATAATACCGTTGTGAACGACGGCAACGTTGGCGCTGGCGTGGGGGTGGGCGTTTTCTTCGTTGGGAACGCCGTGGGTCGCCCAGCGGGTATGGCCGATGCCGGTACGCCCGGACAATGGTGCCTGGGTGATGGTGTTCTCCAGGTTTTTGATTTTGCCTTCGGCTCGCCGCCGTCCGATGTGCCCATCCACGATGGTGGCAACACCGGCAGAATCATAACCGCGATATTCTAGGCGTTTGAGACCATCGATGAGTAAGTTGGTGACGTCCGCTTTGCCGATAATTCCGATAATGCCGCACATACGCCGGATTTCCTCTATTTTTTGAGCGCGTTCTTTTTTGCCTGACGGTCTTTCCGGAACCGTTCGGCCCACCCTTCGACCGATTTTTGCGGGGCACGGGTGACCGCCAGTTCATCGGCGGCCACGTTTTTCGAAATGGTGCTGCCCGCCCCGATGATTGCCCCGTCCCCAATTTTTACGGGCGCCACCAGCGCCGTGTTCGAGCCGATGAACGTGCCGTCTCCAATCTCGGTTCGGGATTTCAAAAACCCATCGTAATTGCAGGTGATTGTGCCGGCCCCGATGTTGGCTTTTGCCCCGACATCGGCGTCGCCAATATAGGACAGGTGATTGGCTTTCGCGCCGTCACCGAGCACCGCATTTTTAACCTCGACGAAATTTCCGATGCGTACATCCCGGCCGATTTTTGCACCGGGGCGTAATCTGGCATAGGGGCCGATGATCGCTCCCTCAGATACCGTCGCTCCCTCAAGGTGAGAGAATGCCCTGATTTCAACGTTGTCGGCCAAGGTGACGCCGGGACCAAAAACCACGTTCGGCCCGATCACCACGTCCTGTCCGGTTTTTGTATCGAAGCAGAAGAACGTGCTTTCTGGATCGATCAGGGTCGCGCCGTTGGTCATGGCACCCAAGCGCAGGCGGGTTTGCATCAACCTTTCGGCGTCGGCCAGATCAGCCCGAGTATCGACACCCAGCAGTTCATCCGGGTCTCCTTCGACCCAGGCACAGCTGGCACCGTCCTGATGTGCCAAGCCAACAATGTCGGTCAGATAATATTCTCCCTTGGCATTGTCATTGCCAAGTCGGTCGATGAACCCGGCCAGCCGCTTACCATCAATTGCCATGATCCCCGAATTACAAAGATCGATCCGGGCCTGCTCGGCGGTGGCATCCTTGGCCTCAACGATAGCTTCAAGCTGCCCGTCTTCTCCAGTAACCAGGCGGCCGTAGTTGCCGGGTTCGGAGGGGCGAAAACCAAGAACGACAATTGCGGGATTATCCGAACCCCGACGGCGTTCGATCATCTGTGAAATGGTTTCCGGGCGGATCAGCGGGTCGGCACCGAACAGGACAAGCACATCCTGAGTATCTTCTGTGAGCAGGGGCAACGCCGCCTTAACCGCGTCTCCGGTGCCCAGCTGCTTGGATTGAATAGCGACCGGGTGAGGGGCAACCGCCTGCTCAACCTCTTTTGCATCTTCTGAAATAACAACAATGCTACGCCCGACATCAGCCTCATTTAGGGCCGCGAGGACGTGACCGACAAGAGGCCGCCCGGCGATCTCATGCAGGACTTTTGGCATCCTGGATTTCATCCGTGTCCCCAGCCCGGCTGCCAGCACAATCGCGCTCACGGATGATATGGATTGAGGCTTGGTCATCGGGCTCCGGTTGTATAAATAATAGGGTCGGACAGAACAGCAACGAAGTTGCCATAGGCCCCCGGACTCGCCAAGTCAAAGATTGTTTCCGATTCTTGCAAGGAATACCCCCTCAATGTCTCTTCCAAAAGCCGTCATATTTGATCTCGATGGGACCCTTATCCATAGTGCTCCAGACCTCAGGTTTGCCTTAAATCGGTTGCTGGCCCATGAAGGGCGCCGTGAATTATCGCTTGAGGAAGTTATCGGCATGATTGGTGACGGTGTTCCGAAACTGGTTGAGCGGGGGTTTGCAGCGACCGGAATTGTGCCCGAATCCGTCGTGTTGGCCGAACGGGTCGAGGTCTTCGGGCGTGATTACGAAGTCAACGCGACCGCCCATACGAAACTTTTCCCCGGTGCCCTCGGAGTGTTGGAAGCGCTGCGCGAGGCCGACATCCTGATGGGGATGTGCACGAACAAACCCGTTCAGGCGACACGTGAAATCCTAAAAAAATTTGAAGTTGAGAGTTTTTTCGCCGCTGTCGTCGGAGGAGACACACTGGGTGGTATCCGCAAACCGGACCCCCGACACCTTCAGGCAGTTCTTGATGAACTGAGCGTGTCGTCGCCAGATGCGGTGATGGTCGGTGACAGCGCCAATGATATTGCCGTGGCGAAAAACGCCAATGTCAAATCCATCGCCGTGACGTTCGGCTACTGCCATGGGCCGGTGGCGGAGCTTGATGCAGATGCGGTTATTGATCACTTCGACCATCTGATGCCCGCGTTGGATGCGCTAGCCTAACAAGCCCTTGATGCGCAATCGCACGGCGCCTTCACTCATCATAATCGAAGTTTTTGGCCCACGTTAACAAGGTCGGCAAAACCGGCTGCATGTTGTCGCGATAACGTTCCCAACGACCTCGCGCTCGCGTGTAAAGCGGTTGCGTCACTTGATTGTAGCTTGGTGTGGCGATCTTGCGGCGACGATGCGCGGTCTCGGCGTAATTCCTGACACCCTCATCCCAATCCACGTCAAGGAACTCCAGCAGCGGCGTCAGGGTTTCGTCAAATGCCTCGATCAGGGTTTCATAACGTACCGTGTGAACTTTCAACGGCAGGACGATCTGGTAGTGCTGCCAGACGGTCATGACTTTGTCGTAAAGCAGCGCGGCATCCTCCAGGTCAAGGAAGTTTGCCATGGCGTCATTGATCTCGAAATTCTGCATGAAGCAGCTGAGCACACAGTCACACGGGTGGCGAAGCGCAAACACAAATCGCGCGTCCGGAAATATCCGATGGATGAACCCGGCGTCGATGGCGTTCAGCGGTAGTTTGTCAACAACGACGGGGGATCGGGTTCCTGCCTCTAGGTGTTTATCCATCTCACTGAAATAGGCGCTACGTAACTCTGTCAGTTGGGCGGATTCGAGGTTGGCCAGACCATCCGGGTATCCGCCCGGTAATCGGTCGAGTGCAGCCCGCGCCTGTTGGACAATCGGCATTTCCTCAACCACGTTAATGGCGAGGTGGCTGCGCAGGATCACCCCCAGCAGATGCATGGCGACAGGCTGAGTGGAGTCGGTCTGTAAAACTTGCCGGTAAAGACCATCGGCCTCGGGCAGACGGCCTGCCGTGTGGTGCTGCATGGCACTGTTCAGGGTTTGTTGGATGGATTTTTGTTGCGAGGCGGTAGCGGGGAGCTATGACTGTAAAGAGCAGGAGTTTTTGGCTGTTTTCTCGGCTTGTTTCCGCTGGCGGCGCCGTTCTGCCCTGTTCATGATCGCGCACTTTCCCGCCAGGCTTCAGCCAATAGCAACCATAAACGAGCACTCCAACAATGAAAAGACGGCGACTCGCTCTCCCATCTGAGGCGGATACGCTGATGCTTGACAGCTCGGGCATCGCCACCCTATATGGCGTCGTCTGACCAATGAGGGCGCGTAGCTCAGCGGGAGAGCACTCGCTTCACACGCGAGGGGTCACTGGTTCAATCCCAGTCGTGCCCACCATTGGACTTCAGCACAACCATCGGCCTGTTAACTGAGGGTGCGCCGGACGGCATCTTTCCATCCATCGTATTTGCGTGTCCGTTGGTCTTCATCCAGTTGCGGCGTGAACCGCTTTTCCAGAGCCCAACCGCTGGCGAAGGTTTCCATATCCGGGTAAACGCCGACTTGCATTCCAGCCAGATACGCAGCCCCGACTGCCGTCGTTTCCAGAACCTGGGGCCGATCGACCGGGGCGTTCAGGGTGTCGGCGAGGCATTGCATGGTCCAATCGGAATTGACCATGCCGCCATCAACCCTGAGGACGGTGTCGCCCTTGTTTTCCCAGTCTCCCTGCATGGCTTCCAATAAATCACGGGTCTGGTAACACACACTTTCCAAGGTTGCGCGGGCGATCTCTTTCGGGCCGGTGCCCCGGGTCAGGCCGAACAGGGCGCCGCGGCAATCCGCATCCCAGTAGGGAGCGCCGAGGCCAACGAAGGCGGGCACGAGGTAGACGTCCTGATTGGCGTCGGCCTGCAGGGCAAGGTCTCCGGAATCCGACGCATGTTCGATCAGGCCCAGCCCGTCGCGCAACCACTGAACGGCGGCACCGGCAATAAATATGGATCCTTCGAGCGCATAGGTGGGTTTGCCGTTCAGCTGATACGCAATGGTCGTCAGCAACCGATTTGTTGAGCGGACGGCAGTCTCGCCGGTGTTCAGAAGGGCAAAACAGCCCGTCCCGTAGGTTGATTTCATCATGCCCGGTTTAAAACAGGCCTGGCCGATCGTTGCAGCTTGCTGATCACCGGCGATCCCGGCAATCTTGATGGACGATCCAAACAAACCGGGCTCGGTCTCACCAAAGTCGGCGGCGCTGTCTTTAACGTCGGGTAGCAGGGCGCGGGGAACGCGTAACAGATCAAGCAGCGTATCGTCCCATCCGCCGCTGTGAATATCATATAGCAAGGTGCGGCTGGCGTTGGTCGCATCCGTTGCATGTACCCTGCCGCCCGTCAGTCGCCACAGTAAAAATGTGTCAACGGTACCGAACGCCAGTTGTCCCTGTTCGGCGGCGTTGCGGGCGCCTTCTACATTGTCCAGTATCCAGGCAATCTTGGTGCCGGAAAAATAAGGATCGAGCAGCAGTCCGGTTTTTGCCGTTACCACAGCTTCGTGTCCGGCCTTTTTCAGATCGGCGCAGATATCGGCGGTTCGACGATCCTGCCAAACGATGGCGCGGTGGATGGGTTTGCCGGTCGCGCGATCCCAAACGAGTGTGGTCTCGCGCTGATTTGTAATGCCGATGGCGGCAACATCGCTGGCGTCGACACCAGCTTTCAAAAGCGCACCCCTACAGGTTTTCAGGGTGGTATCCCAGATGTCTTCGGGGTCGTGTTCTACCCAGCCTGAATCAGGGAAGTGCTGTTCAAACTCCTGTTGGTCAGTTGCAACCGGTGTCACGTTCTCATCAAACAGGATCGCCCGTGATGATGTCGTCCCCTGATCAATCGCCAATACATAAGCAGCCACGTCGCATCCCCTCGAGTTATTTAACGCGCGCCTATTCGACCATAGAGGCAGCGTTCCCGTCCATCCATTTTGACAGATTCTGTATCTCTTCGGGGGATAACCGGAGACCGAGTTTGGTTCTTCGCCACAAAACATCCTCGGCTGTTTTTGCCCACTCGTTGCGGATCAGATAGGCGACTTCACATTCATAGAGATCAGCACCAAAATGCGTGCCGAGATCGCTTTCCCTGTTAACATTGGCAAGCAGCTCCCGGGCGAGGGTCCCGTATCCGTGGGCAAGCCTAAGGATCATTTGGGGGGCTAGATATGGATGTTTGTGAGCAAGATCGTCTGTCAATTGACTGAACTGTTCGAACGGAAAATCTCCGCCGGGCAGGGCGACGCCTGCCGTCCAGGGATTTCCCGGTTTGGCAAAACTGGACTCTATTTTTTCGATGGCTTCTTCGGCGAGGCAGCGATACGTAGTGATTTTCCCACCGAAGATATTAAGTAGCGAAGCCTGCCCGTCTGGATCATCGAGTTCCAGCACATAGTCACGGGTCGCTTTCTGAGCTGATGATTCACCGCTATCGAACAGCGGGCGGACACCTGAATAGGTCCAGACCACGTCATCGGGGGTTATGGGAGAGATGAAATACTCACTGGCCGCGTCACAGAGGTAGGCAATCTCGTCTTCCGAAGCCTCGATTGTCGCCAGGTCACCCTTGAAATCCACGTCGGTGGTTCCAATCAGGGTGAAATCCCGTTCGTAGGGGATGGCAAATATGATGCGTTTGTCGGCATTTTGGAAAATATAGGCGCGATCATGGTCGAACTGTCTGGGGACGACAATGTGGCTGCCTTTGACCAGACGAACCTGCGAGTGTGAGTTCGATCCAATGCGATGATTGAGAACATCAGCGACCCACGGTCCGGCCGCGTTGATTAGGGTTTTGGCCCGGATCGTCCGCGCCGTTTTGTCCAGGGTGTTGGTGAGGGTGACCTCCCAGTGCTCGTCCTTGCGCTCGGCCCCGGTGACTTCCGTGCGGACATGAATGTCGGCGCCTTTGGCCGCCGCATCCATGGCGTTCAGGATGACCAGTCGTGCGTCATCGACCCAGCAATCGGAATATTCGAAACCCTTGCTCAGGTGTCCTCGTAATGGTTTGCCCACCGGGTCTTGGGTCAGGTCGATGGAATGACACCCGGGTAGAATTTTACGTCCCCCCAGATGGTCATAGAGAAACAGCCCCAGACGGATCAGCCAGGCCGGGCGCAAACCTGGCAGGTGAGGCAGGACAAAGCGCAGGGGCCAGCTGATGTGTGGAGCCATCGACAGCAGGACTTCGCGCTCTTTCAGCGATTCGCGAACCAGCCGAAATTCGTAATGTTCCAGATAACGTAATCCGCCATGGATCAATTTTGTCGACGACGACGACGTGCCGCTGGCAAGGTCATGTTTTTCAAACAGGGCAACAGATAGCCCCCGTCCAGCGGCGTCGCGGGCAATGCCGCAGCCGTTTATGCCGCCGCCGATAATTGCAATGTCATAAATTTCGGGATTCACTGTCTGCGATCCGGTTTCATTCTGAGCGTGTTTTCACCATCAAATCTTAAACGAAGAAAAACGAACCCTCAATGAAAATTTACGAAATAAAAATTATTCAGATCGAATCGGCCAAGACGACCGAGACATCATCTTCCTGACACACCTTGGCGAGGTTGTCGGGAAGGGGGTGGTCCGTAATGAAGGTATCGATTTGCGAAATATGTCCCATCCTAACCGGTGCCGTGCGCTCATATTTCATGCAGTCAGCGACCAAAATTGTGTGACGGGAATTTTCAATGATGGCCTGGGCGACAGTGACTTCACGGTAATCAAAGTCGAGCAACGATCCGTCTTGATCAATTCCGGAAACACCGATGATGGCGAAGTCGACCTTGAACTGGCGGATGAAATCACCGGCCGCTTCCCCAATAACGCCACCATCCGAATGACGGACAACGCCACCGGCGATGATCACTTCAATGCCCGGGCTGCCCATAAGGATGTTGACGACATTGATATTGTTGGTGATGGCGAGCAGGTTTTTTTTATTTATCAAGGCTGTAGCCACCTGTTCGGTGGTGGTGCCGATGTTAATAAAAAGCGAACAATTATTGGGGATCATAGAGGCCGCTTTGATGCCGATACGGCGTTTTTCGTGAGATGCAATGACCCGCCTAGAGTCATAACCCATGTTCGATACGCGGGTCGACAATATGGCGCCGCCGTGTACTCGTTGCAGCATGCCCGAATCACATAACTCATTGAGATCTTTGCGAATCGTCTGGGGCGTTACGGAGAAATGTTCGGCCAAGTGTTCCACATTGACCCGCCCAAGGTCCTGAGCAAGATCAATAATATCTGACTGTCTGGGTGATATCGGCGTCCCATTGGACGTAACGTTGCGGGTAATCATGATCAATTCATAACCTGCCAGGATTAAAAATGCCAGACCCGTTAACTTTCGTAATTTCATTTGACTTTCGTTTTCTTTCAAATGATAGTTTAGGTCGTTTTTTGCAAGGGAGGAAACCTGTTATGAGAACGAAATTGTTGGCGGCCCTGACCGGGGCCGTAATGATGTCGGCTGCAACTGTAAGTTACGCTGGCATGAATGAAGCTAAAAAGTGGGTTAATGACGAGTTTCAACCGTCAGCGATTTCCAAAGCCGATCAAATGAAGGAGATGGAGTGGTTTATGAAAGCCGCTACACCTTTCAAAGGAATGGAAATCAATGTGTTGTCGGAAGGCATTCCGACCCATACCTACGAATCCAAAACGCTGACCAAAGCATTTGAAGAAATCACCGGCATCAAGGTCAACCACCAAATCCTTGGTGAAGGCGAAGTTGTGCAGGCTGTTCAAACTCAGATGCAGACCAATCGCAATTTGTATGATGCTTACATCAATGATTCCGATCTCATCGGAACGCACTCGCGTCTGCAACTGGCCGTTAACCTTACCGACTGGATGGCTGGCGAAGGCAAAGACGTAACCAACCCGATGCTTGATGTTGACGACTTTGTCGGCAAGTCATTCACCACCGGACCTGACGGTAAATTATATCAGTTGCCGGATCAGCAGTTTGCTAACCTGTACTGGTTCCGCAAAGATTGGTTCGATCGTGCCGATCTGAAAAAGCAGTTTAAAGATCGTTATGGATACGATTTGGGCGTTCCAGTCAACTGGTCGGCATACGAAGATATTGCCGAATTTTTCTCAGTTTACGTCAAGGAAATCGACGGCAAGAAAATCTATGGTCACATGGATTACGGCAAACGCGCCCCTGATCTGGGATGGCGTATGACCGATGCCTGGTTGTCCATGGCTGGCATGGGTTCCAAAGGCCTGCCTAACGGCGTCCCGGTTGATGAATGGGGTATCCGTATGGAGGCCGGTTCGTGCAACCCGGCTGGCGCTTCGGTGTCCCGCGGTGGTGGGGCCAACAGCCCGGCGGCAGTATACGCCATTCGCAAATGGGATGAATGGCTTCGCAAGTACGCACCTCCAGGTGCGGCAAGCTACGATTTCTATCAATCATTACCAGCATTGTCGTCTGGCAACGTCGCTCAGCAGATTTTCTGGTACACGGCCTTCACCGCCTCCATGGTTGCCCCGAAGAGCGAAGGCAACAATACGGTTGATGATGCCGGCAAGCCGCTGTGGCGGATGGCGCCTTCACCGCACGGTCCTTACTGGGAAACTGGGCAGAAACTTGGCTATCAGGACGCCGGTTCTTGGACACTGTTCAAGTCAACCCCGGTTGATCGTCGTAAAGCGGCTTGGCTGTATGCGCAGTTTGTTGTTTCCAAAACTGTTGACGTGAAGAAAAGCCATGTTGGCCTGACCTTCATCCGTGACTCCACGATTAACCATCAGTCGTTCACGGATCGTGCACCGAACCTGGGTGGCCTGGTTGAGTTTTACCGCTCACCCGATCGCGTATTGTGGTCACCGACCGGTATTAACGTTCCCGATTATCCGAAGCTGGCGCAGATTTGGTGGCAGCAGATTGGTGACGTCAACTCAGGTGCCTTCACCCCACAACAGGCCATGGACCGGCTTGCTTCCGAGATGGACCTTGTCATGTCTCGTATGCAGGAGAAAGATGAAAAAGCCAACATCTATGGTGGCTGTGGGCCGCGCTTGAACAAGGAATCAGACCCATCGGTCTGGCTCAACAAACCAGGTTCGCCGAAAGCCAAAGTTAATGAGAAACCTAAAGGCGAAACCGTCGTCTATGAGGAACTCATCAAACGGTGGAAAAAAGGCTGAGGCCGCAGGTTTAACCTGAACTTCAGTAAGGGATCACCCGGAGGGCACGTTCGCCCTCCGGGAGGCTCCTAGAAATCATAACTTCATTTCGTCTATTGAGTTGATATAGTGTTGCCCGGCATACGGCCCCGATCGGAGCCGTCAGGCGGCATACGGGCTAGCGCACCCAAGTTTGGAACCATTGAGAATGACTCTGGCACTTAAAAACGTTGTGAAAAGAGTGGGGGCGGACATCCACGTCCACGATACCAACGTCGAAATGGTTGATGGCCAGTTCAACATCCTGTTGGGAACGACGCTGGCCGGGAAAACCACCCTGATGCAGTTGATGGCCGGGCTTCAGGCCCCGACCTCGGGTGAAGTCTGGTTCAACGGCAAAAACGTTACCGGTGTCCCCGTGCAGAAACGCAACGTTTCTTTCGTTCACCAGCAGTTCATTAATTACCCCCATTTCTCAGTCTTCGAAAATATTGCGTCTCCCCTGCGTGTGGCGAAGTATTCGCGCAAAGATTTGGACGAGCGTGTCGGGCAAGTCGCTGAACTCTTGAAGCTGACCCCGATGTTAGGCCGTAAACCGAGCGAGTTGTCCGGGGGCCAGCAGCAACGCACCGCCCTGGCCCGCGCCCTGGTCAAGGACTCAGACCTTGTCCTGCTTGATGAGCCGCTGGCAAATCTGGACTACAAACTGCGTGAAGAATTACGAGATGAATTACCAAAGTTGTTTGAGGACCGCGGCTGCACGGTGGTCTATGCAACAACGGAGCCCACCGAAGCCCTGCTTTTGGGGGGGTATTGTGCAACCGTGCATGAAGGTAGTGTCACCCAGTTCGGCAAGACCGCCAGCGTCTATCGAGCGCCGTTTGACTTGCTGACGGCCCAAGTTTTTTCAGATCCGCCGATCAATGTCGCCGAAGTCAAACTGACAGACGGGCGCTTTATCCTCAACGATCAGGTCAGTTGGTCCGCCGCCGCGTCAGGTCTGGCGGAAGGCACCTACAGAATGGCCGTACGGCCCCATTTCGTGACCCTGAAACCCAATGCCGAAGATAACGTCAAACTTGAAGGGCGGGTATTGGTTGGTGAACTCAGCGGGTCGGAAAGTGTCGTCCGTTTTGATCTGAATGGCATGTTCTGGGTGTCTCAGTCGTTGGGGATTCATGTCATCGAACCGGGAAGTGTGAGCGAATTCTATATCGACACCAGCAAGTGTCTGTATTTTGGCGAAAACAATCAGTTGATGGCGGCGTGAGGGTGTAGAGATGTCGGAAATCATTCTGAAAAATCTTCGCCATAGTTATATGGCGGAACCACAAGACGACGCTGACTGGGCGCTAAAACAAATGAGCGTCGACTGGTCTGACGGGGGTGCTTATGCGCTTCTTGGCCCGTCCGGATGCGGGAAAACCACGCTACTCAACATTATATCCGGTCTGCTGACGCCGACCGAGGGTGAGGTTTGGTTTGGCGAAGAAGAGGTTTCCCAGTTGCCGGCGGATCAACGCAATATTGCCCAGGTTTTCCAGTTCCCTGTCGTTTACGACACCATGACGGTTTACGATAATCTGGCCTTTCCGTTACGCAATCGGGGCATTGGCGAAGCTGAGGTCGACCGCAAAGTTCGTGAAATCGCCGATATGCTCGATCTTGGTGAAACCCTGATGACGCGGGCCGCGGGCTTGACCGCCGACGGCAAACAGAAAATTTCGCTGGGCCGTGGGCTGGTACGCTCGGACGTCAACGTGATCATGTTCGATGAGCCGCTGACGGTCATTGATCCTCACCTTAAATGGGAGTTGCGCTCGAAGCTCAAGGAGCTGCATCAGCAAATCGGCACAACCATGATTTACGTGACCCATGATCAGACAGAGGCGTTGACCTTTGCCGATCAGGTCGTTGTCATGCAGGAAGGTGAAGTGGTTCAGATCGGTACACCGGTCGAGCTGTTCGAACGCCCGCAACATACATTTGTCGGCCACTTCATCGGCTCGCCGGGAATGAATGTGCTGGCTTGCGAGGTTGATCAGGGGCAACCGGTTTATGGCGGAATTCCCGTTGAAATGACCGATAAGGTTAAGGCCGATGATCCTTCCGCCCGACTTGAAATCGGCATCCGCCCTGAATTCATCAGCTTTGCTGATCAGGGAATCCCCGTCAATGTTGAGAAAGTCAGTGACGCCGGGCGTTTCAGTATCGTTGAAACCCGTCATGGCGATGACGTTATCAAACTGTTGGTGCCGGAAGGCGGGAATGTGCCTTCCGAGAGCACTTTCCTGAAATTCGATCCCGATCATACGCAAGTTTATGCCAACGACTGGATGGTGTCTCGAGGCTCCCATGGATAACAAAACTACATACCAGAAAGCCTGGTTCTTCGTCATTCCGGTTGTCGTTCTGGTGGCGTTCAACGCCCTGATTCCGCTGATGACGGTGGTCAATTATTCGGTACAGGAAACGTTTGGCAATAATGTCTTCTTCTGGGAAGGCGTTAAATGGTTCGAAGAGGTCCTGAATTCGGAACGGTTTCACGCGTCGCTTGGCCGCCAGCTCATCTTTACCGGCACCATTCTGGCGATAGAGGTGCCCTTGGGCGTCGCTATTGCTTTGACCATGCCAAAAAAAGGAGTCTGGGTTTCGGTTTGTCTGGTGTTGATGGCCATGCCGCTGCTGATCCCGTGGAACGTCGTCGGGGCCATGTGGAACATCTTCGCTCTGCCGGATATCGGGCTGCTGGGCCACTCGATCAATGCCCTTGGCATTGAATATAACTTTACCCGCCAGCCGATGGCGGCCTGGTTCACAACGATCCTGATGGATGTCTGGCACTGGACATCCTTGGTCGTGCTGTTGGCTTATGCGGGTCTGAATTCTATCCCCGACGCCTACTATCAAGCGGCCAAAATTGATGGGGCCAAACCCTGGGCGGTCTTCCGCTACATCCAGTTGCCAAAAATGAAGCGCGTGCTGACCATCGCCATCCTGCTCAGGTTCATGGATAGTTTTATGATTTATACCGAACCCTTTGTGCTGACGGGCGGCGGGCCGGGAAATACCACGACATTCCTGTCCATTGATCTGGTCAAGGTAGCGCTGGGGCAGTTTGACCTGGGGCCGGCGGCAGCCATGTCGTTGATTTACTTCCTGATCGTCTTGCTGGTCAGTTGGGTCTTCTACACCCTGATGATGAAAAACGAGGGTCAGTGATGAAAAAAATCTCCGCCGTTCCCATCATTTATATTCTGTTTTTGATGTTGCCGATCTATTGGCTGGTCAACATGTCGTTCAAGACGACCAATGAAATTCTGGGAACGTTTTCGTTGTGGCCGCGTGAATTTACCTTGGAAAACTACATCAAGATTTTCACCGATCCGACCTGGTACAATGGGTATTTTAATTCACTGTCCTATGTGGCCATCAATACCGTCATCTCCGTTTCTGTCGCCCTGCCAGCGGCCTATGCCTTTTCACGTTATCGGTTTCTGGGCGATAAACATCTGTTTTTCTGGTTGCTGACCAACCGCATGGCACCACCCGCGGTGTTCGCCCTGCCGTTCTTCCAGCTCTATTCCGCTGTTAACCTGTTTGATACGCCGCTCGCCGTCGCCCTGGCACATTGCCTGTTTAATATTCCGCTGGCGGTCTGGATTCTGGAAGGTTTCATGTCGGGTGTGCCGAAGGAACTGGATGAAACGGCGTATGTCGATGGTTATTCTTTCTCGCGGTTTTTTGTGCGGATTTTTATCCCGACAATTGCCGCCGGGATTGGTGTCGCCTGCTTCTTCACATTTATGTTCTCCTGGGTCGAGCTGTTGCTGGCGAAAACACTGACGTCGGTGGCCGCCAAACCCATTGCCGCAACCATGACCCGAACGGCGAGCACGGCCGGTTATGAATTGGGACTGCTGGCTGCGGCCGGGACACTGACCATTATTCCGGGTGCATTCGTAATTTATTTTGTCCGCAATTACATCGCCAAGGGTTTCGCCCTTGGACGCGTGTAGCGGGCCAGACGGGAGGAACGAAAAATGGGTTTATCCTGGATGGCGTGGACCTGGCCGACAGTGGCCTTCTTTGTCTTTATTGCATGCGCCATCAGTTGCATGGGGTACCTGGAATGGCGGAGCCCTGGTGGAGCCCCCCGGCGCGGCATTCTAACCCTGGATACGACCCGCGGTGATCGGTTGTTTATAACGATTTTGGGCAGTGCCTTTATCCACCTCGGCTGGCTGTGGGCTTTCGGAACCCCACTGTGGGGGGGGCTGATCATCTCGCTGGCCTTCGGATATGCGGTGTTCCGCTGGGTATGAGCCCAAGGCCCAACTGACCTTCAATCAGCAAACCACGTCGGGATCGAGCGGTCGGATTGGTGAGAAGTTCCCGCACGGCACGCAGATGACCTTTTGCTGGAACGGATCAAACGTCTATACTGTTGACGCGTGCTGGGTATAAAAGAAAATTTTTCACTTGGCGAACATCACTGTGCGAGGCAGCATGGATGGATACAGTTAATCCAGCTTGGATAATTTAGTGTTGTGAAAAACAGTCCGTCAGAACAACCTGATCCTGTGCTGGAGTCCGAGTCCGTGCGGCCGATAGGTGCCCGGGCACCGACCAACAAGATAGGATTTCACAAACGACTATCTTTTAGATTGGCCAGAATCGGCGTGATCATTGCGTTTGTTCTGGGGATCGGATTGAGTTCCGCGCAGGTCTATTTCGATTATTCCAGTCAGCGCTCTGAATTTGAAGCGAAGGCCAGCCGCATTCTTAATGTGAGTGCGCCAACCGCTGAACGCGCCGTCCGATTGCTGGATGAGGGGCTGGCGAAAGAAGTGGTTGAGGGCCTGATGGAGTATGAGTTTATTGTCAGCGCCCAGCTTGACGATGATTCACCTGCGATCCTGGCGCAGGAGGTGCAGTCTATTCGAGAAAGTTCGACCCGCTGGATTTCTCGCCTGTTTTTGGAAGATATTCGCGAGTATTCGATACTCTTGAAATCAGCGGAATCCGGCGATCTTCTGCCTGGAAAACTGACGATTGATATTGATATGGATGTGGCCTTTGCGGCTTTTTACAGCCGGTCCATCTTTCTGGTGGGGGCAGGAATTTTTCTCCCCCTCATTCTGGTGTTTCTGTATTTTGCCGTCTTTTACGTGTTGCTGACCCAGCCGTTGACCAGACTAGCCGAGTCTTTTAGTCGGATCGATCCGGACAATCCGGGCCGGCTACGCCTGAAGGTTGAGCCGCGGCATCACGAAGACGAACTGGGCATGCTGGCGAGCGCCGGTAACGAGTTTATGGAAATTACCGAACATCATTTCCGCCAACGTGAAAACGCCGAAAAGAAACTGAAAGAAGCACGTGATGAACTGGAGCGCCGGGTCGAGGCGCGAACCAGAGACCTGCGCCGCGAAATTAGTGAACGGCGGTCGGCAGAAGTGGCGTTACAGGAACTCAACACCTCGCTTGAACAAAAAGTGGAGGAGCGGACCCATGATCTGAACCGCGCCAAGGAAATGGCTGAATTCGCCAGCCGTTCAAAAAGCCAGTTTCTTGCCAACATGAGTCACGAGTTGCGCACGCCGCTGAATGCCATCATTGGGTTTTCACTGGTGATGAGAGACCAGATGATGGGGAATATGGAAAACAAGAAATACCTTGAGTATTCCAGTGACATCCATGATTCATCGAACCACCTGCTGAGGGTGATTAGCGATATCCTTGATATTTCCAAAATAGAAGCGGGGGGATTGAGTATCGAGGAGAGTGTCGTCAGCCTCGCGGAAGCGGTGGAAAGCTGTCGCCAACTGGTCATCAATTCGGTCGATCAGAAAAATCTTCAGCTTAATATCGATATCCCTGAAGATCTGCCGGACCTCTATGCAGATGGCACACGTGTGAAACAGATCATCATCAATTTTCTGTCCAATGCCTGCAAGTTCACACCTGCGAACGGTACCATCCAACTGGACGGAAAAATTGACGGCTCGGGGAATTTTGTCATCCGGGTTAAGGATTCAGGAATCGGTATCGCCAAGGAGGATATTTCAAAGGTGTTGGAACCTTTCGGTCAGGTTGACGACATCATGACCCGGACCCATGAAGGAACCGGTCTTGGCCTGTCGTTATGCAACATTCTAGTCGAACAGCACGGCGGTACGATGACGCTGGAAAGCGAACTTGGCCAGGGGACAACCGTGACAGCCATTTTCCCGTCCTGGCGTGTCTCTGAATGAGAAAAATCTAAAAGTTTGATATCCGGTCGCTCGGCATGTTCGATGCGGGCATGTTGATGATCAGATCAATAATATCGAACCCCAGCAACCCGGTTGCGATAACTGCACAAATAACGACGATGGAGACCGGCTGGCCCTGACGTCGCTGAGGGCGGGGCGAAGTTGAGGGGACAAGCACCTCTTCGTGGGGCGGGTTGATTTCGCGGTGTCGGTTCGAGCGGAATGTTGCCTCAATTTCTTCAAACCCCGAACCCAATCGCCGATGTTCGATAATCAGCGGTAAGACAAACCCGGCTATAAAAAAAATGACTGATACATATCCAGCCCACGGAACTCGCTCTCCGGTCGTCACAAACCCCGAATAGCCGGTGGCGATGAGGACGCCAATGCCATTGATGAGGCTATACCAGGGCAGATATCCTCTCCCGCTGTCAGAACTTACGCAAAAGCAGTGTTTGCCAGCCACGTATGTTGACGCGGCGGACCAGACGCAGGCCATAACCGCGATGTGCTGCCAGCACACGATTGCCGTCGCGCTCCAGCAATCCCGAAAGTATAGCGTATCCACCGCCGGACACCAGATGACGACTGAGGTCACCAGCCATATTCATCAACGGACGAGCTAAAATGTTGCTGACAATCAGATCGTAAGGAGCGCCATTTCTAACCGGCAGTGACCCATAACCCGTGGCGCAGGTTGCCTGGACAAACCGTCCAACACCGTTTTGCTCTGCATTCAGTTCACAAACTCTGGCTGCTTCGTCATCGATATCGCTGGCGATAACCGAGGACTGCCAGAGTTTTGCTGCCGCCAGGGACAGAATTCCCGACCCGCACCCCATATCGAGAATTTGCGTAAAGTGTTGGGCTCGCCGAAGCCCCTCAAGCATGCGAAGGCAGCCTTCCGTACTGGCATGTTCACCTGACCCGAACGCCGTGCCGGCGTCCAGCCCAAGTGGAATGGTACCTGCTGGTGGCGTCTCTGCAACATGCGATCCAAAAATGAAAAACCGGCCAATCCGAAGCGGTGGAAAGTCTGCGAAGTTTTCTGCAACCCAATCTTTCGGTGGAACCAGATCGATGCGGGGTCGGGGCGGATCAATTTCGAAGATTTCGGCGAGATTCTTGAGCCCGAGGTTGATCCGCCACTCATCGGGTTCGGCATCACAAAAACCTTCAACGCGCCAGCTGTTATCCTTCTCGTTGACAAAGCTGGTGACGGCCGCGGAAAAGGTGGAGAACAGCTCTTCAAACGCTTGGTGAGTTTGTTTGGGGACCTTGATTTCGATCCGCCACAAAAACGTCAGGGTGGTCATGTTTTCTCCACAAAACTGTCGACGACTTTTTTAGTTCCAGCCTTCTCGAAGGCGATTTCCAGTTTGTTGCCGTCTAGCGACGTGATTTTTCCATACCCAAACTTCTGGTGAAAGACACGTTCACCGACATCGAATGCTCCCGCCGACTCAGTATGATCAGCCGCTTTCCAGCTTTCACCATCAATCTGGTGAAAGGCCGTCCCCACCCGGCGCGGGTTGCGGGGTGACAGGGGAAAACCTGAACTCCGGTCATCGAAACTACGCTTGCGTGACGATTGGGGTTCTGACCCATACAGCCCCTGCGTGGTCTCTACCTCGACGTGGTCAGGGGGCAATTCGTCGATAAAGCGTGACGGATAGGCGCTTTGCCATTTGCCGTAAATTCGGCGATTGGCAGCAAACAGGATGCGTGCCCGGCGTCCGGCCCGGGTGATACCCACATAGGCGAGGCGGCGTTCTTCCTCCAGCCCACCGGCACCACCTTCATCGAGTGCACGCTGATGGGGGAACAAACCTTCCTCCCATCCCGGCAGGAAGACGGTTTCAAACTCCAGCCCCTTGGCCCCATGAAGGGTCATCATCGTGACCTTTTCATCGGATGCGGACTCTTCATTTTCCATGACCAGGCTGACGTGCTCGAGAAACCCTCCGAGGTTCTCAAACTCTTCCAGGGCGACGATCATTTCCTTGAGGTTGTCGAGCCGTCCCGGTGCTTCCGGTGCTTTATTGTCACGCCACATGGCCGTATAGCCCGACTCGTCAAGAATGATACCCGCCAGTTCCGTGTGGTCCATGGTTGGGACCAAAGAGCGCCAGCGTGAAAAATCGATCATCAGATCAGATAAGGTCTTGCGCACCTTGGGTTTGAATTCATCCGTTTCGATCAGCTGTAGAACGGATCGGGTCAGCGGCAGTCCTTCGGCGCGGGCGTATTGGTGAATGGTCTGCATGGCGGCCTTGCCGAGACCGCGTTTGGGCAGGTTGACGATGCGTTCGAAGGCGAGATCATCATCAGGCTGGACGGTGACGCGCAAGTAGGCGATGGCGTCGCGGATTTCTTGTCGTTCATAAAATCGCGCCCCACCAATGACCCGGTAAGGGATGCCCAGCGTGATCATGCGCTCTTCAAATTCACGGGTCTGGAAACTGGCGCGGACAAGAATGGCGATCTCGTTCAGCCGGGCGCCCTTCGATTGTAGACTTTCGATTTCGTCGCCAACGGTGCGGGCCTCTTCTTCACCATCCCAAACGCCTTGAACCTTGACCTTATCCCCCTCGTTGATATCCGTCCACAGGGTCTTTCCCAATCGCCCCTCATTGTGAGAAATCAGACCCGACGCGGCGGCCAGGATGTGGGGGGTGGAGCGGTAATTGCGCTCAAGACGAACGATCTCCGCGCCCGGAAAGTCTTCCTCAAAACGAAGGATATTGCCAACTTCGGCACCTCGCCATGAATAGATGGACTGGTCATCGTCACCGACGCAGCAGATATTTCGATGCGTTTGCGCAAGCAGCCGCAACCATAGGTACTGGGCGACGTTGGTATCTTGGTATTCATCGACCAGAATGTAGCGAAACTGGTTTTGAAAGTCGGCAAGGATTGTCGGATTTTCCTTGAACAGCTTCAGACAAAGCAGCAAAAGGTCTCCGAAATCCGCAGCATTCAGAATTTGAAGGCGGCTCTGATACTCCGTATAGAGGGACAGAATGCGGCCTTCCGCTGTATCGGCCCCTTCCGCGGCGCTGACCTTATCGGGTGTCAGTCCCCGGTCTTTCCAGCGTTGAATGACCCCGGCAATGGCCCGCGGGGGCCAGCGTTTGTCATCCAAATCATGAATATCGACGAGTTGTTTGATCAGCCTGATCTGATCATCCGTATCCAAAATGGTGAAATTGGATTTCAGTCCGGCGGCTTCCGCATGGTTGCGCAGCATCCGCGCACCAATGGCATGAAAGGTTCCAACCCACCAGCCTTCGACCGGGCGGTTTACCAGCCCGGCGACCCGGTCCTTCATCTCCCGCGCGGCTTTATTGGTAAAGGTCACGGCCAAAACTTCCCAGGGGCGTGCCTTGGCCTGCATCAGGATATGGGCCATTCGTGTGGTCAGCACACGGGTCTTGCCGGTTCCGGCGCCAGCTAGTACCAGCACCGGCCCGTCAATGGCCTGCACCGCCTGTAGCTGGGTGTCGTTCAGGGTCGACAGGTAGGCCGCTGGTGTTGCCGGGCTAAGTGGGGAGGGGCTGGGGGCAGCTTCGGTAAGATCAAATGGGTCGGACATGGGACTTTATAGCATGCCCGAGTGGTTAGGCCATCACGCGATGCAGGGGAGCGAAGATTTGATGATATTATTCGCCATGTTCTTCGTGGCGCATTTCGAGCAGGGCGCGGTTATAGGCGGCCATCACGTCGCGCTGATGGACACAGCCCTTAAAAATCATAGTGTCGGGGTCAGTGACCACGGCGATATGTTCTTCACCCACATCCCGCATCAACCCCAGCGCCGTCTCAAGGTCATCTTCCGGGGTCAGGATGGGCGGATGTAGGCGGGTCACGTCTTCCGCCCGGATCAGGTCATCGACATCATGGTCAAAAGCCGACGTGCTCAAATCCGCCAGCGTAATGGTGCCGTAGAGCTCGCCTGAACGTTTAACGACAAACAGCTCGCCCCAGCGCGATTGTTGCAGTTCCATACGCAGGTCCTGAATACAGACATCGCGATAGACGGTTTCCGCATCATCGGAGACGACCTGGGAAATTCGCCGTGACCGCATGACTTCGGTCTCGAACCCTTCCTTCACATCAAGGCCACGGCGTTTGAGTTGTTGGTTAAAGAAGGACCGACCGTAAAAATGATGAGTGATTTCAGATGCCGCGACGACCGCCAGCATGACCCCCAGTGTCAGGCCGTAGTTGCTGGTCATTTCAAAAATAATCAGGGTCGTCGAGATGGGAGCGCCCAGAACCGCCGCTGCAACGGCCCCCATGCCGACCATGGTATAGGCGGCAGGTCCTGAGGAGTATTCGGGGAAAACCTGGGTGGCGATGATCCCAAAAGCACCGCCGACCATGGCGCCGATGACAATCGATGGACTGAAGACGCCGCCGCCAAAGCCGAACCCGATGCTTATGGCGGTGGCAAGAATTTTGGCGAGGCCAATAGCGATCAGCAAGATCAGGGAAATTTTGGTTAAAAGTGCCGATTCCGTAACCCCGTATCCGACGCCCAGCACCTCGGGAAATACCAGGGCGATCAGGCCCACCCCGAAACCACCGATCATGGGGCGTATCCAGGATGGCACCGGAAGTTTCAGGGCCACATCCTGAGCCACAAAAATTGTCCGCATGAAAATAATCGCGGCAACGCCGGAAACGATGCCCAGCAGAACAAAGGCTGGAAACTCGGTGAACGACGTCAGGATGTCGACTTCAAAAGCAAAGGCCGGGAAATCACCGAAATATTCCCGCGATAAAGCCGTCGACGCGACACTGGCAATAACGATAGGCGCGAAGGCCTTCAGTGCGTAATGGCCGACGACAACTTCGCTGGCAAACAACGCACCGGCGATGGGCGCGTTAAACGATCCGGCGACGGCGGCGCCGACCCCGCATCCGATCAAGGTGCGGGTCAGTGAACGGGTCAAGTGCAGCCGACGTCCCAGCCAGGCACCAAGGCTGGCACCGATGTGAACGGCAGGACCTTCCCGCCCGACCGACGCCCCACCACCAATTGACAAGGCGTTGACGATGGCGACCTTAAGACCGATGCGTGACGACATGCGCCCACCGTGAAGGGCGTTGGCCTCAATAACATCCGCGACGCCCTGTGGACGATGATCAGGAAGGAACCGATAGATGATCAGTCCGATGAGCAATCCCGTCGCTGTCGGCACGGCCAGCACCTGCCACCAGGGCAGTTCAAGAACGGCCTGCAGAAGGTTTTCGGAATCGGAATTGAAGAGCCCGAGCTGGACGACCTGAATGAATTCACGAAAGACGATGATTGCCAGGCCGGTTGCACAGCCGACAATGATCCCCAGTGCCGACAACACCAGATGGTCGTTGCGGAGCACATTGCGAAAGCGCAATAACATGCGCATGTAAGTGAAACGTGACTTTGCCATAGCTTTATGGGTCACGAGTATAATCAGGTTTCTCCAGAAAATCCTTTATAAATCAAATAGGTATTCGATTTTTTTTAAGCGCTCTCTGTTGCGGCGGATTGGACGCCGGTGAAACGGGAATCGAGCGAATACCCGGCTGACCGGACCGTGCGGATCAAATCGTCTTTTCCTCCTGAATTGAGGGCCTTTCGCAGGCGCCGGATATGCACATCAACGGTTCTTGATTCGACATAGATATCCCGGCCCCAGACCTTGTCGAGCAACTGTTCGCGGGAATAGACACGGCCCGGTTTTTCGAGAAAAACCCTTAGTAAACGGAATTCCGTCGGACCCAATTTAACAGGAATCCCGTTGCGGGAGACCAGATGTTCCTCAAGGTCCATGGAAATATCCGCAAAGCTGAGCACGTCAGCCAGGCTTTCGGGATTGCTCCGGCGCAGCAAGGCGCGAATTCGGGCAATCAACTCGGCCGGGGAATAGGGTTTGACCATATAATCGTCTGCGCCGGTGTTAAGGCCGCGAACCCGGTCCGGGTCCTCACCTTTGGCCGTCAGCATGATGACAGGCAGGTGACGGGTTTGAAAATTGGCTCTGATCTGGCGGCAGATTTCGATGCCCGACAGGTTGGGCAGCATCCAGTCAAGGATAATCAGGTCAGGAGTTTCATCAAGAATCGCCGCGATAGCCTCGTCGCCGTCGGCTGTCAGTGTGGTCTCAAATCCGGCACTGGTCAGATTGTAAACCAGCATTTCACTAAGTGCGGGATCGTCTTCAACGATCAGGATACGGGTGTTCATGGCTCTGAGCCCTCCGTTTCGACAATAGTATAACTTGACTGGTCGTCCTTGGAGCGTTTTTCAGTGGGCAGGTTCCCGTGAACCAAAAAGTGAACGTTTTCTGCAATATTGGTCGCGTGGTCACCAATGCGTTCGATGTTTTTGGCGACAAACAGCAGGTGCGTGCATGATGAAATATTGCGAGGATCCTCCATCATATAGGTAAGGATTTCGCGAAACAGGCTGGTATGCAGCAAATCGACTTCACTATCGCTTTCCCGAACCAAATCCGCCTTGCCGGCGTCCCGTGCGACGTAGGCATCAAGGACGTTTTTGATCATCGCCTGAACCTGGGCTCCCATACGCGCAATGGTCTTCGTCGGGCCAATGGGAGGCGTTTGCGAAATGGCAACGGAGCGTTTGGCAATATTTTTAGCATAGTCGCCAATCCGTTCGACGATACCGGATGTTTTCAGTGCCGTAATGACGACGCGCAGGTCCTCGGCCATGGGCTGGCGTAGGGCCAGCATTTTGACGGCAAGCTCGTCGACCTCTTTCTCCAGCGCATCAATACGTTTGTCCGAGGCGATAACCTGCTCGGCAAGTGTACTGTCGCGGCGAACCATTGCCTCAATGGCGTCGGCGAGCTGATGTTCGGCAAGCCCACCCATCTCGGCGATAATGTTGTCCAGCTTGTTCAAATCTTCATCAAATGCCCGGACGATATGTTCAGATGTCATTGTTTTTACCTCATTCTATCCAAATTAACCGAAGCGGCCGGTAATATATTCCTGCGTTCGGGTCTCTTTTGGAGTGGTGAAAACCTGCTCGGTGTCGCCAACTTCAATCAGTTTGCCCAAATGAAAGAAAGCTGTGCGTTGGGAAACACGCGCCGCCTGTTGCATGGAGTGGGTAACAATTGCGATCGTGAAATTATTTTTCAACTCATCCATAAGCTCTTCAATTTTGGCCGTTGCGATCGGGTCCAGCGCCGAACAAGGTTCGTCCATCAAAATCACTTCCGGCTCGACGGCGATGGCTCTGGCAATGCACAAACGCTGTTGCTGCCCACCGGAAAGCCCGGTGCCAGGTGACTGCAGCCTGTCCTTCACCTCGCCCCAAAGCCCGGCGCGCTCAAGACTGGACTGCACGATGTGGTCCATCTCCGATTTATTGGCGGCCAGACCGTGAATTTTGGGACCATAGGATACATTATCATAGATGGATTTCGGAAACGGATTTGGTTTCTGAAATACCATGCCGACGCGTGCCCTGAGGTGCACGACGTCAATGGATTTGTCGTAAATATTCAGATCATCAAGCAGGATGTCCCCTGATACCCGACAGCTGTCAATCGTTTCATTCATACGATTGAGGCAACGCAGGAAGGTGGATTTACCACATCCCGATGGGCCGATCAAAGATGTCACCTGATTTGCCGGAATATCCAGATCGACACCAAACAGCGCCTGATTGTCACCATAATACACCGAAAGTGCACGCACCTTGAGCTTGGTCGGTGCGGCAGGTTGTGACAGCACATCCGCCAGTTGACTTGACGATTGTAGATTTTGGTTCATGAGCATTATCCTTAGCGCCCTACCACTTGGTTTCAAATTTTTTGCGCAATATGACGGCCGCTGCGTTCATCATGATGAGGAAACCCAACAGCACAATGATAGCGCCAGAAGTCCGCTCGACGAAGGCCCGTTCAGGGCTGTCAGCCCACAGGTAAACCTGTACCGGCAAAACGGTTGCCGGGTCAGTTATGCTGCCCGGAACATCGACGATAAACGCCACCATGCCGATCATCAGCAAAGGAGCTGTCTCACCAAGCGCCTGCGCCATACCCAGAATCGCCCCGGTCAGCATACCCGGCATGGCCAGCGGAAGAACATGGTGTGAGACGGTCTGGATGCGTGATGCGCCCATGCCAAGTGCGGCTTCTCGAATTGAAGGTGGCACGGCTTTCAGGGCGGCACGACCGGCAATGATAATTGTCGGCAGGGTCATCAACGCCAGCACCATGCCGCCGACAAGTGGCGCCGAGCGCGGCAACCCAAAGAAATTTAGGAAGATCGCAAGCCCCAACAGACCGAAGACGATTGAGGGAACTGCGGCAAGGTTATTGATATTCACTTCAATGATTTGGGTTAGGCGGTTTTTCGGTGCGAACTCTTCCAGATAGACGGCGCTGGCAATCCCGATGGGGAAGGACAGCACCAGGGTCACCAGAAGGGTAAAGAAGGACCCCACCGCGGCGCCCCAGATTCCAGCCAGTTCAGGCTCGCGTGAGTCACCGCCCGTAAAGAATGTGGTATTGAAATTTTTCTCTACCAACCCCCGGTCCACCAGCCGCAATAGCCAGGCAATCTGTTTGTCGTTAACCCGGCGGTCAGATTCGGGACTCTTGGATGAGATTGAGCCTTTGTAAAATTGGTCAATATCATCCGACATGGTGAACAGAAACTGCTGGCGCTGGTTGATCAGTGACGGGTCGTCCATCACGGCTTTGCGCAGGGCAAAAGCCGCGCCGGAGCTGATCATGGATGACAGCTTTCGCTTATCGCTTCGTGATTTCACTTCCGGGAAAAGATCGAACAGGGCCAGGCGCACAAGTTTGCGGTAATTGGCATTGGACAGGATCTCTGGGTCGCGGGTGCCGTCGGGGTCAATGTCCTGTTCATATAATGTGACATCCAGCTTCACCATGGTTTGGGTGAATGCCGGATAACCATTGGAGATGATTGTTGAAAACAGCAGCACGACAAAAAACAGGGCGATCACCACGGCGCTGATCCCATAGAGTTTGAAACGACGCTCGGCAGCGTAGCGTTTCTTGAGACCGGCCGCGACCAGATCACTTTTGCGATTCCGGTCCAGTGTCGTCTGCGGAAGGGGTGTGGCCGCGTCAGTCATATTGTTCTCGATATTTATTTACAGTGATCAGCGCGATGATATTGAGGATGAGTGTAACAACGAACAGCATGAGCCCCAGCGCAAACGCCGCCAGCGTCTTGGCGCTGTCGAATTCCTGATCACCGACCAGCAGGGTGACGATCTGGACGGTTACAGTGGTCACGGCCTCAAGCGGATTGACGGTCATATTGGCGCTGAGCCCGGCAGCCATAACCACGATCATGGTTTCACCAATGGCGCGTGATGTTGCCAACAGGAGGCTGCCGACGATACCGGGAAGTGCGGCCGGCAAAATCACCTGGCGAACAGTTTCAGATTGGGTCGCACCCAACCCGTAGGAACCTTCACGCAACGATTGCGGTACCGCGCGGATGACGTCGTCGGACAGTGAAGAGACAAAAGGAATCAACATAATTCCCATCACCCCGCCCGCGACCAGTGCTGATTCTGAAGACACCAGAAGACCGACGGATTCCCCGGCGTCTCGAAAAAATGGGGCGACGGTCAGGGCGGCAAAAAATCCGTAAACCACGGTCGGGATACCGGCAAGGATTTCGAGAACCGGTTTTACCGTGCCGCGAATTTTGGACGGCGCGTATTCAGCCATATAGATTGCCGACATCAGACCGACGGGTGCCGCGACACACATGGCGAGAAATGAAATGAGCAGGGTACCGGCAAAAAGCGGGATCGCCCCGAACAGTCCGGTGCTGCCCACCTGGTCTTTTCGCAACGCTGTTTGGGGGCTCCATTCCAGCCCGAACAGGAAGTCCATATAGGGGACTTTGGTGAAGAACCGCGCCGTTTCGAATATTAGCGAAAAGATGATCCCGACAGTTGTCAGAATCGCAACACCGGAACACAGCATCAAGACGATGAGCAGAATACGTTCAACGGAGTTGCGGGCGCGCAGTGCCGGGTTAATTTTTTTCCGCGTCCAGATGAAGCTGGCAGCGAAAACAGCCAGAACGACGGCAAGCATTGTAACCGTGCTGGTCTGTTTGAAATTTTTGTAGTTTTCCGCCGCTTCAATCAACCAGGGTTCTGGGGCCCGGGCAACAATATTTCCCGTCGCTAGATTCCGGATATCGTTACTGATCAAAGAGAGGGTTGAGACATCCGCATTCTGTAAATTTTCCGGAAGCGATGATAAGGCGAGAGAAGCCGTGATATTGCCCTCAAGCGCCATCCAGATGCTGGCGATGGCGAAGGCTGGGATAGCACACCAGAGTGCAGCAAAATACCCGTAATAATTTGGCCGCGAATGCAGCCGTTTTCCCTGGTCGTCGGCAGAGCTAAGCGCATGCGACCTTCCCGTTACGAAACTGAACGTTGTCAGAATGAGCAGAACCAGAAAAACGAATGAAGTAGACATAAATTAAATCGCGAAAAATTAAGTGATAAAGAAAACTGCCCGGACACGATCAACATGTCCGGGCAGGCAGTGTATGTTTGTCTTACATGCTTACATTGGCTTTCAATGTAGCAGCGTCTTTTTGATATTTTTTTCTTTCGGCTTCTGGCATGGGGATCAGACCTTTGTCGGCCAGATACCCTTCGTCGCCCCAGGCTTTTTCGCTGGTGAACTCAGCCAGATACTCTTTGATGCCAGGAATTGTTCTGGCGTGAGCGTTCTTTACGTAGAAGAACAGCGGGCGCGAAACGCCATATGCACCAGAGGCAATGTTTTCAAAGGTCGGGGATTTGCCGTCAACCAGGCTGCCCTGGACCTTGTCAGCGTTCTGATCAAGGAAGCTGAAGCCGAAAATTCCAAAGGCTTTCGGATTGGCTTCCAGTTTACGAACGATCAGCACGTCGTTTTCACCGGCTTCGATGAATGCACCGTCTTCACGGATCGAGTGGCAGATCGCTTTGTATTTTTTCTTATCTTTTTTCTTCATGGCCTTGATGAAATCGAATTTCTTGCAGCCACCTTCCATTGCCAGCTCGACAAAGGCGTCACGTGTACCGGACGTCGGGGGCGGGCCGAGAACTTCGATTTTCTGGTTCGGCAAAGACTTGTCGATGTCGCTCCAGTTTTTATACGGATTGGCCACCAGGCCGCCTTTTCCGTTCGGAACGTCTTTGGCCAGGGCCAGGAAGATGTTTTTCTTGGAGAGCTTGGCGAGCGGAGCAGCTTTGGAGTTGGCGATGACGATGCCATCGTAGCCGACTTTAACTTCCGTAATCTCGGTGATGCCGTTTTTGGCACAACGTTCGATTTCAGATTTTTTGATGGCGCGCGACGCATTGGTGATGTCCGGGTGTTCGGTACCGATCCCGGAACAGAACAGCTTGAGGCCGCCACCTGAGCCGGTGCTTTCGATGACAGGCGTCTTGAACTTCGTGGTTTTTCCGAACTGTTCGGCAACGACGGTGGCGAACGGATAAACCGTGGATGAGCCGACAATGCGAATTTGGTCACGGGCCTGAGCAAGTCCTGCAAATCCCGAAACAACAACGGCGGCGGTCATGCCGGCGACGATTGATTTTGATAACATTAATATCTCCTGTTTTGGTAAACCATCGTGAGGCACGTCAGCCTCAATGACCGCACATTAGGAGACGCTGGATTCTTATTTGTGACGAAAACATGAACGTTTTGTGACATGGCGATCCCGCTCTTCATGGTCGTGTCATAAAAGAGTGTTTTGCATGACGAAGAAAATGCCGGCGGCCAAAAGGGCTGACAAGGGAACGGTCACCAACCAGGCCGCAACGATGGTTAACAGATGCTGGCGGCGTACCAGCTTTCGCCATTTTCGGCTTTCCTCCGGTGACTCGTCATTTCCCTGTGCCGCGGTTTTGGAGTCGGACTCTTTAATGACTTTGCCATGATTGATGTGGGTGTTTCGCGACGTTTGCCATTCACGGAAAAATCCAACGCCGAAAATGGCCCCGACGGCAATATGCGTAGAACTGACGGGCAACCCGAAGGCGGTGGCGATGATAACCGTGACAGCGGCCGACAAAGCGACACAATAGGCCCGCATGGGATTGAGCCGGGTAATCTGTCCGCCGACGGTGCGAATGAGTTTGGGTCCAAACAACAACAGGCCGATGCTGATTCCGGCGGCACCGACAAACAGCACCCAGTTGGGAATGCCCACCTTCTTGGCTGAGATGGCCCCGGAGGCGGCACTGTCGACAATCGCAGCCAGCGGCCCGACCGCATTGGCGACATCGTTGGCGCCGTGGGCAAAAGACAACAGGGCGGCGGCGCAGATCAGCGGAATGTGGAACAGCTCGCGGATCGATTTGTTGCGGTTCTCCATGCCGTCCGCCCGTTTGGCGATCTTGGGATTTACGATGGCGTAGGCAATCAAGGCAACCCCGCAGCCAATGGCGATGATCATCCACGGCTCCGGTTTCCAAATTCGCTTAAGGCCCTTCATGCAGAGATAGGCGGTAAAAACACCGGACATGATGGCGACCAGGATGGGCACCCAGCGTTTCGCCCCGGCGATCTTGTCTTTCTGGTAGATGATCCGTGATTTGACGAAGGCCAGAAGCAGGGCGGCTACGACACCGCCCAATACCGGTGATATGACCCAGCTGGCGGCGATCTTGCTCATGACGATCCAGTCAACAACAGCAAAACCAGCCGCCGCAATTCCCGCCCCCATGACGCCCCCGACAACAGAGTGGGTCGTCGATACGGGCGCGCCAACATAAGTCGCGACATTTATCCACAGCGCCGCAGCCAGCAAGGCCGACAACATGGCCGGGACAAAAACCGATGCATCGGGTAACAGGGCCGGGTTGATGATGCCCTTTGAAATGGTCGAAACGACATCCCCCCCGGCGATCAGGGCTCCGGCTGATTCGAAAATACCAGCCATGATCAACGCACCGAACATGGTCAACGATTTTGCGCCGACGGCGGGACCGACGTTGTTGGCAACATCATTGGCACCGATGTTCAGCGCCATGTATCCACCGATCACACCGGCAGCAACAACATAAGCCTGATTATCCAGGCCTGTGGTTACTGCATTGGCGATGACCCAGACGACGGCCAGGAACAGCACGGAAAGGCCGACTTTGGTGAAATTTCGGGCAGACTGGGAGGTTATACTCTCAATCTGGGCCAGTTTGCTCAGGTCTTTGTTGAGTGTTTCTTTATACACGGCGTATCCGTTCTCTGGCGATTGAACGTTTTGGTTACGCGTACGTTATAAGAATTATTTGTTACACTTTTGTGACTCTAGAGCTTCATTGTCAGAATTAATTGCCCAAATGCGGAATTCAGCTACTGACGCGGCAGGGTGACGGAAAACGTCGACCCAACACCTGTTTCGCTTTCAATCTTCAAACGGCCGCGGTGGCGGTTGATGATGTGTTTGACGATGGCGAGGCCGAGGCCTGTACTGATGGGGCCGTCATCGCCAGATTTACCACGTGCCGGATCGACCCTGTAAAAGCGTTCGGTGAGACGAGGCAAGTGTTGCCGGGGGATACCTTCGCCCTGGTCGGTTATCTGCACGGTAATTCCTGGATCTCGTGAACCTGCCTGGGTCGGCGCCTGATCTATTTTGACATCCACCATCGTTCCTGGGGCGGAATAATTCACGGCATTTTCAATCAGATTGCGAAATACTTGAAACAACTGATCCCCGTCTCCAATGATCTCAGGGGCATCTTCCATGCTTTGCAATCTGATTGTGATGTCTTTTTTCTCGGCCCGCGTTGTCAAAAGATCAGCGACGCTTTTCAGGGTGTGCGCCAGATCAGCGGTCCCGCGTGGTCGCACGTGTTCATCAAGCTCGACCCTGGAGAGGGACAATAAGTCATCGATCAGTCGGTTCATGCGCCCGGCTTCGCGTGCCATGATGCCGAGGAAACGTTCTCTTGCCTTGGCATCATCTTTCGCGGGGCCCTGCAAGGTTTCAATAAAACCCAATATGGCACTTAGGGGGGAGCGGAGCTCGTGGGAGGCATTAGCGACAAAATCAGCCCGCATCTGTTCAGCGCGGACCAACGCGGTTTTTTCGTGTAGCGTTAACAGAACACCGGCCATGCCAGCCTCTGTCGTTGTCGTCATCACAGGAACCACATGTAAATCGAATACCCGCGCCACATCCCCGGACAGGGTCATCTCTCCCGAATGGGACTGGCCTTCTCTGAGCGCCCGCTCGACAGCATTGAGCACTTGGGGGTGGCGGAGCGTCAACGCCAGGTCGGAGTTGAGTACGATACTGTCAAACAGCGCAATGGCGGCCGCATTGGCATACGTGATCTGGCGATTGCCCGATACCAGAATGAGCGGGTTCGGCAGAATGTCCAGGACGGCGGGAGATTCAGGGTTCATAGGCGTCATTTCTTGTCAGATAAGGTAATCGTGCGGCCGGATTGTTGCGGTTTTTTTAAACTTTTATGACGATTGACCAGCTCGGTCATCTGAATTTGGGCGCGTTCCGGAAACGGCGCAACCCGCCGGGTGTTCAGATCAACATGTAAAATCATCAATTCATTGGTCGCAACCGGAACCGTCGAGCCGGTCTCAAACATGTGATGAAAGAGGTGCAGTCGTTTGGAGTCGGCGCCCAGAACCTGTGTGGTGACGGAGACCGATGCCCCTTCCATGACTTCCTGATCGTAGGTAACGTGACTTTCAACAACAAACACCGATCCGCCGGCTTCCTCGCGGTAGGCTGCTCCCAAATTGAGGAGATCCTGAACCGCATCCGTGGCGTGGTCAAAGATCAACACATAAAATGCGACGTTCATATGACCGTTGTAATCTACCCATTCCGGCAGCACGGTTTCACCGTGCAGGGCCAGAGGAGCGGGGATGGTGTCGGTCATATGGTCAGCTTTCTTGTCGGCAGTCGGGAACTCGGTCAGTATGATTCCGGCAGTATGCCATGGAGAAGCCCGACGTGCTAAAGATTCAGGACCTGAAACGGCTAAATGACGGACCCGGGTTGGTACCGTTGTTATCCGCCGCCTCGCTGGAGGTGGCTGACGGTGCCTGTATATCGGTGACCGGAGAGTCAGGTGCGGGAAAATCGGTATTTCTTCGCGCTGTCGCCGATCTGGACCCGGCGGCTGGCCATGTGTTCCTGGACGGAACCGAACGAAACCATATTCCCGGCCCAGAATGGCGTCGGCAGGTGGCATATGTCCCCGCTGAAAGCGGCTGGTGGGAAGATATGGTCGGAGATCATTTTAACGATCCGGACTCAGCCCGTAGCCTGGCGACGGAGTTTGGTCTTTCTGACGATGTTTTTAAGTGGCCGGTCCAGCAATTGTCGACGGGTGAACGTCAGCGTCTCAGTCTGATCCGGGCCCTCGTTCAGAACCCACGAGTTTTGTTGCTTGATGAACCAACCTCGGGGTTGGACCAAAAAACCTCGGAGAATGTCGAAAAAGTATTGCATGAGCGGCTAGATGAAGGGGCCTCCATCGTGCTGGTCACTCACAATGCCGATCAACGAGACCGGATGGCATCGGATCACTTTGTCATGGCCGGTGGCGTCCTTTCCCGCACCGGAGAGGCCGTATCATGAATTTTATCACGCTCGATTATTGGGATATCGGACTGGCGTCCCTGACCATTGCCGTCAATGCCGGTCTGTCGGTTGCCATGCGTCTGGGGTTGGGGCAACGCCTCATTATCGCCGCCGTTCGTATGGTCGTTCAGCTGACTCTGGTTGGTTTGGTGCTGAAGGCGTTGTTCTCAGTCGCCTCCCCGGTGTTTACCGGCGCGGCGATCCTGATCATGATCCTGTTTGCCGGTCGTGAGGCTATGGCCCGTCAGGAACGCCGCTTTCGCGGCTGGTGGTCTTATGGTCTGGGCACGGGCTCAATGATGGCAGCCGGTCTGATCGTCCTAGTTTTTGGCCTGACCACCCAGATTTCGCCGGACCCCTGGTATGACCCTCGTTACGCCATACCGTTGATGGGGATGATCCTGGGCAATACCATGAACGGCGTCAGCATCGGACTGGACCGGATGATCAGTGGCATGGTCGAGCGCCGGGTGGCGATTGAAGCCCGGCTCTGTCTGGGGGCCGAAGCCCGTGAAGCGTTCCGCCCGGTTGTCCGGGCCGCCCTACGAGCCGCTTTTATTCCGACGATCAATGGCATGTCGGCGGCGGGTATCGTTTCGTTGCCGGGGATGATGACCGGGCAAATTTTGGCGGGTGCCGACCCGGTTGAGGCCGTCAAATACCAGATCATCATCATGTTTCTGATTGCCGGTGGGACCGGACTGGGGTCTTTTGCCGCCGTCACTTTTGCCCAGCGTAGGCTGACCGATTCCCGTCATCGCCTGCGCCTGGATCGGCTGATATCCTCATAATGTCTGCAAAAGGGCTTTGAAGCGCCGCGAACGCAGTGTAAAAGCGGGGCCGAAAGCTTTTATAACTGCCTATATTTAAAGACTGCCGTGGCGACGGATCACTTAATGAGCACCACTGACACTCCCCTGACGTCCGACATAACGCCGCCTGCGCTGGCCGTTGTTGTGCCTGTCAAAAACGAGACAGAAAACCTGAAACCTCTGATTTCGGAAATCGCCGTCAGTCTGCGGGGGCAGGAACCGTTTGAAATCGTCTATGTGGATGATGGCAGTGACGATGACACGCCGACAAAACTGCTGGAACTGACGGTGGAGTTTCCGGAACTGAAGGTCTTTCGTCACAAGACCTGCTGCGGGCAGAGCGCCGCCGTCGCCAGTGGAGTCAGGATGGCGGATGCGCCGCTAATCGCCACCCTTGATGGCGACGGCCAGAACGACCCCGCCGATATCCCGGCGTTGCTGGCCCGGTTTCGCGATTTTGATGATCCCGATAAAATTTTGATCGCCGGTCACCGAACCAAACGTAAAGACAGCTGGCTCAAAAGGGCATCGTCGCGTTTCGCCAATTCCATCCGTGCCGCCATCCTGAAGGATGACACGCCGGATACCGGTTGTGGACTCAAGGTGTTTTCCCGCAATGCCTTTCTTGCCATGCCGCGCTTTGATCATATGCACCGCTATTTGCCGGCCCTGATGATCCGTTCCGGCGGCGATGTCATTTCCGTACCGGTTAATCATCGCCCGCGTGAACGAGGCACGTCTAAATACGGAGTGTGGAACCGCCTGTGGGTCGGCATTGCCGATCTGCTTGGCGTCATGTGGTTGATCCGCCGGGGGTCCGTGCCGACCCTTGAACGCCTGGAAGGTAAAGACGCCTGCGCCCCGAAAGGCGATGCAAAATGAATGCCCGCGCCCTGTTCAAGGGGCTATTTGTTCTGGCGGCTCTCGTTTTTGCCGGTTTTGCCCTCCGCCTGACCCAGATGGATGTGGCATTTAATGAAGCCTGGATCGATTCTGATATCAGGGGCAATGGACTCACCGGGGAACTGATTTTTGTTGCCTTCGGTATGGCCTTTACCGCCATTGGATTGCCCCGCCAGATTGTTTCTTTTCTGGGTGGATATGCGTTTGGCTTTCTGCCGGGAACGGCACTCGCTTTGGCGGCAACGGCGTTTGGATGTGCCCTGACCTTCACCTATGCGCGCGTGTTAGGGCGGGAATTTGTCAAGGCACGGTTTGAAAATCGAATTCGCCGGGTTAATGATTTTCTGTCCGAAAACCCGTTTTCAATGACCCTGTTGATCCGTTTTCTGCCTGTTGGTAGCAATCTTGTCACCAATCTGGCGGCCGGCGTCTCCAGCGTCAGCGGACTGGCGTTCATCGGTGGGTCGGCCATCGGGTTTATCCCGCAAACGGTGGTATTCGCCCTGGCGGGTAGCGGCACGACGGTTGACGATGTTTACAAGATCGTCCTCAGCGTCGTGTTGTTCGTCGCCTCCGGCGCGCTCGGTTATTATCTGTATCGTAAATTCCGGCACGGCAAATCCATCGGCAGGAAAGTCGAGCAGGAGATCGGGTTGGGGGACTAACGATGTTAAATCGTCTCCCCGCATCCGTATACTGGACAGGCCTCTGGACCCTGCTGGTCGCCGCGGCACTCTACGCCCGTCCACCATTGCCGGTTGATGAAACCCGCTATCTTGCCGTGGCCTGGGAAATGTGGCTGCGTCAGGATTTTCTCGTGCCTCACCTGAATGGCGAAACCTACAGCCACAAACCACCGCTGCTGTTCTGGTTGATGAACCTGGGATGGGCAATCTTCGGGGTCAATGACTGGACGCCACGTCTGGTGGCACCATTATTTGGTCTGGCCAGCCTGTTTCTGACCCGAAGCCTTGCCCGTGACCTGTGGCCGGGAAATGTCCGAGTGCATGAGATGGCGCCGCTGATTTTGCTGGGGTTTGGGTTCTGGACCCTGTTCTCGACCCTGACCATGTTCGACCTGATGCTGGCGTTCTGTGCGCTGCTTGGGTTACGGGGCATTTTATCGGCCTGGCGGAATGGCGGAATTGGTGGTTTCCTCGTGCTTGGGTTTGCCATCGGATTAGGGGCCCTGACCAAGGGTCCGGCAATTTTGTTGCATCTGCTGCCCGTGGCGTTACTGGCGCCATTTTGGGGCCCTCATCTGGCGGCGGGGCCAGCGGCGCCCCTGAACGGCTGGGGTCGCTGGTATTTTGGGATTTTGATGTCCGTGGTCCTGGGCGTGGCGATTGGCCTGGCCTGGGCAATCCCGGCGGGCATCGCCGGGGGCGAGGTGTATCGGGACGCTATTTTGTGGGGACAGACGGCGGGGCGCGTGATCAAATCTTTCGCTCATCAGCGGCCGTTCTGGTGGTATCTTGCCATCCTGCCGGGTTTGCTTGTCCCCATGCTGGTCTGGCCGCCGCTGTGGCGTGCACTCCGGAGCGCGTGGAGATTCGGGTCTGGTAATCAGCCAGATGGAGGGCTTCGCCTTTGCCTGATCTGGTTCGTCGCTGCCTTCGCTGTGTTTTCCCTGATCAGTGGGAAACAGCTTCATTACCTGCTGCCTGAGTTTCCCACCCTTGCCCTGATCTTTGCTTACGCGCTTTGTAACATGACTTGGGCGGAAAACGGCTTCTTGGATCGGGCATTACCAGGGCTGTTGACCGTCGTTATCGGGCTGATCATCTTTATCATCCCCATCGCCTCTGTACTCCCGCGTGAACCGGAGTGGTTTCCGCTGCTTGAAAACCTCTGGGGACTGCCGGTGGTTGCGCTTGGCCTATGGTTGATGACCGGGCGCTCTGACAGGCCAGAACCGCGGGTTTTCAAGATTGTTCTGGCCCCTATAACCATGGTCATTGCCGTTCACCTGGCGGCGGCACCTGTACTGAGTGCGGTCTATGATCTCAGGCCGCTTGCCCGCCAGCTGAAGGTTTGGCAAGACCAGGGCGTCGGGCTCGCCTATTTCGGCAAGTATCACGGCCAGTATCAATTCCTCGGAAGGCTCATCAAACCGATCACGATCATTGGTCAGAAAACGGGGCAGGAGGAGGCGTTTCTCGGCAGCAATCCGAACGGCAGAGTTATCGCCTATTACAAAACCCTACCAACCCAAGCCAAGCCATTGGTCCAATACCGCTTCCGCCAAGGCATTATTGCCGTCTGGGGTGCAGAAACCATGCGAACTCACCCGAATCTGGGGAATCGGCGATGAAATTTCGCCGGATCTGTAAATAAACCCCCGTTCCCGCTTGACACTTTCATCAAACCTACCTACATCCTTGGCACTCAGTTCGAGAGAGTGCTAACAATCTCGAAATGTGTCATATTTTTCAATTGTTTCTCGGAGAATGAACGATGAAATTCAGACCCCTTCATGACCGCGTGCTGGTCAAGCGCGTGGACCAGGAAGAAAAAACGGCTGGCGGGATTATCCTTCCCGACACCGCTCAGGAAAAGCCTATGGAAGGCAAAGTTGTTGCTGCCGGTGCCGGTTCGAAAGCCGAAGACGGTAAGGTTACCCCGCTTGACGTCAAAAAGGGTGATCGCATCCTGTTTGGCAAATGGTCCGGTACCGAAGTCAAGGTAGACGGCGACGATCTGCTGATCATGAAAGAATCCGATATTCTCGGCATCATCGAAAAATAAAGGAATTTAAGAATGCCTGCAAAGGAAGTAAAATTTTCAGCTGATGCCCGTGCGCGTATGCTCGCTGGTGTCGACACCCTGGCCGATGCGGTCAAGGTTACGCTTGGCCCGAAAGGCCGCAACGTTGTTCTCGATAAAGCTTTTGGCGCACCGCGTATCACCAAAGATGGTGTGACGGTTGCCAAAGACATCGAGCTCTCCGACAAGTTCGAAAACATGGGCGCGCAGATGGTTAAGGAAGTCGCTTCCAGAACCGCTGACGAAGCCGGTGACGGAACGACGACGGCAACTGTCCTGGCTCAATCCATCGTTCGTGAAGGTTGCAAAGCTGTTGCTGCCGGAATGAATCCGATGGATCTCAAGCGCGGCATCGAATTTGCTGTTTCCGCGGTTGTTGATAACCTGCAGAAAGCCTCTCGCAAGGTTTCCACCAGCGCCGAGATTGCCCAGGTTGGCACGATCTCCGCTAACGGTGACAAGGAAATCGGTGATATGATCGCCGAAGCTATGGAGCGTGTCGGCAACGAAGGTGTCATCACCGTCGAAGAAGCCAAAAGCCTCGAGACCGAACTGGATGTTGTTGAAGGCATGCAGTTTGATCGTGGTTACACGTCGCCTTATTTTGTTACCAATGCTGACAAAATGACCTGCGAAATGGAAAACCCTTTCATTCTCATCCATGAGAAGAAACTTTCCGGCCTGCAGCCATTGCTGCCGGTTCTTGAGCAGATCGTTCAGTCTTCTCGTCCGCTGCTGATTATCGCAGAAGACATCGAAGGCGAAGCATTGGCAACGCTGGTTGTCAACAAGCTCCGTGGCGGCATGAAAGTTGCCGCTGTTAAGGCACCGGGTTTTGGTGACCGTCGTAAAGCCATGTTGGAAGACATCGCCATCCTGACCAACGCTCAGGTGGTTTCCGAAGACATCGGCATCAAACTTGAAAATGTCACCATTGACATGTTGGGAACAGCCAAGAAGGTTTCCATCACCAAGGAAGAAACGACGATCGTCGAGGGCGCAGGCAAGAAAAAAGACATTCAGGCCCGCTGCTCGCAGATCCGTCAGCAGACTGAAGAAACTTCTTCCGACTATGATCGTGAGAAACTTCAGGAACGTCTGGCTAAACTGGCCGGTGGTGTTGCTGTTATCCGTGTTGGCGGTGGTAGCGAAATCGAAGTTAAAGAACGCAAAGACCGCGTTGATGATGCCCTGCACGCTACTCGTGCAGCCGTTCAAGAAGGTGTTGTCGCCGGTGGCGGAGCTGCGCTTCTCTACTCCCTTAAGGCTCTGGCCAAAGTTGAGGGCGAAAATGATGATCAGCGCGTCGGTGTTGATATCGTTCGTCGTTCGCTTCAGGCGCCGATCCGTCAGATCGCTGAGAATGCCGGTCACGACGGGGCGGTTATTGCCGGTAAGATGATGGAGCAGAAAGACAAGAACTTCGGCTTCAACGCTCAGACCGATCAGTATGTTGATATGGTCAAAGCCGGTATCATCGATCCGACTAAAGTGGTCCGGACGGCTCTGCAGGACGCAGCTTCGGTTGCAGCTCTGCTGATCACCACGGAAGCTATGGTTGCTGAAAGACCCGAACCCAAATCGGCTGCTCCGGCAATGCCCGATATGGGCGGCATGGGCGGCATGGGCGGCATGGGCGGCTTCTAAGCCACCTCAGACCCAGCTGCAAAGCTCAGAAAGGGCCACGCGATTGCGTGGCCCTTTTTTGTTGCCAGCACCCCCTCTCCGCAAAAAGTGACCGATCCGGAATCTAGCTGATCCGTTGGCGCACGGCGGCAGAGATAAACTCGCTAACCAAGACGACGGCAAACACCGATGTCAGCATCAGCGAAACTTCCTGCCAGGCAAACAGGTTGATGGATGAGTAGAGCTGAATGCCAATGCCACCTGCACCGACAAATCCGAGAACAGTCGATTCTCTGATGTTGATATCCCAGCGATAGATGGTGGTGCCATAAATCACCGGTAGAACCTGAGGCAAAATCCCGATCCATAGAACCTGCAGGCGCGATGCCCCGGTCGCTTCGATGGCTTCGACCGCTCCCTGGTCGATTTCCTCAATCGCTTCGGCAACGAGCTTGCCCATAAAGCCAATGGAGCGAAAGGCAATGGCCCAGATACCGGCCAGTGGGCCGGGGCCAAAAATGGCGACAAACAGCAATCCCCAAACGACGGTATTCACCGAGCGTGAGGTCACCAGAATCAGTCGTCCAATGAACCAGGTTGCGGCGTTAAAGGTTGTGTTGCGGGCCGCCAGGAAGGCCACGGGAAAGGCGATCAGAATGGTCACCACGGTCCCTAGGGTGGCGATATGAATGGTCTCGATCAATGGATCATAGAGTTTGTCCACGAAGTCCAGGTCAGGCGGCCACATTCGGGTCGCCAGATCCATCGCCTGGACATGGGCATCAAGAAAGTAGATCCACGGGATGTCCAGGTTGCTGACCGACCAAGCCGCAACAGCAACGATACTGAGATACCAAACATATCTGATCAGGGTCTGGCGCGGGTTAAAGCGTTGCCAGACTTCCGGGTATTTCCGGGCATGTTCGTCCAAAGTCATCTCAGGCCGCTCCGTACCCAGTTGGAGAAAACCTCACCGAGGAAAACCAGGGCAACAATGATCATCAGGATGGCCAGACTGAAATCATAATCATAACGGCTGAAAGTGGCGGCCAGGACCTGACCGATCCCACCGGCGCCGACGATGCCGACGACGGTAGAGTGACGGATGTTGGCGTCGAGGCGATAGATGGAAACGCCTAAGTATCGCGGCAGGGCCTGTGGCGATATGCAGTATACTAACAGTTTGGGAAAGCTGGCGCCGGTGGCGCGTACCGCCTCAAGCTGACCGGGGGGCATGTTCTCGATGTCTTCGGCCAGCATTTTCGAGATGAAGCTGGTCGACGCGACGACCAGGGTCAGGACTCCGGCCAGTGGACCAAACCCGAATATCTTGACGAAAAAAATCGCAATAATGATTTCGTGGAAGGTGCGCGACAGCACGATGATGGCGCGCGCCACCAGATAGATGGGTCTGGGCACCAGATTGGAGGCCCCGCACAAGCCCAGGGGAATGGCCAAGATCATACCGAAAAAACTGGCGGCGAAGGCCATTTGAAGGCTTTCTAGTATGCCTTTGACCAGCAGCTCCCAGCGCGAGAAATCGGGTGGCACCATACGCGAGAACATGTTGTTGGCCCGCGTCAGGCCGGTCGACATCCGGTGCCAGTTGATGTCGAGGGTGCCGACAGAATAGAAAAGATAAGCGATGGCTAGAATAACAAGGCCGTATCGCCAATAGGGATTTTCAACAAGCTTTATGGTCTGCCATTGGCGTGGCGTGACGTCTTCGCTTTGGTTCTGAGCCCTCATCCTGCCGAGACCTCCCGAACCAGCCCCTTTTTCGGGTCGGGTTTTACGTTCTTTTCGACCTCGCCACCGTTGTCTTCGTCTTCCTCGTCGACCTTTCGGATGGTGGTGCTCCAGTCTTCTTCACCGTAGATTTTGGTCAGAACATCGGCAGTGACGTCATCGGAAGTGCCGTCAAAAACAATCCGTCCATCGGCCAACCCGATGATGCGGTCTGAAAAGGTCTGGGCCAGGGCGACGTCGTGGATGTTGATCAGGGCCGGGGTGTTGTGCTCGCGGGCCAATTCCACCAACAGTCGCATGATCTGGCGCGATGTCTTGGGGTCAAGGCTGGCCGTCGGTTCATCGACCAATAGTAGATCAGGGCGCTGCATAAGGGCCCGAGCGATGCCGACACGCTGGCGTTGGCCGCCGGAAAGGGCGTCGGCACGGGTGTTTTGGTACCCTTCCAGTCCGACTCTGTCGAGCAGTCTGAAGGCAGCACTCACGTCGTCGGGCGGGTATTTACGTCGGTAAGCCCGCCAGAACCCGATGTAGCCCAATCGGCCAGACAATACGTTTTCCATTACGGTCAGGCGTTCGACCAAATTGTATTCCTGGAAAATCATCCCCATTCGCCGTCGGGCTTTGCGCAACCCGCGACTGCCCAAGCTGACGATATCGGTGTCGTCCAGCATGATTTTCCCGGAGGTGGGTTCGACCAGGCGATTGATACAGCGGATCAGTGTGCTCTTGCCGGCACCCGAAGGGCCGATAACGGTAATGACCTGAGGTTCATCAACGCTAAAGCTGACATCGTTCAGCGCCTTGGCGCCGGTGGGGTAGACCTTGACGAGATTTTGAATGGTAAGCATTAGCTTCCTTTCCACGTCAAACCGTCGCCCCGATGCGGGAAGGGCGACGGTTTTTAGGGTAAGCTCAGATACCGTGACTTTCTACTTCTTTTTCTTCTTTGATTTTTTGACTTTCAAGCCCTTCAGAGACTCCCTGCTGTAAACGGTGCCGTTCGTTTTCTGAATGGTGCGAATGTCTGACCAGTGGTCCTTAAAGCTGATCGAAATAAAACGATCCGACTTAGATCCGAACTCTTTATCCAGCGCCGTTCCCTTCCAGTCGAAGGATAAAAAGGCATAGGTGATCTGCCGCTGGAGGTCGGGATGCATGTTATGCGCGTAGCCATAAGACGTGGTTGGGAATAATTTGGATTCCCAGATGATACGCAGATCGTCTTTATTGACGACGCCTTTTTCGACCATTCGGTCGAGCACGCTGGACGCAATCGGCGCCGCATCGTAGTCCATGTTGGCAACACCCATGATCGAATTGTCGTGTTTGCCCGAGTATTTGACCTCGTAGTCTTTGTCAGGTTCCACACCCAGTGATTTGAACAGGGCTCTTGGTGCCTGATTTCCCGAGTTTGACGACGGCGTAACGTGGGCGATGTTACGTCCTTTCAAATCGGAGACCTTCTTGATGTCGGTGCTTTTATGGGTAATCAACTGAAGTTTGTAGCCGAACTTGCCATCGTCTTTCCCCATAATAGCGATCGGGACATACCCCGCCAGATTGACACCAAACACCGTCGGGCCGGTCGAGATGCCGGCGACATGCAAGCGCCCTGACCGCATGGCTTCGACCTGGGCGGCATAGGATTCTGCGCCATACCATTTGACTTTTTTGCCGGTCGCCTTGGCCAGATAATCCATGAATTCTGTGAAGACATTCTCATAGACGGATGGATCTTCGACCGGCGTATACGAGAAAATGAGAGTATCCGGATTTAACCACTTGCTGGAATCCATCGGTGTATCGGCGACCAGATCACCGTCAGCATCACAAAACCGGGTATCTAGGTCGCCCCGGTTTTTGCATTCCTCCGCCGATAGGGGGGCAGATAGTCCAAACAGAAAGGCAGCGGTGAAGACGCTCGTGGTAAAGGTGCGAATCACCCGCCGCAACAGTACAGTGTTGTCCATGGCTTTCACTCCGATAAAAACGATATGCAGGGAACGACGGCCTTTCCGCAATTCCGTGCGGCAATCTTTCGCATGGAGTTTTCGGGACAACATGACCCCCCGAAATGTCCGAGCGAAGTCACCCGCCATTGTACCTCAGAGGGCCTCCAAACAAAATGTCTGTTATAGAATTAGAAATTGATAAAGGTCGTGTTGTTAGCGATATCCGGCGGGCACGACAGTGTGGTCAGCGGCGCTAAGAGAGAAACGAGAGTTTTGGTTTCAACGCGTTACGAGTCCGCAAAATAAAAACCCACCCTTAAGGCCGAGCCACCGGTGAACGGCAATATTCAGGGTCAGAGAAGATACTGCAAATGCAATTGCCGTTGCCCATGCCGCCCCCATGATGCCCATGGCCGGAATCAGCGCTGCGTTCAGCGCCACGTTGATCAGAATGTTGGTCGTCATGAGCAAACTCTGTCGACCCGGCATGCCGCCCTGCAAAAGGGAAAAGTCGACAGGGATGAAGGCAGCGTATATGGCAAGCCCTACGGCGACCGTCACCAATACGGAGTAACTTCCCACCACCAGCCCGTCCGGAAAATAAGGCGCGAGGTAGGGGAATATCAGAATGACCGATGTCGCAGCGAGGGCAAATATAGCGAAACTCATGGCCATTACCCGCCGCGCAAAGCGTGCCAGCTCATTCGGCGCATGACGACCAATCAGTTTAACCAGCATCGGATTGACGACGGTTCTGATGACCACCGGCACCTGATAAAGGCCTTCTATAAAGAGTGCCGCAAAACTATAGAGCCCGACGTCATGATCCGACACGAAAACGCCCAACATAATGATATCAACACGGATATAACTTTCGGCAAGAAACCCGTTGGCAATGGCGCGGTAACCAAAATGAATGTGTTTGGAAAACCAATGCTTGAGGTTGCCACCATCCAGTCCTGCCCATGGCCGCACGGTCAATAATACCGGCCCGAAAATCAGGATTTCAGCAATCGTAAAACCGCCGCCCAACACGTAACCCGGCCAGCCCATGACCGCGGTCAGACCAGCAAAGGCCAGAATTGACA
>Ga0316202_10000311_pt1 | contig 60993 bp, 63 predicted proteins | sample 3monrhotite_MG_FD_204934 | JGI IMG/M metagenome (GOLD analysis project Ga0316202, IMG submission 204934) | Microbial mat bacterial communities from mineral coupon in-situ incubated in ocean water Damariscotta River, Maine, United States -... | ecosystem: Environmental > Aquatic > Marine >...
CTTCAAAATCCCGATTATCTGCTCGTCTGAAAATCTGCTCTTCATTGTGTGTCTCCGTGTCGTTATCGAAAACACTAACTTCCAACTGGATCAAGTTTTAGGGAGAACGTCACCATCTCAATACACCTGACACAGCTCCCGCGGCTTCTCACCCCCATCCCGACCTTCCCCCCTCAAGGGGGAAGGAGAAGTGAGATGAGGTGTTGAAAAAATAATTCATTCTGATTCCCTCCCCCCCTTGTGGGGGAGGGTTAGGGTGGGGGGGCTGACACCGGCGGTCGCCCTCTTGGGTGCTTTCGATGTATGATGAGTTTATAATGGGAATATGGTCATATTATGGCGATCTTTTTGTTTTTAAAAATAATTTCCAGCAAAGTAGCTATTTTTGCCCGCGGCTGAGAATCAGGCCAAATGCAACCAAACCCGCAGATACAAAACGCCAGACACTGAATCCTTCCCTTAACAAAAAAGTCGAAATCAGGGCCGCGAACAAAACACTTGTCTCTCTTAATGCCGACACCATTCCCATTGGAGCAAAAGCCAGCGCCCATATTATAATCCAGTAGGCACCAACCTGCATTGTCCCCCCGACAAGCCCTGTCGATATATTGTTCTTTGCGACCCGCCAGATTTCGCCTCTCTTCCACAACCAGGCAATTATAAATGTCAGGACACCATCCCCAATCGTTAACCATACGGCAAACCCCAGGACAGAACCTGCCTGTCTGGCCCCCAACCCATCGACAATCGTGTATGACGCAATACAAACTCCCGTCAACAAAGCAAAAAATATTGCTTTTGGATTCCGTACAGCACTGCTGTTCTTTTCGAATGCCAGAGCCATTACACCAACAGCGAGGCAAATCACCCCGATCAATGCAATCGGGGCAACGTATTCTCCCACGAACCAAAACGCGCCCAGTGTTACCAGGATAGGGGCCGACCCTCTTGCTATTGGGTAAACCTGCCCCAAGTCGCCATGATCGTATGAGACCGGCAGAAGGAAATGGTAACCAGTATGAATAAGTATTGTCAGAAACAGGATCGGCCAGCTTTCCGGTGCAGGGCTGTCCACAAAAGGCAAAGCGAACAGCGACAGAAAACTGCCTGACAATGTGACAAATGCCATAACGGCGATGCGGTCCCCGCGTATCTTGATCAGCGCATTCCAACCGGCATGGAGCGCAGCTGCGAACAGTACCAATGCTACAATTTCAATATCCATGATGACCTGTCACATAAATTTCTGCGTTAAACATAATACCCACAGAACCGCTTCCACCACCTTTTATGTAAATTCAGCCCCCCCTATTCCTCTTCCCGGCAAAATCCGTTATACTTTTTAGCAGAGCCGTACGTGCGGCTCCGGGGCTTAGAAACCTCACATAAGTGGTGCGGCGCTGACCAGTAACAGCGCCATTTCCTTGACTTCTGGTCGGGGAGCCTGTGGCGTATACAACAGGCTCTCGGGCTAAAGGTCACAGGGGCCGCCTTATGTCGGTTTTCTAACTCCCCGATCACCAGGATCAAGGGAAGGGCCATTTGCGGGGACGTACCGCAGGTCAGGCCTCCCGCATCGGGAGAATATTATGAAACCGGAACCAAACCCCATTGATGTTCACATTGGCCAGCAGGTTTGCGCCCTGCGTACGGCACGTAGTATCGGACAGGAAACACTGGCGCGCAGGCTGACCATGAGCAACTATTGCCTTGATCAGTGCGAGAAGGGAAATAACAGATTCATGTCCCACCAGTTGCACAAGGTGGCGGAAATTACGGGCGTTACCATATGTTATTTTTTTGAAGGCATTGAGGATGAGCTTCTGGCCCTTGGAGAAAATGGCGTTAACGACAAAACTGTGATGACGCCCTTCTGCGACAAAAGATCAACGACAACGCCATTTGATTAAACAGCAATCCGGAGGATCAACCCAAGCGTCGGCCACGGCCACGGAAAGAAAAACTTCACGTCCACCCGTCCGTCACAAGCATGACGGGGTGATGTAAGATTCTTGCGACCAGATCAACAGACGCGGCTTCGGGACGCCAAGCCTCCTTCACAGAAGGCCTGACGCCTCGGTATCATTCTCAGCGGCTGTCCTTGTGGGCGGCTTCGGAGATCGCGAATTGTTCAGGGTCGATCAGGCTGAAACTTTCCTTGATTTTGGTCCCGAAGACCTTTTCGAAATCGTCGGGTCCGAGAATTTCGGCGGCCATCATCAATGCCCTGGAAACCGAGCTGTTGATGCCGCCTGCGGCTTCTTCCGCGTTTTCGGCGTGTGCTTCCATCGCCGTTCCGTCGATAAATTTCTGGAACTCATCACGCTGTGCAGCCAGTGCGGCCAGCTTTTCAGGCGTCGCCGCGTCGCCGAGCATTTTCCTGACATGATCTTCGAAGTCATCCACGGATGAGCCTCCTGTGCCCATACAACTGTTTTTTAGTTTCTGCCAGTCGCTGTCCGGTCTGCCATAGGTGTCGTACAGAAAGGAACTCAGCCAGTAGCCGCGCGCCTTGCTGACCGTCAACGGGCCATCCGTAGAGTACAGCACCTGATTGGCCAGCTGGTGGCAAACGCCGTTGATAGCATAGCGAAAAATCGAACCGTGCGCACTTGAATCGTTTGGCGCGGCGATGCATGAGGACTGCTGCAAATTGCCGGGCGCGTTGCCGATGGCGCCCCCGGGATAGGTAGAACTGACCCCGGCGGGATGATACGACCCCCAGCAGTACCAGTAGTGTCCACCTGCGCTCACCACGTCGCCAATGGTGGCGTAGACGGGGGGCGGGGCATAGTCTGTGACCCAGGTATGATCAAGGTCCTTGTCAACGGATAACGGATGCACCCAGGCGTAAAGAGTCGTGGAACCGGCCATAATACTCCTCCCTTTGATTTGCTATTTTAAATAGATTTATATATTTATTTTCTAATATTATATGAAATTTTGACTCAGATCAAGCCGACCCGTCCGCTGACGGAAAGCGGAGCCCTCTAAACAGGTCCTGACACGGCTTAAACACTACCCAATACGAATAGCTTGAAGTTAATATCGACAGAGCGGCCTTCGGCGGCTATATCTTCGTTATGGAACATTTTCTCGGATTTTTCCTTGGTTTCGGGGTTCTGGCGACACTTGTCGTTCTGGTTATCGGCATCCTGTCGTTTGCCGTTCACGGGCCGTTTTATCAAAAGCACGCCAATCACCTGATGCGCCTTCGGGTGCTGTTTCAGGGCATCGCCGTGGCGACCCTGGCGCTTATCGTCTATATGACCGCGACCTGACCCAATGGTTACGCTCAGCAAAATCTACACCCGCGGCGGCGACACGGGTGAAACCTCTCTCGGCAGCGGCGGACGGGTCAAGAAGCATGATCTGCGCGTCGCCGCCTATGGCACGTCCGATGAAGCCAACGCGGTGATCGGCATCGCCCGGCTATACACCGAAGGCGAAGCCGACCGAATGCTGGCGCGCATCCAGAACGACCTGTTCGATCTGGGGGCCGATCTCTGTACTCCGGAAGGCGGGAATAAAAGCGAAGGGGCGCTTCGCATCGTCGCCGAACAGGTTGACCGGCTCGAACGCGAAATCGACTCCATGAACGAAAACCTGGCGGCGCTTAAATCCTTTATCTTGCCCGGCGGCACGGCGGCGGGCGCGCACCTCCATCTGGCCCGCACCGTGGCGCGGCGCGGTGAACGTCTGATGACCGAGCTGGCGGGGGTCGAGCCGGTTAATCCGGAGGCCATCAAATATATGAACCGCCTGTCCGACCACCTGTTTCAACTGGCCCGCCACGTCAATGATGATGGCGCGCGCGACGTTCTATGGGTGCCCGGCGAAAACCGTTAATTCAATACTGATTCCTGTTGCCGGAAATTTTACTTCTGTTGCGTCGCAAACGGGATAAATCAATGCGCACAGGTGCCTTGACCAAGGGTTTTCCTGGTCCTATTGTGCGCCTGCGAAGAGATGTGAATGGTCTTTTCGCTCCGTACTAAAGGGGGGTCCGGAAGATTTTCAGGACCTGGTTTTCCAACTTTTTTTTAAGGTCATCCGTTGATGAAAGTCCTGGTCGCCGTAAAGCGTGTTGTCGACTACAACGTCAAAATCAGAGTCAATTCTGATCAGACCGGTGTCGAAACCCAAAATGTCAAAATGTCCATGAACCCGTTCGATGAGATCGCCGTCGAAGAAGGCATGCGTCTCAAGGAAGCCGGAACAGCCGAGGAGCTGATTGCCGTATCCGTTGGCCCGAGTCAGTCTCAGGAGACCATCCGCACGGCGCTCGCCATGGGCGCTGATCGCGGTATCCTGATCGAAACGGACATCAACGTTGAACCCCTGGCGGTGGCGAAATGCCTCAAGGCCGTGGTCGAAAAAGAAAAACCCGATCTTGTCATCGTTGGCAAACAGGCGATCGACGACGATTCCAACCAGACAGGACAGATGCTGTCCGGCCTGCTCGGCTGGTCACAAGGCGCTTTCACCTCCAAACTTGCCGTTGACGGAGGGACCCTGAAACTGACCCGCGAAGTGGACGGTGGCCTGGAGAATGTATCGCTGAAAATGCCCAGCGTCGTGACGGCGGACCTGCGCCTGAACGAACCGCGCTACGCATCGTTGCCGAACATCATGAAGGCCAAGAAAAAACCCATTGATGCGACCACCCCCGATGAACTGGGTGTTGATGTCACTCCCCGGCTTACCATTGTTTCCGTCACTGAGCCGCCCAAACGCGAAGCCGGTACGATCGTTGAAAACGTCGCCCAGCTGGTAGAAAAACTCCGGAACGAAGCGAAGGTCATATAATGAGCACTCTCGTCCTTGCCGAACACGACAATTCCGAACTGAAACCCGCAACCCTTCATGCCGTCACCGCTGCGGCAACGTTGGGCGATGTCCACGTGCTGGTCGCTGGTTCCGGTTGTGACGCCCCGGCAGCCGCCGCCGCCAAAATCGACGGCGTTCACAAGGTGCTGAAAGCCGATAGCGGGCTTTATGCCGACGATCTGGCTGAAAACCTGGCGCTCCTGCTGGTGTCGCTGGCGCCGGGCTACAGCCACATGCTGGCCCCGGCGACTTCTCGGGGCAAGAACGTCATGCCGCGTGTCGCCGCGCTGCTGGATGTCGCACAGATTTCTGATATCACCGCCGTTGAAAGCGAAGATACGTTCATTCGTCCGATTTATGCGGGGAACGCCATGGCGACCGTTAAATCCGGTGATACGATCAAGATCATCACGGTCCGCACGACGGGTTTTGACCCCGCGCCCGAAGAGGGCGGCAGCGCCGAGGTGGAAAACATCGCGGCCGGTGAAGATGCGGGCCTGTCGTCGTTTGTCGGAGCCGAACTGACCAAGTCCGAACGCCCCGAGCTGACCAGCGCCAAGGTCATCATTTCCGGCGGCCGCGGTATGCAGTCGGGGGATAATTTTTCCATGCTCGAAGAGGTCGCCGACAAACTTGGCGCCGCCGTTGGCGCCAGCCGCGCCGCCGTTGACGCCGGATTTGTACCAAACGACTATCAGGTCGGACAAACCGGCAAGGTCGTCGCCCCGGATCTATACATTGCCGTCGGCATATCCGGTGCCATCCAGCATCTGGCCGGCATGAAGGATTCAAAAGTCATTGTTGCCATCAACAAGGACGAAGAAGCCCCGATTTTTCAAGTTGCCGATTATGGGCTGGTAGCGGACCTGTTCGATGCGGTGCCTGAACTGTCGAAAGAACTGGATAGCTGAGCGTTCGGTAACGCAAAACAACAACCCGTGCGGGGACACCCTGCTTAAAGGAAACAATTGATGTCATTGGAAATAAAGAAGATCGGCGTGGTCGGTGCCGGACAGATGGGAAACGGTATTGCCCATGTGTGTGCGAAGGCCGGATTTGACGTGCATTTACTGGATGTCGATTCCGATCGGGCGGCGGCAGGTATCGAAAAGATCTCCTCAAATCTCGGGCGGGAGATCAAGCGGGGGATACTTGATGAAGCCGGTAAGGCGGAGGCGCTGTCGCGGATTTCATCCGGTAACGACTATGCCAGCTTCCAGGACTGTCAGCTGGTCATTGAAGCCGCCACCGAAGATGAGGACGTCAAAAAAGCTATCATCGCTGAAATCTGCGCCAACATCTCTGCCGACGCGCTGATCGCATCGAACACCTCGTCAATTTCGATTACCCGCCTCGGGGCCCGAACCGACCGTCCGGGTAAATTCGTCGGTATGCATTTCATGAATCCGGTTCCACGCATGGAACTGGTGGAAATCATTCGCGGCATCGCCACCGATGAAGACACTTATAAAATCATCCGCGAACTGGCGGAAAAGCTGGGGAAAAAGCCGGTCAACGCAGAAGATTTCCCGGCCTTTATCGTTAACCGCATTTTGCTGCCCATGATTAACGAAGCGGTTTACACGCTGTATGAAGGTGTGGGCTCCGTCCGGGCTATCGATACGGCCATGAAGCTTGGCACGCATCACCCCATGGGACCACTGGAACTGGCCGACTTCATCGGTCTGGACACCTGCCTGGCCGTCATGCATGTGCTGCACGACGGGCTTGCCGATACCAAGTACCGGCCCTGTCCGTTACTGGTGAAATATGTCGAAGCGGGCTGGCTTGGCAAGAAAACCGGACGCGGGTTTTATGACTATTCCACCGAAACTCCGGAACCGACCCGTTAATTCCGCTATGATCGTTCGGCTTCTCTCCGCGCTTGTCCTCAGCGTCCTGATCACATCAGGGTATACCGGCACGGCGCCGGCGGGCGAGCTTACCAAAGACACCTGCGAAACCGACTATCAGGACCTGCTGTCCACCATTGAGGGCAACCGCATCGCCGGGATCGAACAGATCAACCAACACCTGATCGGCGTGACTGACGAGACGAAACGCAGTCAGCTGATTGAAATGCGGGAAAATTCCTGGCACGAAGAAGAAAAGCAACGCGCCATGGCAGCCAGCATCCTGCGCGACTGTCTGGCGGCCGTGAAAGAATAAACCTGATCACGGAAGAATAAAAAAAGGCGGAACTTTGATTCCGCCTTTTTTCGTGTTTCCCTCCCTGGGAAACGCCGGGCTTTAGCCCGATTGTCCGTATCCGGAATTAGATCCGGAGAAAATCAATGCAGTTCGGCTCTCAGTTTCTGCCTGTAGATGTCGATCGGCACCATCTTGCCGCGTTCCTCAACGCACCAGAACTGCCAGCCATTGCAGGCGGGCGCTTTCTGCACAAAGGCCCCAACCTGATGGATCGACCCCTTGAAATCAGACGTCACCAGGGTGCCGTCGGCGCGCACCCGCGCCGAGTGGCGGCCGCGCATGTCCGTCAGTGTCTGGCCCGGACGGACCATGCCCTTTTCCACCAGCCAGCCAAAGGGTATCCGCGGCTCTTCGCGTTTGATCGGGGTGTTCAAAAATTCATCCGAGGCGATTTTTTTGACCTTTGACAGTCGTTCGCGGGCAATCTTGATGTAATCGAGATCACGCTCGATACCGATGTAATGCCGCCCCAGCTTTTTCGCCATGGCCCCTGTTGTGCCGGTGCCGAAGAACGGATCAAGGACCACATCGCCGACGTCGGTCGACGCCAAGATCACCCGATGCAGCAAGGATTCCGGCTTCTGCGTCGGGTGCGCCTTCTTGCCGTTTTCCTTCAGGCGTTCACCGCCCGTGCACAGCGGCAGAAGCCAGTCCGAACGCATTTGCAAATCGTCGTTCAGCGCCTTCATTGAATCGTAATTGAAGCGATATTTTGAACTTTTGTCTTTAGCCACCCAGAGCATGGTTTCGTGCGCATTGGTAAACCGCCGCCCCCGGAAATTGGGCATGGGATTGGATTTCCGCCAGATCACATCATTCAGCATCCAGTAGCCCAGGTCCTGCAGAGTGGTGCCAACCCGATATATATTGTGATAACTGCCGATCACCCAAAGCGTGCCATTGGGTTTCAGGACCCGCCGGGCGGCCGCCAGCCATTCACGGCTGAACTTGTCATATTCGTGAAATCCGTCGAAATGATCCCAGTCATTATCGACACCATCGACCTTGGTATTGTTGGGCCGCAGTAGTTCGCCGCCCAGCTGCAGGTTATAGGGCGGATCGGCGAAGATCATATCGACGCTGGCTTCCGGTAACGCGTCCAGAACCTCGGCGCAGTTCCCATGAAGAATCTTGTTGCGGTATTTTGCGATGGTGTCAGGCGTTGATTCCGCGCCCTTCCCCTGTTTGTTGTTTTGTTCTCTGCCCATGGGCGCCACCATGCAAAAGCCGGGAGTCAGGGTCAAGAGTTAAATGGAATCAATATGTTAGCAACTGTTCTTGACGTCAACATGTGGAGTCAGATGGATTCAGGCCCCCAATATCTTGCGAATAGGGGCAAAACTTTTTCGATGTTCCGGCGTGACGCCAAGCCTTGTCAGGGCGTCTTGATGCCCGGCCGTTCCATAACCGGCGTTATTCTCCCAGCCATATCCCGGATACCGCCCAGACAGCTCCGTCATAATCCGGTCACGGGTGACTTTGGCGATGATTGAGGCTGCGGCGATGGAAAGACTGCGGGTGTCTCCCTTGATCACGCAGTCCGCCTTGATGTTACCCAAGTCGGGAATCCGGTTGCCGTCGATCAAGGCGAAATCCGGCGTTACCGGCAGCGCACCAACGGCGCGCGTCATGGCCAGCAGGGTCGCCTGCAGAATATTCATCTCATCAATCTCATCCACAGCGGCCTGCCCGACGCCAATCTGGATGAAGCCCTCAAGTTGACAAAACAAGGCTTTCCGCCGGCGGGCGCTCAGCTTTTTTGAATCATCGATGGCGTCGGCCAATTCGGCAGGCAACCGGGCATCATCCAGAACCGCCGCCGCGGCCACCACCGGCCCGGCCCACGGCCCGCGTCCGGCTTCGTCCACGCCGCAGACAACCCTGTACCCCGCCTTCCGGCAGGCGGATTCCAGGTCGAAATCAGGCACCGGAAGACTTGCCCGTGGTTTTTTTGGCCGCGGGTTTTCTGGTTTTCTTTTTCGGTGCAGGCGGCTTGCTCTTTGGAGTGGGTTTGACTGATGGCTGGGGTTCGGAAGCAGGCTCGGGCTCGGGCTCGGGCTCGGGCGGTGATACCGGCAAGGGAGTGTCGGCGGCAAGTTTGGCCTCTTTTCGCCGTTTGCCTTTCAGACGATGTCGGCGCAACCACAGCGCAATTCGCCGGCGCGAGCGTTGAGTTTCGGTCTTGGCGCTGTCCAGGGTGATGGCCACCATTTCCGCTTCCGGGCCGTACACCAGCCGCAGCACCTCTCCGGCTTCCGTTACCCCATATTCCGCAAGCAGCCGCAGGCGCCGGGCGGTAAACACCCAGAGCGGACTGAGCGACAGGCTGAGCACGGTGACGGCGATCACCAGGCGGCTTTCGTCACGGGTCATGACGCCTGCCTCGACACCGACGACCGATAGCAGAAATGAAAATTCACCGATCTGTGAAATCAGCAAACCGGCCAGAAAGGCCTGGTGCCAGGGCTGTTGAAGGGCCCGCATCAGGGCGACGTTAAGCACGGTCTTGAAAATTGCAATCAGGAAAAACAGGGTGAGGACCGTTTCCAGATGGGTCCACATGTAGCCGAAATCGATGAGCAGACCGATAGAGAGGAAAAACACCATCATCAGGATGCTCTGGATCGGCAGCGTGACTTCCAGCATGGACTGACGTTCGGCGCTGTTGCCGATGATCAATCCGGCGACAAAGGCCCCGTAAGCGGCGGAAAGACCGAGCACCCCCGACAGCGCCGCCAGACAGAAACAAAACGCCATGGCGCTCAACGGGCGCAGGTCGGCATTTCCCGCCGCCAGCTCAAGAACCGGCAGGCGCAGCTTGCGGCCGGTAGACAGGAACAGGATCAGGGCCACCAGGAAAGCCACGGAAAGCAGGATCTTCGGCAGCGCATACCAGTCAAAACCGTCGCCGCCCATCGCCGAAATGGTGAGCATCATGGGCACCACCGCCAGATCCTGGGCGATCAGCACACCGACGGCGACACGACCGGCACGGGTCCTGAGCTCGCCGATATCCTCCAGAATTTTAATGGTGACGGCGGTTGACGATACCGCAACGACAAACCCCAGCAGGATCGCCAGCTCCGTCTTCCAGCCAAAAATCCTGGACATGATCAGCATGACGATAACCGACATGGTGATTTGCACCAGCGTCGCCACGACGGCCAGTTTCCACAAGCGCCGGAACGAGCGCAGTGAAAGTTCCATACCGACGATGAACAGCAGCATCAGCACACCAAGCTCGGCCAGAACGTCGATCTGTTCGCGGTTCCCGACCATGGCGAAACCGGACGGCCCGAGCAGCACACCGGCCAGAATATACCCCACCAGCGCCGGTTGGCGCAGGCGTTCCATGGCGATCCCGCATAACAGGGCGGCGAGAGCAACGGCCGCGATACCCGTCAGGTTTGAATGAACGTCAGCTTCCATGCCCTTACATTAACACGCGGGTTACGGGCGAAAACCGGTTTCTGCACTTCCGTTTTAAAAAAGAGCCAGCTGGTCGCCCTTAGCCAGCGGCGCGATGAAGTGCGAACAATCAAGTGCATATTCATCGCGTGTCCGCCCGGTCAGGCCATACTTTTTGAGCGCCAAATAATAGCGCTTGGCGATCAGGTCGGCGTATTTACCGCTGCCTTTCATGCGTGTCCCGAAACCGGAAATGTAGAGCGACCCCTGGTGCGACTGCTTCATCAACGACAGCACATGATTGGTCTTCAGCGGCACATGGTGCAGCAACCATTCACGAAACAGGTCCCGTAATTCATGGGGCAGACGGAGCAGGATATAATTGGCACCTGTCGCCCCCTGCTCCGCCCCGGCTTCAAGAATGCGCTCCATCTCCCAGTCGTTAAGGGCCGGGATGATCGGCGCACACATGACACGAACGGGAATACCGGCGTCACTCAATCGCCGGATCACCGCAAGGCGTTTCCTGGGGGTCGGGGCGCGCGGCTCCATCACCCGCGACAGTTTGACGTCCAGTGTCGTCACCGACACACCAACAGCAACCAGCCCCCGCGCCGCCATCGGCACAAGAATATCCAGATCGCGTAAAACCATGTCGGACTTGGTGGTGATCGTTACCGGGTGATTAAACGCCGACAGCACCTCAAGCACGGCGCGGGTAATTTTCAGGCGGCGCTCTATGGGCTGATACGGGTCGGTATTGGCACCCAGTTGCAGGGTCTTGCAGACATAGCCGGGTTTTCTGAGTTCCGTCTCCAGCAGCCGGGCGGCATCGGGTTTGGAAAACAGCCGGGTTTCGAAATCCAGCCCCGGCGAAAGTCCCTGATAGGCATGGGTTGGCCGGGCAAAACAATAGATGCAACCGTGTTCACAGCCCCGGTACGGATTGATCGAGCGGTCAAAAGGCAGATCCGGCGAGGCGTTCCAGGAGATAATCTTTTTCGCCTGTTCGGTAATGACTTCGGTCTTCAGCTTGGGCAACGGAAAGTCGTCATCATCCCCGCCGAGCGCTGGCTCCGTCCAGCCGTCATCGACAGGATGACTGGACAACACCTCGAACCGTCCACTGGCGTTCGAAACCGCGGCGCGGCTTTTTTTTGGAGCAATCGGGATGATATCGACCATGCCGGATGGTAGCAGACGACCAAGAACAAAAACAGAACATATTTTCAAATTTAAAGGATTTTCCGCATAATCGGACGGGTTGGCGAGCGTTGCGCCACCACCTCATAGCCAGCCCGCAAGAACGATTTTTCAAACCCGGTCCAGGCATAAACCGGCGGGTAATTGGGTTTCGACGGGGTTATGGGGTAGCCCTCTTGCGTTCCGGCCTCATAATCGCTTTTGCGGAGATACCAGAGTAAGCCTCCCGCACACATTCGTCTTTCGGCCCCATCAAGGTCTCGAACCCGTTCAAGGCCAAGGTGAATAACGAGAGTGTCAAACTGAACAGCGTGTTCCATGTTTTAATCTTGGACACATGAACATCAGCTGCAAATTAATGAAATTTCGGTGACACAACACCTTCGGTTTCTTTTTCACCCCTGGCCGAGTTGTAAACATCAACAAGTTGTTTAGCCAACAACCCTTCCAGATAAGTTTCCAGTTCGCCAAGATTTATTGTTTCATTATTCTTATAGTTCTCGTCTGCTGCCTCTAGCGCATCATAGTAGGGTTTTTTGTTACTTGCGATCTGTTCTGGGATGGTTTTTAAGCCAGGGAGCTGCATTCCTGTACGAATACAGAGGACTAAATAAGATAGCGCCCGGGATGTCCTGCCATTTCCATCATCAAATGGATGTATCCAGTTGAGCCGCCACATGACATAAGCAGCGAGATGGATCGGTGTAGATGCACTCCAGTTGTCGTTGACATAATCACACATATACTCGACGTATTCCGGCACAAGATGCGCGTCTACAGGTTGATGCCTACTGCCCTCAATCTCAACTCCAGCTGGTCGAAAGTTCCCCGCGAACCCGCTAATCCCTTCAAGCGCAGATCGCTGAAGCTGCAATAACATTGACAACCTCAGTTTGAACGGGCGCTCTGTATTAATGTACTCATCAATGAGTGCCCGTGTGATGTCGAACTGTTGCAACCCGTTTCTGGCTTCCAGCGAAGCCAATTCATCGGGGTCTGTTACGAGTACCGGCGCATGCGCCTTACTATGCCGTTCACCAGAATTATCCGCCATGTTATACGTTCTACATACTAGCTTTCAGCAATTCGGCAGCTTTGACAACTGTATCCCGCGTAATACGGTCATTTTCGATTTTTGTATTTCCGTATGCAAAGCTAACCCGCTGTGCTTCTATATCATCAGGTGACATTTCAACTTTGCGAGCAGCATCAAGTAGGGGCTTTAGTTCATCTGTCATAGTCTCTCCCGAAAACACTTACGCCATTCCAATCAACGGTGAATCATAGTTTTAAAGCCTTTAGACATCTTAGGCTACCATGAATTAAGGTGCCATTAACTGACCGAGCGTTGTAAATCGACAATCCTGGGCTAAGCAGAAGCTGGCTTTTACTCAACAAATCTTTTGAGCTGGCGATCATGCCAGCCGGGCAACATTAGTTGCGCAACAACGGCGCCGACCGTCGCCATTAACACATCCCAATGGGAGTCCCAAATATCTCCCTGGGTGCCGAGGAAGGCGTCGGCGTCCGATCCAATGGCGACCGCCGCAGTCCATTCCAGAAACTCGTAAGAAGCACTGAACGCCAGACAAACCGAAACGACGAGAAAGAACAGCATTTCCCCCCTTTTCAGTTCCGTTTTTTCTGATCAGGATTTCGCGAACCAAGATTGCCGGAACAAACCCCTAGGCAAAATGGTGTTCAGCATAGGCCTAAATACTCCCATCCGCCCGCGCTTCATCCAGCAGCCACGCCCGGAAGGCGGCGTTCTTGGGGGAGTCGGCGGTGTGTTCCGGGCAGACGATGAAAAAGCCGAATTTGGTTTCGAGCGTCAGCTCGAACGGCCAGATCAGCCGCCCCGCGGCGACTTCATCGACAACGATGCCACGGTTGACCAAGGCCACACCGTTGCCTTCCAGCGCCGATTCGACGGTCAGCACTTCGGTGGTGAACACAGGCCCCCGTGACGGATTGACGTTGTCCGCGCCGGCGCACATCAGCCACATGGCCCAGTCAGGCTGGCTGTCATTGGTCAACCCCCAGTCGGTGTGCAACAGCACGTGGTTGGCGAGGTCGCCGGGTTCGCGCAGCGGGATTTTCCCGTTCAGCAGACCAGGGCTGCAAACCGGACTGATGTTTTCCGACATCAGGCGATCCGTGCGCATTCCCGGATAATTGCCTTCCCCAAAGCGCACGGCGATATCGACGTTTTCGCGCTCGAAATCAACGGTGTACAGGGTCGGGTCGAGGCGGATGCGGATGTCGGGATGCCGGGCTTCAAAGCGCGGCAGACGGCGCACCAGCCAGCGGGCGGCAAAACTGGGGGCGGCGCTGACGGTCAGAATTCCGCTTTCACTGGTGGCGCGAATACGTTTGATCCCATCCTGCAACAGATCAAAACCTTCCCCCAGAACCGGCAGGGCCGTTTGCCCGGCTTCGGTCAACAACAGGGCCCGGGTCAACCGGCGGAACAGGGGGACGCCAATAACATCTTCAAGATTGCGCACCTGCTGGCTGATCGCCGCCGGGGTCACATTAAGTTCGTCCGCCGCCTTGGTGAAACTGAGATGACGACCGGCGGCTTCGAAGGCGCGGATGGCGTTCAGGGGCGGCAGGCGGCGCATTCAATCAACCTTTATGATAAAGATTTTCTAAATCATATTCTCAGAAAAGGTCGTTTGTAAAGCCTACTGTTCTTCGGTTACATTTCAACCAATCGAGAGAAACCTGATTTTACACTTAATTTTTTCTACCGTTGGAGATAATCATGAACCCTTACGACGCCCTGACTTCAATTCCCCGCCCCCAACCTGCCGAAATAACCGATTACCGCTTCAGGACGGAGACACCATTAAGCCTGCTGATTTCGTCCGGCGCGTACCGTTCGGTTAACGCCATTGGACGCTGGGTCAATAGACTGAACGCAACCCGCCGCCATTGACGGACCGTTTTCACCTTCACGTATTCACCACCCTGGCCCCACTGGCCGGACGCCAAGCGCACCGGTCAGTGGGGTCTTTTTTTGGATCAGGCGAATGGATAAAGTCATTGTCGTACGCGACTTCACGAAAACCGATGCGCCTGCGGTCCGCTCGCTGTTCATCCGCGTCAATCGTCGGCTCGCCCCGCCCGAAATGAAATCCGCGTTCGAGACCTATATCACGGCCTCGCTACGTGAAGAGATTGACCGGATTTCAGATTATTACGAGGACCGGAAAGGCCAGTTCCGGGTGGCCGTCAGCGGCCAAAAAATTGTCGGCATGTTCGGGCTGGAACCTTCCGGGCCTGACGCCATGGAGCTTCGCCGCATGTATGTTGACCCCGATTGGCGACGCCGGGGTATCGCCGCACAGATGCTGCGTGACGCAGAAAATTTCTGCCGCGCCCGCGCGCTCACCCGGCTTGATCTCAGCACCTCGGAAATTCAGTCGGACGCCTTGTCCTTTTATCGTGCTTCGGGATACCGGCTTGTCCGTGAAGAAACCGCCGAAGCGCCAAGCAATAAGACGATTGGCGGCGGCATACGCCGCTATCATTTCAGCAGGGATCTGTTATTGCCGGGGGCCGCCTGATAACTGAAGGCGGACGGCGGCAGACAGGAGAATGATTGCCGTCTTCAATGCGACCTGTTAATCCGGGTTCGAAAATCATCATGGAGCTTTTCAATATGAAGCCGGTTATCCTCCGAACCGACGCCGAACTTTTCATTCTTGAGCCCCGTATGCAGGCGCTGACGGAAATCGCCGAGGTTATTACCGCACCGTCCGACGACGAGGCGACCCTGATCGACATGGCGGCGGACGCCGACATCATCCTGACCTGCTATGCCTTCATCACCAAAGCGGTGATCGAGGCCGCGCCCCGGCTCCGGGGGATCGTCAAATACGGTGTCGGCACCGACGCCATCGACATCAACACCGCCAGCGCACGCGGTATCGCCGTGGTCAATTGCCCGGACTACGGCACCGACACGGTGGCCGACCATGCCTTTGCGCTGCTGATGGCGCTGGGACGCCGGATTCCGGAAATTGACCGCGACATGCGGGCCCAGGGCTGGCGCTGGCCGGAAGCCGGGATCAAGGGCGTTGACGTCTCTCACAAGACCCTCGGGCTGCTGGGCTGTGGCCTGATCGGACGGGCGATGGCGCGGCGCGGGCTTGGTTTCTCGATGGATGTCATATCCTACGACCCCTACGTGGACGATGCGGTTCTGCACGGCCTGGGCATTACCCCGGTTTCCTTTCAGGACCTGCTGGCGCGGTCGGATTATCTGTCCGTGCATTGCGTGCGCACGCCCGAAACCCATGGCATGCTGGGCGAGGCCGAATTCCGAGCCATGAAACGGGGGGCTTATTATATCAACGTTTCCCGCGGCGCCATCGCCAGCGAACCGGCGTTGATCAAGGCCCTGGATGGCGGCTGGATCGCCGGCGCCGGCATTGATGTCTTCGAGCACGAACCGCTGACAAAGGATTACCCCCTGCGCGGACGGGACAATGTGATCCTGACCCCTCACCTGGCCTGGTGGACCGTCGAAGCGTTCGAGCGCTGCGAGGACAAGACGCTCAGACGCCTCCAGGAGATCCTGGCTGGCCGCCGCCCCAAACATCTCAAAAACCCAGACGTTTTTAAAAATGCTGATGATGGCTTACCCGGCGTCCCGAGTATGCTATGTGAGAAGCAGAATTAAACGTCAAATGCCGACCGGAAATGCTCAGTATTGTCATCCCCACGCTAAACGACGCGCACCGCATTGAAACCATGCTTGAGCGGCTGTCCGACAACGATCTGAGCTGCGAGATCATCGTCGCCGACGGCGGTTCCGAAGACGGCACGGCGGAACTGGCTTCACGGCGCGGCGTCAGGGTTATCAGGGGGCCGCGCGGGCGTGGGTCACAGCTTTCAGTGGGGGCGGCGCAGGCGACAGGTAACTGGCTCCTGTTTTTACATGCCGATACCCGACCGGGGCCGGGCTGGACGACGGTGGTCCGGCGCTTCATGGAAAATCCCGACAACCGTTTTCGCGCCGCCTATTTCACCTTCGCCCTCGATGATCCCTCCGCCGACGCACGGCGTCTGGAACGCCTGGTTGCCTGGCGGTGCAGGAAGTTTGGCCTGCCCTACGGCGATCAGGGGTTTCTGATCAGCCATGACTTTTACGACCGGTTGGGGGGGTACAAAACAATTCCCCTGATGGAGGACGTGGACCTGGTGGCCAAAATTAATACCCATCGCCTTGAACAGTTGCCGGTCAGCGCTATTACCTCGGCGGAAAAATTCCAGCGCGACGGGTATCTCCTGCGATCCGCCAGAAACCTGTTGTGCCTGGCGCTTTTTTTGGTCGGTGTTCCTGCCAACTATATTGTCCCCCTGTACCGCTGAACCGGCATGGCGCTGAAAAACCATCTCGTCATCATGGCCAAGGCCCCCCGGATCGGTCGGGTCAAATCCCGCCTGGCCCGCGGCATCGGCCGGGTCGGGGCGTGGATGTTTTATCGTCGAACGCTGGCCCTGGTCACCCGGTCGCTGGCCGCCGACCGACGCTGGACAACATGGCTTGCCGTTAGTCCCGACAATGCCGTTCATGATGACCGCATTTGGCCCCCGTCCTGCCCACGCCTGACGCAGGGTGGCGGCGATCTGGGGCAACGCATGGGCCGGGTCATGGACATCATGACGCCAGGCCCGGTGGTCATCATCGGCGCCGATATCCCCGATATCCGCCGCCGTCATATAGCCGCAGCCTTCGCCGCCCTTGGCCGCTGTGACGCGGTTTTCGGGCCCGCCGATGATGGCGGTTACTGGCTGGTCGGGCTGCGACGCCGGCCACGAATCGTGTCGATTTTTGACCCTGTGCGCTGGTCAACGGAACATGCGCTGACTGACACCCGCGCCAACCTGCCCGATGACGCAAAAATTGTCTTTCTGGAGACATTAACCGACGTTGATGACGTTTCTGATCTTGTCCGCAGGAGTAAAAATAGCCCCATTCGCAAATCAGACTCAAACAACTGAAGGACCGGCGGCAATGAGCATGGACACGGGAATACGGGGCAAAAGGGTGCTGGTGACAGCCGGGGCATCGGGCATCGGGCGCGCCATCGCCGAACTGTTTGCCGAAGGCGGCGCCGACGTGCTGGTGTGTGACATCGATAAAAAGGCGCTTGCCGCCGTCAGCCGGTCGGCGCTTTCAATCGGGGTCGAACATGCCGACGTCGCCCATGAGGCCGATGTCGACAAACTGTTCGATGCTGTCAGCGAGCGCTTCGGCGGCATTGATGTCCTCGTTAACAACGCGGGCATCGCCGGGCCTACGGGATTCCTGGAAGAAATGTCCCTGGCCGACTGGCGGCGCTGCATTGAGGTCAATGTGGATGGCGGCTTCCTGTGTCTGCGCCACGCCCTGCCGCTGATGAAGGCGCAGAAACAGGGATGTGTCATCAATATTTCATCGACGGCAGGCATCATGGGTTACCCTCGGCGCACCCCCTATGCATCGGCCAAATGGGCGATCGTCGGCCTGACCAAAAGTCTGGCCATGGAAGTCGGCGGGTTCGGCATCCGGGTCAACGCCATTGCCCCCGGTTCCGTCGAAGGTGAGCGCATGGAACGGGTCATTCAGGCCGAGGCCAAAACCCATGGACACTCCGAAGACTACATTCGCCAGAATTACCTTCGCATGAATTCCATGCGTACATTTGTCAGCGCCCGGGATATTGCTGAAACAGCGGTGTTCCTGGCCTCAAATGCGGCATCAAAACTGTCGGGGCAGATTATCAGCGTCGATGGTCACACCGAAACCCTGGCCGTGCCCGAAAGTTAAGGATCAGGCCGCTTTACGAAAGTCCACTGCCGGGTCAACCGGTATGATACGCGGGTTGCCGATACCCAGATCATCAAAATAATGCATCTTGATGTGGTCCAGTTTCACGGTCCCGGCAACACCGGGCAAACTGTAGAGGCGGTGGGTGTAGTGACTAAGCGCCGGGTAATCGACCAGCCTTTTGAGCGAACACATGAGTTTGCTGTTATAGACCGCATCGAAGCGGACCAGAGTCGCAAACAGATGCCAGTCCGCTTCGGTAATCTGATCCCCGGCGAGGAAGCAGCGTTCCGACAGGGTGACCTCCAGATCATCAAGTGTTGCAAACAATTCGCCGACCGCCTCTTCATAGTCCGCTTGGGACGCGGCGAAACCGGCCTTGTAAACACCCCCACAGACCCGGTTCAGAATGATGGCGTTCAAGCGGTCGATTTCACTGCGCAGGTGTTCGGGGTAAAACCGTACTGAGGCGTCTCCCCACTGATCGAATTCACAATCGAGCATGCGGATGATCTCACCCGATTCCGTATTGACGATGGTTCCGGTTTTTTTATCCCACAGCACCGGCACCGTGACCTTGCCAGTAAAATCGGCTTTTCCCGCCTGATAAACCTGATAGAGAAAATCGAAGCCGTTGGCGTGATCACGCGTGCTATGGGAACCGTCCCTGAATTCCCAGCCTTTGGGGCCGCCCCAGATGGGGTGCAGAACCGACATGCCGATGACGTCTTCCAGTCCCTTCAGGCGGCGATAGAGGATCGTGCGGTGCGCCCACGGGCAGGCGTAGGAGACATAAAGGTGATAGCGGTCCGGTTCGGCCATGAACCCGCTGGAGCCGTCCGCCGTCACCGCCGAGCGGAAGACGCGTTTGCGTTCTTCCGCCCGAAGCAGCCGAAAGGCCGGTGTATCCATGGCATCGGCATGCCAGACCCCATTGATCAGGACTTTCATTCGGCGGCCTCGGCAACCAAGACCATCTCATCCTCACCGATATCCGACGTCAGGGCGTAAGCACCGCTGCCAACCAGCGCCTGCGTCACCGAAGCAACAATCAGAAACAGCGGATATTCCCAACCGCCTCCTTTGGCGGAAAATACCCAGCCGTTGCCGCTATGAACCCAGAAGGCGCCAAGCAGAATGGGAATCAGGGCGACAGACACAAGGCGTACCCGAAAGCCCAGGACGAGCGCCAGCCCGCCCACGGCTTCAGCGGCAAACACCACATAAGCCAGGAATTCGGGCAAGCCGAGGGAACCGAAAAACTGCGCGGTTCCGGCCAGGGTAAAAACAAAAAATTTCAGATACACACTATGGGCGATAAACATCACGCCAAGGGAAACACGTAACAACAGGGCGCCGTAAGGGGCGGTTCTTTGATCAATCATCTGTCTTCTCCAGTGCGGTTTAAGAATGAATTCGGCCACCTTATACATTTCCAAATTGCAATTGAATTCGCTATTATGGCAAAATTACTTTGCAAATTTGCAATAGACAGACGCAATGGAAAATTCTTTTGGACTGGGACGATCTTCGCTATTTCCTCTCTGTCGCTCGCCACGGCAGCCTTGCCGGGGCGGCGCGGGAGCTTGGCGTCAATCACACGACGGTTTATCGACGTATTCTGGCACTGGAGAAAAAACAGTCGGTTCGCCTGTTTGATCGAGCCGACGGAGCCTATGTGCTGACGGCGGCGGGAGAGGAAATGCAGGTCTCGGCCGAACACATCGCCGAAGAAGTTGACGGATTGACCCGCAGGTTATCCGGGCGAGACCTGCGCCTGAGCGGCGTTATCCGGGTGACCACCACGGACACCCTCGCCTATCGGTTTCTTGGCCCCCACTTCGCCGCTTTCCATCAGGCCTATCCCGGCATCGAACTGGAAATCGTCTTGGACAGCCAGCATCTCAACCTGACCAAAAGACAGGCCGATATCGCCATTCGCCCGACTGAGACTCCGCCCGATACTCTGGTCGGACGCCGCGTCTCGGAACTGTCCTTCACCGTGTACGGTTCCGACGACTATCTCGCCGCCCATGCCCAAACAGGGGACCTGTCCGCCCACACCTGGCTGGGGTTCGATGAAAGCCTGTCACATCTAATGTCGTCCCGATGGATGAACGAACATCTCATCAACCCGAAGACGCCCATCAAAGCCAATAATTTTTTCGCCCTGTTCAGTGGCGCACTGGCCGGAATGGGGTTGGCTATGCTGCCCTGTTTTCTGGCGGATACGGAACCCGGTCTCAGTCGTTTTCCGGGCCTCGATATTCAACGCGGCGGCGACCTGTGGCTCCTGACCCACGCCGACCTCCGCCATACAGCCCGCATCCGCGCTTTCATGGATTTCTTTTATGAGGCCCTGGTCCGTGAAAAGCATGTGCTGGAGGGAAACTCCAACAATATCGGGCGATCGCAAGAGGGGATATAGGGGCTCGGTCTATCTCCCCATGAACGGGAGGATTGTCGTCGCAACCCTGATCGAGGCCCCGCGCCAGCGCAATACGGAGACGGACAAAGCGGCCATTACGGATGCGCCCATCCGGCCGAATTACTCCCAAACCACCCAAATTGGACGGGTTAATAGGGGCGTCCAGTCGTCAACTTAATTTTTGTTCCGGCACAGGCTATTTTATATCATTTTTCACACTATTTAGTCTTAAATGATAATAAATAACAAAAAAATCATCTGCAACAACTACTGGCAACTACATTTAAACCATTATTAATAAAATATATTGTAAATAATTAAAATAATTGTAATAATTATAATAATAAAACGCGTTATACTGTATTTTTTTACAATCAGAGGATGTAATATGAGCTTTAATGATTTAAAAACAAAACCAAAAATACTTATCGGAATTTGTTCACCGCTGGTGTTACTGGTAATCTTGGGTGCTGTAGCGATCTACAACATCAACACAATCACCAAAACGGCGGGGTGGGTTGATCATACGCGTGTGGTGCTGGCTGAATCTTCGGCCATCGTCGGTTCCGCCGTTGATATGGAAACCGGCATGCGCGGGTATCTGCTAGCCGGTCAAGAAGGATTTCTCGATCCCTACAAAAGTGGCGAGACAACCACTTACAAAAAAATTGCGGAACTTCAGGAAACCGTTGCCGACAATCCGGGACAGATCGCCCGGTTGCAGGAAATCGAACAGACATTGCACTCCTGGCAGTCTGAAGTGACCGAACCGACCATCGCCCTGCGTCGGCAAATCGGCAACGCCAAAACCATGGATGATATGGCTGATTTGGTGGGCAAAGCCCGAGGCAAGGTCTTTTTTGACAAATTCCGTAAACAAATCGAAATCTTTGCTGGTCGCGAACAATCCCTTCTCAAAAACCGCCGGTCTGACTTTGCATCTGCGCAAGGTCGGGTTACGGAACAATTCAGGTTGGTGGATAAGACAATCGCCTGGGTGTCCCATACCTATAGAGTTCTGGCCGCAGCGAAAGAGATTCTCGCCAATGCCGTTGATATGGAAACCGGCATGCGCGGGTATCTGTTGGCCGGTGAAAACGAATTTCTTGATCCGTACAATTCCGGCCAAAAAGCGTTCGCAAAAAACATCACGGCTTTGCAAAATACCGTCAGCGATAATCCACCGCAAGTGACCCGCCTGAAGAAAGCCGAGAAGCTGATCAGCGACTGGCAGAAAAAAGTCACGGAACCGGCCATTAAACTGCGCCGTCAGGTGCACTCGGGTAACGGTTCCCTGGGCGATATCGAAACCATGGTCGGCCGGAAAGCCGGCAAAAAGTTCTTCGATGCCTTCCGCGGCGTGATTGCCGAATTCAGCGCTATTGAAGCCGAACTTCTGGTCAAACGGCAGGCCGACGCCAAAATGGCGGCGGGCAAGGTCACAGACGACCTTAAAGTTATGAAAGATAACGAAGGCTGGGTCACGCATTCCTACAAGGTGATCGACGCGGTCAATTCGGTCCTCTCCGCCGCCGTTAACATGGAAACGGGCATGCGGGGATATCTGCTGGCTGGTCAGGACGGTTTCCTGGAACCCTATAAGAACGGTGGGGCCAAATTCAACGACCTCACAAGCGGTCTGCTGGAAACCGTCCGTGACAATGCGGCTCAGGTTGAGTTGATGACGGAGATTAGGCAAACCATTGCGGACTGGCAGAAAAATGTCACCGAACCGACCATCCAGCTGCGTCGCGACATTGGCGACTCGAAAACCATGAACGATATGGCAAAACTGGTGGGCGAAGCCCACGGCAAGGTATTTTTCGACAAGTTCAGGGGCATCATGGCCGATTTTCAGGCCGAAGAACAAGGCCTCATGGAACAACGCCAGGATAACAATATTAAAACGGTCAACAATACGTTCATGTTGATCGGCGCCTGTATCATAATCGCTCTGATCCTCGGCCTCGGTATGGCTTTGCTTATCGGCAACAGAATCGCCAACCCGATCAAATCCATGACTGAAACCATGGCCTCAATAGCCGGTGGCGACCTGAAAGCGGATGTTCCCGGCGTTGGCCGTGCAGATGAAATCGGAGAAATGGCTGAAGCGGTTCAGGTGTTCAAGGACAATGCGGTTGAACGCACCCGCCTTGAATCGGAACAGGAACAGCAGAAACTACAGGCCGAGGAAGAAAAGCGGGCGGTCATGAACAAGATGGCCGATGACTTCCAGGGCTCGGTCGGGCATGTGATACAGTCCGTATCCTCGGCGGCGACCGAAATGCAGGCCTCGGCCGAGGCAATGACGGGAATCGCCGAGCAAACTCGTTCACAGGCAAGCAATGTCGCTGCCGCATCCGATCAGGCTGCCGCCAATGTCCAGACTGTGGCATCAGCGGCGGAAGAGTTGTCCAGCTCGATCAACGAGATCGCCCGCCAAGTATCGACGGCCCGGTCAGCCAATGAAGACGCCGTATCAAAGGCGGGTAAATCCGAACAGACAGTGCAGGAACTGGTTGCGTCGGCCCAGAAGATCGGCGAGGTGGTAGCCCTGATTTCCGATGTCGCGGAACAGACCAACCTGCTGGCCCTGAATGCAACGATCGAAGCGGCAAGAGCGGGCGACGCGGGCAAGGGATTTGCCGTTGTTGCCTCCGAAGTCAAGAACCTGGCCAACCAGACGGCCAAGGCGACAGAGGATATCCGTGACCAGATCGCCAATATCCAAGGCGTGGCCGAAGATGCCGCATCATCCATCCGCGATATTGGCGGCAGCATCGCTGTAGTCAGCGAAAATACCACAGGCGTATCGGCCGCGGTCGAGGAACAAGACGCGGCGACGCAGGAAATCGCCCGCAATGTGGAGCAGGCGGCAACCGGCACCCGGGACGTGGCGGCCAATGTCAGCCTAGTTACCAAAGGTGCTTCGGAGACCGGATCGGCGGCGACGCAGATGCTATCCACGGCCAAAGAGCTGGCGCAACAGTCTGAACGTCTCGACGCGGAAGTCGGTAAGTTCCTGGATAGCGTACGGGGCGGTCAGGAGGCTGCTTAATCGTCTGCCATTGCGAACGAAATATTAGGGGAGGCGGGGTGACGCCTCCCCTTTTTGCAAAAGAAAAATTTCTACCGCCGCCAGCGGCCTGATTGAAGAATGTGACCTCAAGAGAGGCATATTTTTACAGCCATTCGTATATTTGACGGCCTCATTCATAACCGCTAGCTTATAGTTTCTGCTCGTAGGAAGAGATCCGCTTCGTAGTGCCTGCCCACATGAAAGAGCGAAGGTGGACGCCCGTTCACTTCGTTTACCTGAACTACTTATGATTCACTCTGTTTTGAGGAGAGTGTCATGCAGCAAGTTGGATTTTTGATCTTTCGGGGCATTTGTGGCGTCTTTCGGCCTCTAACGATCCTCTGGAGAAACTGGTGCGGATCATAGATTTCGGGGTATTTCGCCCATTTTCAGGTCGCCGAGGCCCAGCGCGGCGGCAGCCTGTGGCTATTGCCCCACGCCGACCTCCGCCACACAGCCCGCATCCGCGCCTTTATGGATTTCTTTTATGAGGCGCTGGTTCGAGAGAAACATGTTCTGGAAGGGCAGATCAGCCGATGAAACTCAAATTTACAAAGGCCTCACCGTCACAGCACGGGGAGATTTACCAATTGATGCAGAACGCGTTTACGCCTTACGTCAAAAAACTGCGCGACGACGCAAATTCCGGCCCTTATCCCTGGCTTGAAGCGGCGATACAAAAGGGTGATGTCTATGTCGGCCTGGAGGACACCCGTATCGTCGGCGCTGTAACGACAACCCGCAAAGGCGATGAACTCTACATCGACCAGCTTGGGGTCGATTCCGCGCGACAGGGGAAAGGGATTGGAAGTTGGTTTATACAGAATATTGAACAAACTGCCCGAAGCGAACAGGTTAAAGTGATATCATTGCAGACGGCTGAAATGATGGCTGACCTCTTGCGGTTTTATGCCCGGCACGGGTTTTACGAAATCCGGAAAGCCCTGCCCGCGCATGGTGAGGATGACCACCTTCGCGTTCACATGGAAAAGCGGCTTTAAGACGGAAAGTCGGCGACCCGCTCACCTTTCTGCGATAATTCCGAAAAACCGCCTGTCAGCTGACCCCGAGACCAGCCAACTCCCGGCGCAGGCCTTCGATGCCCTGAAAGTGGTGGGTGCGGAGACCGGCGGTTTTCGCGCCGGCGATGTAGTCGTCCTGATCATCGATGAACAGCGTTTCTTCCGGATGATGCCCGAGGTGGTCGAGCAGACGGCGGAAGACTGCGGGGTCGGGTTTGGCGGCCTTGAAGTCGCTGGAGAAGTGGGCGTTTTCGCCAAAAATATGGGCTATTTCCGGGATGATCTTGGGCAAGGCTTCTTTCAGCAGCGGGCCGTTGTTAGTCAGCATGGAGACATCCACCGTCTGTGAAACCGCCCTGGCCAGCCCCAGCATGCCGGGGTCCGGCGTCATCGACAAGGCGCGGGCCCTGATCCATTGTTCGCGCGACAGCGCCACGCCGAGCCGTTCGACGAAACCGGCGAGGTATTCATCGGCGCTGTAGTTTCCCTGATCGCATTTTTCATCGAAGCCGGAGGTCCAGATAACCTCTTCGATGAACGACGCCTCCAGTCCGGTCATCCGCGCCAATACGTTCAGGCGGTGGTCGAAATCGTATCCGCACAGCACGTCATCCAGATCGAAAACGAACAGGCGGATGGGAGGGGCGGTGTTCATGGCAAGCCGGGAATGCGGGCCGAGGCGTCGCCCATCGTCAATCTGACGTATCGGCCATATGCTCCATCAGGCGCGGCATCATCTCGACGAAGTTGCACGGTTTGTGGCGAATATCGAGCTGATCATGCAGGATGTCATCCCAGGCGTCCTTGCACGCCCCTGGAGAGCCCGGCACGGCAAACATATAGGTGCCATTGGCAACTCCGGCGCAGGCCCGCGACTGGATGGTCGAGGTTTTGATTTTCTGGTAACTGACCCAGCGGAACAGTTCGCCGAAGCCGGGGATTTCCTTTTCCCAGACCTGGGCGAAGGCTTCCGGGGTCACATCGCGTCCGGTCAACCCGGTGCCGCCGGTGGCGATCACGACCTCAATGTTGTCGTCGTCGATCCATTTTTTCAGCTGGGTGACAATGTCCGGGACCTCATCTTTGATGATGGCGCGGTCCGCCAGGACATGGCCGTCGGCCTGTAGCCGCCCAACCAGGGTGTCGCCGGAGCGATCATCTTCAAGGGTGCGTGAATCGGATATGGTTAAGATGGCGATGTTGACGGGGAGAAATTCGTCTTTATTTGCGTGTCCCACTGGCTTCTGCGACCTCCTGAAGTTCCTGACCCAAGGCCATATACACCGGCCAGTCCCCTTGGGCAATGGCATCGAGCGACGGTGCCTCCTGCCCGAACCGGTCGCGGTAAATCCAGAGATTGGCCAGCACGCGCTCGATAAATATCCGGGTTTCGCGTGACGGAATGCTTTCGATGAAAAACAGCGGGTCATTTTTATAGCTGTTCTGGCGCCGCCACTTATTGAGATTGCCCGGCCCGCCATTCCACGCCGCCGCCAGCAGGAACAGGTCGCCGTTTATTTTCTTATCATTCAGCAGAATTTCGATATAGCGCTGACCCAGGTCGATATTGTGCTCGGGTTTGAACAGCTTGGCGCGCTTGCCGCCGCGATATCCCCGGTCGCGGGCAACGAAACTGGCCGTCCCCGGCATCAGCTGCATCAGGCCGCGCGCGCCGGCCCAGCTTTTGGCTTTCGGGTTGAACTTCGATTCCTGACGGATCAGGGCATAGATCAGGGCCCGGTCAACACGGAACCCTTCGCTCGGTGTCCAGGCCGGAACAGGGTACGCCGCGCCATCAAAGCCGCCGCCGTTGGGATACAGCTGGTAATCAAGCCGGACGGCCAGAGACGCCATATTGCCACGCGCCGCCAATGCCAGAATACCGTTCGCCAACGCTCCATCCGCCCCCAGGGCCAGCCTGCGCAGTTCGGATTCGGCCCGCTGAACTTGCCCGACCTGCAACAACACAAGCGCGCGCTGGCCCGCTGGCATCCGGGCCAGATGTTCTATGGAGCCTTTTCCGGATTTCGGCACGTCCCAGGAAAAACTTTCTGCTTCGCCAAGCACGCGCCGCGCCAATTGCCCATAAAACGTGCGGCGGTGTTTTGCGGCCTGACCGAGAAACCAGTTCACTTTGTCGGGATGCTGAGTAACCAGATAGGCACGCGCCGCCCAGAACGCGGCCCCGGCATGGAACCAGTCATCGCTTTGGCTTAATTCCGCGGCTTTGGCAAAATGACCCGCCGCCTCTTCTCGCCTGCCCAGACGCCAGTTGGCGAGGCCCGCCGTCCAATGCGCCTGCGGGATGTATTTCCCCGATCGCGCGGCCGCCGGCCCGGCCCATTCCAGAGCCCAGTTGTCGCGCCCGGCGGAAAAATACGCCTGCCCCAATTTTGCCCGCGCCTCATCAAATTCCGCCGTGCTAAACAGTTTTTTCACGTCCTTTGACTGCAGCGTGCGTTTGGCAACCAGTGTATGCCCACGCCGTAGCGCACTGCGGATGTGGCGCTTGTAACTGCGCACCTTGCTGCGTCCCGACGGGCTCAAACGTCTGGACGGGATGCGGAGCTGTTTTTTGCCCGCCACCGCGGCTCCCGTCCTGGCCGCCACGACACGAACCGGCGATTTGGGCATTTTCCAGTTTGCAGGTTTGCGGCGCAACGCCAGCTTGTACAGGCGCGCGGCTTCCGGATGATCGGCATAAAGCGCCAGCCAGTCCTTGAGTTCGCGATATTTCGAGCGGTATTTTGTCGGGTGCAGATAACGCTGGGCCAGGACATGCCCAAGAAGCACCGGATTGTTCAGTTTGCCGATCAGCCTGTCGGCCTTCTTCCAGTTGCCGCCTTCCTGCATGTCAAACAGGCGGCGGTAGAGTTCGCTGTCCTCGGCAGACAGGATCTGCGGCTGCTCCAGATCACGACCGACGATACGTTCCGAACCTGAAATCTTCTGATAGGGTGACGGCAGCATAACATCGGATGATCTGTCCGCCGCACCCGCCGTAGTCTCGAAGATGGGTACGGCAGCGAGTACGAGTCCCCCCACAGCGACGAAATGCAGTCGCTTCAAAAAACGCAAATCAATGAACATTTTAAGTCCGAATCCCCAAAAGCACGGTCCTGTATACTTGATCAGGCCCCGGCGGGCAACCTCGAGCCCCCAATCCTCTTTATTATCTACATTCAATATATGGAAAAAATGGTTAAATATTAATCTATATTTTGTATGCGGTCGGATTTCAGCTGGAAAGCTTGTCCTGAATACCCAAAAGGTCCTGCCAGGCGGCGCGTTTTTGTGACGGCGTGCGCAACAGATAGGCGGGGTGAAACATCGCGGTTGCGTCGATGGGATGCGACATGCGCGCCGTCTCATACGTAAACCAGCGCCCGCGCAATCGCCCGACGCCCTGGGTTTCTCCAAGCAAGGCCTTCGAGGCCGGACCGCCGAGGGTGACCAGCACATCGGGGTCAACCAGCTCGATCAAACGCTCCATGAACGGCATGCAGACCGCCGTTTCCTGCGGCGTTGGCGTGCGATTCCCGGGCGGACGCCAGAACACGGTGTTGGAAACCAGTACGTCTTTGCGCTCAATTCCGATTGACGCCAGCATCTTGTCCAACAGGGTGCCGCTGGGACCGACAAAAGGCTCGCCCTGGCGGTCTTCCTGCGCACCGGGCGCTTCGCCGACGAACATCAGCCGCGCCCTAGGATCACCATTGTAGAAGACCAGATTGGTGGCGGTTTTTTTCAACGCACACCCGTCAAACCCCTCAAGCGCTGTGCGCAACTCATCCACGTTGGTAGCTTTTCCTGCCCGTTCATAGGCCGATTTGACCGCTTCTTCGCCGCTCGGTCCGGGCGGCACATCCGCCGGTCGCGTCGGAGGTGGGGACGAACGCTGAGGCACGCTCGGCGATACTGGTGGACTTGTCGGCGCACTCACCAGATCAAACCGGTTCACCGGCGCATCGCCAATGGTCTCATCGACACCGGCATCGATGTGCCACTGTAATACGTCTCTGGCGTATGCGGAGCTTGTCATGAGTGGAACCTAACACGGCGCAATCGCTATGCCCATATCCTCAGAACTGGAGCTGAACCTTATTTTCTTCAACTGCTATTTCCCAACATTTCAAGTTCACCGCAAACAATCAGCGTCATCTTTGGTTGTTTCAAAATTTATTTTTCTTTACGCCGTACCGAATCTCGCGATAGATAACTTTTGTTATTTTCGTTCCTACGCTCACTGAACTTGAAAGGTTCCAGCCATGGACAAATATAAACCGCACATTTTGTTTCTGATAATTTCAACGCTGATTATTGGTCTCGGTTTACCGGCCAAGGCTGGGACATCTGAGAAAACAAAAGATATTGCTGCTATGTTGAAGATCACGGGAGCTGCAAAACTAGCGGATCAGATTGGCGCAACTATACTGAATCAAATGATGCAAGATCTGGATAATCGACCGAATACCCCGCCACAGGCGATTCAGATTGTCAAAGACGCAGCCATTTATGAGTTTAAGCAATCAATACCAGTGCTGATGAAGACGTTAATACCTTTATATGATCGACATTTCACGCATCAGGAGATCAAGGACGTTATCGCTTTTTACAAAACGCCTACGGGACAAAAAGTGATCCGCATACTCCCCGTTATCGCTCAGGAGAGCATGGCCATTGGAGAATTACATTCGCAGATCGTTGTGCAAAAAATTGCGCAAAGGGTTAAGGTTCAGCTTAAGAGAGCCGGTTTCAATTGAAATAGTGATCTTCTCCCATCAGAGGTATGAAAAGGCCTGAAAACTCCGCTGGCATACGTAGATAAAACTACACTTTCAACCATTCTCTTACGTAGAGTATCGGAGTTTGATCCGGCATCCGGCGTCGCTCCCGCGCAACAAACTCTCTTCGTTGGTTCATAATCGACACCTGTTCCCACGGCATGACTTCCTCCCTCAAAGAAATATATGCCAATAGTATCAACCATGTCTCCGAACACCTGTAAGCTATGTCCTCGGTCTATACACTTGATCCGAGTATCCACGTTTTAGTGGCAGGCACGGCCTTCAGGAATTACAGTACAAAAATGAGGGAGCTCAAATGAAAGGATTTCTGATTAACTCCGGACTGGTTCTGGTATCAATGCTGATTGGGTTTTCCGCACTCGAGATGGGTGTTCGAATCTATGCAGATGTTGCAAAACCCTACGCTATTGAACCAGAGGGTTCGGATACGGAAATCAGACCTTCCGTATATGATTCCCGCGGATTTTGGACTTGGTCCCCTGGATATCGTGGCCGATTTGATAATCGAGTTGATTTCACCGACAAGCGCGTCACCACCACTCGATATGGTGGACGCGGCATCCCTTGCGCGGCTGGAGTACGGACGCCGGATTCTCACATATATCTGATCGGAGACAGCCAGACGTTCGGCTGGGGGCTGTCAGACGATGAAACATGGGCCAATCAGCTTCAGTGCCAGCTGAACATCAAGAACCCTGGTAAATTCAAAGTATACAATCTGGGTTTTCCGGGCGCTCAGGTCGATCAGCTCTACGCGAGGGGAATTGGGCAGGTTGAGCCCGTGATTGAACCTGGCGATATCGTTGTCATCTCCTTTACCTGGAATGATCTAGTGACTTTTTACAAAAGCCTTTCTTTCGTCAGAGACGTTATGAAACGTTCAGGACTTAAGCAGCTCCCAATAACAGATCCGTCACGTGTTGAAGTAACAACGGCTCACGAGCCCTCTCCCGGTGCCCCAAAGGCGGAGCGGCGCCCTGGTCTCGAAATCAGGCTAACTGATCCGGTTCGATATTTGAATGCCGCCAGCTGGCGTTACCCGCTTTATAAAGAATATGGCGTGTTCTTACCCTCCTTCAATTCCTGGTCTTCGTTCCTGAATTCAATGCAATATATCTCTGCGGCGTATAAAATAGCGTTCTCTCATGCCCGTCTGCTTTATTACCGACTTCGTCCATCGAACGAACTGAAGGCAAAAATCCCGCGAGGAACTTTTCGGAATAATTTTCTTGTCCTGAAATCGTTGGAAACCCGGTTGAGATACAAGGGGGCAAAGGTATTGATTCAGTTTTTACCCAACCGCCTGTTTTTTGATGACTACTATTACCAGTCCTATTCGAAAAACGGGGCTGTCTTTCCTTCACAAGATTACCTGGGTTACGTAGGCACCTCATTTTGTCAAAGCCTGGGATTGACCTGCGTAAACAGATTCGGCGATCTGGCTACCCCCAAGCGGGATGCCCACACCTTCGCCTTTGACGGCCACTTCAATCAAGCGGGCGCCGCTCGCATAGCTGCTGCATTGGCGCTGGATTTGGATCCGTAAGAACTGGGAACACGGCAACTTGAGTTAAAGCCCTGACTGCAATATTTGAAACGATGTGCAGCAACAATGTGCTGGTGCATCCACGTCGCCCCTGCACAACAAAACTGCGCCTTTGCAATTGCCAAAGCCCGGCAATTGAGGTCTAAACTTTGCTCTAGTCGGCATTTGTTTTATTGAGGGATCAAAACAGTGGAAGCACCAGTGGACACAATAGAACGGGAATCCATGGACGTGGATGTTGTTATCGTTGGCGGCGGCCCGGCGGGGTTGTCGGCGGCGATCCGGCTGATGCAACTGGCGCAAGACAACGGACAGGAACTGATGGTTGTTGTCCTGGAGAAGGGGTCGGAAATCGGGGCGCACATTCTTTCCGGCGCCGTGATTGATCCTATAGCCTTGGATCAACTGATCCCCGACTGGAAAGACAAAGGCGCCCCCATGGGGGTGGAGGTGACGGATAACCTGCACTGGGTGTTAAGTGAAAGCGGGCAAAAATCCATGCCCCATTTCCTGATGCCGCCGTTGATGAGCAATAAGGGATGTTACACGCTCAGCCTTGGCAATCTGTGCCGCTGGCTGGGGGAGCAGGCCGAAGCGATGGGTGTTGAGGTCTACCCCGGGTTTGCCGCCGCCGAAGTGCTCTACCACGAAGACGGCAGCGTCAAAGGTGTCGCCACCGGCAATATGGGCGTGGGCAAAGACGGTGAACCCGGGCCGAATTTCGAGCCCGGCATGGAATTGCACGCCAAATACACGTTCTTCGCCGAAGGCGTGCGCGGGTCGTTGAGCAAAGAGGTGATGTCGAAATTTAACCTGCGCGACGGCGTGGAACCGCAGACCTATGCCATCGGCATCAAGGAACTGTGGGATATTGAGCCTGAAAAACACCATCCCGGGCGGGTCATTCACACCCAGGGCTGGCCGCTTTCCGATACGGTCGGCGGAAGTTTCATCTATCATCAGGAAAACAACCAGCTGGCCATCGGGTTTGTCGTCGCGCTCGATTATCAGAACCCCTACATGTCGCCGTATGAAGAGATGCAGCGCTTCAAGACCCACCCGGCGATCAAACCCATGCTGGAAGGCGGGCGACGGGTGGCCTACGGGGCCCGGGCGATCAACGAAGGCGGCCTGCAGGCCGTTCCCAAGCTGACATTCCCCGGCGGTGCACTGATCGGGTGCTCCGCCGGGTTCCTGAATGTGCCGCGCATCAAAGGCACACATAACGCCATGAAAACCGCCATGATGGCCGCCGAAGCGGCCTTCGACGCCATCCGTGACGGCAGCGACGGCAAGGAGGAGCTGACCGCCTATCCGGAAGCTTATAAAAAATCATGGGTCTACAAGGATCTGCACCTTGTCCGCAATTCCCGTCCCGCCCTGTCGAAATTCGGCATTGCGCTGGGCACGCTCTATGCGGGCTTTGATATGTGGATGAACAATCTCGGCCTTGGATTTCTGGTGCCCTGGACGCTGGGCCATCACGAAGATCACAAATCCCTGAAAAAGGCCGCAGCCTGCACGCCCATCGACTACCCCAAACCGGATGGCGAAATCACCTTTGACCGCCTGACAAATGTCTCGTTCTCGGCGACCAACCACGAAGAAGACCAGCCCGTTCACCTGACCCTGAAAGACGCCGACGTTCCGGTGACTGTCAATCTGGCGGAATACGCCGGTCCCGAAAATCGTTTCTGCCCGGCGGGGGTCTATGAGTTTATCGAAGAGGGAGGCGCACAAAAATTGCAGATCAATGCCCAGAACTGTGTGCATTGTAAAACCTGTGACATCAAGGACCCGACCCAGAACATCACCTGGGTGGTGCCGGAAGGCGGCGGTGGGCCAAATTATCCCAATATGTAGGGATTTGACCCTTTCCCATTAGGTCTTGCGTCCGGGATACGCTAAACTACGTTAATATCGAACATCGCAGAGCGCAGGAACGCATGAGCAAACCCAGAATTTCAAGATTGATCATTGGCGGCGCCTTGCTGCTCGCCGCAACCTCATCCGGTTTTGCCGAGTCCCGAATTATTCCCGGCAATTCGACCATCGGCAATTATCTGGCCGGGCGCCATGCGGAGGCCGAGCGTGACCTGCCCGCTGCGGCCGCTTATTTGAAGGCCACCCTGACAGAAGCACCGGACGCGCCGGACCTGCTGCGCCGGACCTTTGTCATCCTGGTCATGGAAGGGCGCTTTGAAGAAGCCTCGGTTCTCGCCCAGAAATATATCTCGGAAAAACCAAAGTCCTCCATCGCCAATCTGATGCTGGCGATCAGCGACCTGAAAAACACCAACTACGCCGCCGCCGCCGAACGCCTGGATTCGTTGCCGGATTCCGGCCTGACCGGACTGACGGCTCCGGTCCTGCACGCCTGGACGCTGGTTGCCCAGAAAAAAACAGATGAGGCGCTGTTGGCGCTCAAATCGCTGGATACCAAAACTTCCGCCAAGTCCATTCATGATCTTCATAAGGGCTTGATTCTGGAACTGGGCGGTCGGCACAAGGAGGCCATGGCGACGCTTGAAGCCATCGCCGGACGTGATGGTGGATTGAGTTTCCGTTTCGCCGAAATTCTTGGCAATATCTACGAGCAACACGGAGATACGGAAAAGGCCCGCGCCCTTTATCAGCGCTACCAGAAGGATCATCCGACCAGCACCCTGTTCGAACCCGCCCTCGCGCGCCTTGAGGCAGGGAATAAACCCGAACCCGAAATCGCCACGGCCAGCGATGGTGCGGCGGAAATCCTGTTCGGCATCGCCAATTCACTGCGCCAGCAACGTGCGCGGGAGACGGCTCTGGTGCTGGGTCGGCTGGCGCTCTACCTGAAACCGAAATTTCCGATCGCCCTGACCCTGGTCGGTGAGTTGATGGAGCTGGACGACCGCCTGAACGAAGCCAATCGCTTTTATGGAAAAGTCGATCCTGCATCCTCATTTGGCCGTTCGGCGGTTCTCCGAATTGCCGCCAATCTGCATCAGATGGATAAAACGGATGAGGCCATCGCCATGCTGCGGGCGGCCGCCAAGACCTATCCAAATGACCCGGAGCCCCTGACCAAAATCGGCGACTATCTTCGGAGCCGCGAGCGCTACGCGGAAGCCATTCCGGAATACGATGCGGCGCTGAAACGGGTGGGTGACCTGAAACCCCAGCACTGGCGCCTGCTGTATATCCGGGGCATCGTGCTGGAGCGGGAAAAACAGTGGAAGCAGGCGGAGAAAGATTTCCTGAAGGCGCTGGAGTTCGAACCGGACCAGCCTTACGTGCTGAATTATCTCGGTTATTCCTGGGTTGAACATGGCTTGAACCTGGACAAGGCGCTGGAGATGATTCGCAAGGCCGTCAAACTGCGCCCCAACGACGGCTATATTATCGACAGCCTGGGTTGGGGGTATTTCCAGCTTGGGCAGTTTAAAAATGCCGTCTCGGAACTTGAGCGCGCCATTGAATACCGCCCCGAAGACCCCGTCATCAATGACCATCTGGGCGATGCCTACTGGAAAGTTGGACGCAAGCTGGAGGCTCGCTTTCAGTGGAAACGTTCACTGTCGCTGAAACCCGACGCGGAACTGAAGACGACCGTCACGGACAAGCTCAAACATGGCCTCACAAATGAGAACACGGCGGCTCCGGCCGAACCCGAAAAAGCCCCGGACAACGGGTAAAGGGTTGCCGGGCGGCGCCCCCAGGCAATCGCAGCATGATTACCCTCCCCGCGGCGGCGAAGCTTAACCTGTATCTGCACGTGACAGGAAAGCGTGACGACGGCTATCATCTGCTCGACAGCCTCGTGGCCTTTGCCGATGTCCACGATTCCGTTTCGGTTGAAAAAGCGCCGGAGCTGAGTCTGGTAAATAGCGGGCCATTCGGTCACGGTCTGACAGCGGATGATTCCAATCTTGTCCTGCGCGCCGCCCGCAAACTACGGGAGGTTTCAGGCACGTTTGCCGGAGCCCGCATCGCCCTCACCAAATACCTGCCCATTTCATCGGGCATTGGCGGCGGCTCGGCGGATGCGGCGGCGACAATTCGGGCTCTGGTTCGCTTGTGGGACCTTCATCCAGGACAGCACGATCTCTCTGGTCTGACTCTCGATCTGGGCGCCGACGTACCGGTCTGTCTGTTTGGCCAGACCGCCTACATGAGCGGTATCGGTGAACGACTTGTTCCGGCGGGTCAATTGCCGGACATTCCCATGATTCTGGTCAATCCCGGCGTCGATGTCTCGACCCCGTCTGTCTTTAAGGCCCGGATCGGTGATTTTTCCGAACCGGCGCGATTTAGCCACCCGCCCAAAACAGCCGAACACCTGATTGGCATGCTGAACGACGGGCGCGGCAATGATCTGATGGCCCCGGCCGTGGCCTTGCAACCGGTTATCGGCGACGTGCTGAGCGCGCTTAATGAGGCGTCAGGCTGCCTGTTCGCCCGCATGTCCGGCAGCGGCGCCACCTGCTTCGGGTTTTTCGGGACAACGGCGGAAGCGGACGCCGCCGCCCGTCAGATCGTCACCGCCAAACCAACCTGGTGGACCGCGGCGACCCGGCTTGTTAGCGATACCCGAAGCCTGCCCGCTGCGGGGACCGCCGTTTAGGTCGCTTCGGTTTTCATCTCCCAATACCATCGACGATATCACGCTGGCGAAGCGTCGCCTTGGTCCAGCGAGCGACGGGTCTCTCAGCCGTGTTACCGATACCCTGTTCTTCACCTCGGGTTCTACGCTATAACTTTGAAACTTTCTCGATAGGGCCAGTGGATCAACCTGACATGCGAAACAAATTGCGTCTTTATAGCGGGCTGGTCCTGTTTGTGTTTGTAACCGGACATTTTATCAACCATGCGCTGGGCCTGATTTCCGTTGAGGTGATGGATTCTGGCTCGCCCTACTTCATTGAACCCTGGGATACGCTGGTGGGTACGGCATTGCTGTATGGCGCGTTCGTCGCTCATGCCAGCATGGCGCTTTTTACCCTGTGGCAGCGCCGGACTCTGAAAATGCCCGTCTGGGAGGCGACGCAACTCGTCGCCGGACTGTTTGCGCCACTCCTGTTGGCGGCTCATGTCTCCGGAACCCGGGGCCTGCATGAATTAATGGGGTTCGAACCCAGTTATTCCACGACCCTCAATGTGCTCTGGATCGTCGCACCCTGGCGGGGCTGGGTGCAGCCCATTGCCCTCATTGTCGTCTGGACTCATGCCTGCGTCGGGCTGCATCACTGGCTCAGGCTGAAACCGGCTTATCAGCGTCTCATTCACTTGGCGTTTTCATTCGCCCTGATTTTACCAACACTGGCGCTGGCGGGATATGTCAGTGCCGGCATGGACGTCCGGGAACGGGTCGGCGCTTCAGACTGGGCAGCACAGGTTTTGACCCAGGCCCACTTTGATCCGAGCATGCCTGGATTGGTGGCGCAATGGGAAACCCGCACCCAGATTTTTGCCGCTGTCCTGATCCTGGCGATCCTGATCGCCCGGCTGGTTCGCGAACGGGTTCGGGCCTTAAAACGCAAACCCAAACTCCTGTATGCCCCGGGCAGTCTCGTCATTGATCTCCAGAAAGACGCCACCTTGCTCGAATCCATTCGTGCCGCCGGAATTCCACACGCCGCCGTCTGCGGTGGGCGGGGAAGATGCTCCACCTGCCGGGTGCGAATTTCCAAAGGCCTGGAACACTTGCCCCCGCCTGATGAGGCGGAGCGCAAGGTCCTGTCGCGTATTACTGAATCGCCTTCTGTCCGGCTGGCCTGCCAGATTCGCCCACAACAGGATCTGGAAGCCGCCGCGCTGGTGCGGGCCGATGTCGATCCGAAAGACGCCCTGCGCCCGCCCGGATACCGTCAAGGTACGGAACTTGATGTCGCCTACCTGTTCGTCGACCTGCGCGGGTCGACTAAACTTTCCGAAGAACGCCTGCCCTTTGACGTCGTTTTCATTCTCAATCAGTTCTTTGCCGAACTGTCCCTGGCGCTTGCCGAAACCAGCGGCCATTACGCCCAATTCAACGGCGACGGCTTGCTGGCGATTTACGGGCTGCAAAGTGGGTCGGAACAAGGCTGCCGCGACGCGATTGCGGGGGCCAGGGCGATGTTCCGGCGGATTGGCGAGCTCAATGAGCGGCTGCGCGATGAACTCGGTGACGAATTGAAGATCGGCGTCGGCATCCATGCCGGAGAAGCCATCGTCGGTTCCATGGGCCCGCCGCAATCCCCCATCGTCTCAGCGCTCGGCGACAACGTCAACATTGCCGCCCGGCTGGAAGCCCAGACCAAGGTCCTGGGCGCATCACTGGTGATATCCGCAAGAACGGCAGTCTGCGCCGGAGCCGACCTGTCGGCTTTTCCGGTCCACAATATCCACGTCAAGGGGCGTGACCACCCGCTTGACGTCTATGCCGTTGACGACCTGGAAAAGATCGTTTTTGACAATGGCCGAACGAACCCGAACTAACCCACTCAGGTGCTTGCGATAACGCCAATTTGACATTATGTTGCCGCTCACATCAAAGACCTGCTGGGGCGTGGCGAAGTGGTCTAACGCACCGGTTTTTGGTATCGGCACTCGGAGGTTCGAATCCTCCCGCCCCAGCCACCGATTTGTTCAACAAATCAGACCCGCCAAGTGCTTGATTTATCATCACTTATCAACCCCATAAATCCCAACGTGACCAGTCGTGTGACTAGAATATGGCTGGCATAACCTACCTGTTCCGCCAAGACGGTAGGTTCTATTTTAGGCGACGAGTCCCCCGTGACCTTGGTTCGCTTATGGGCAAATCCGAAATCAAAATATCCCTTGGTAGTGGTTGTTCACCACGAGACGCCAAGACCCGTGTGGTGTATCTTGGTGCCATTCATCAGGATTTATTCAGCAAGGTTCGGAAGATGGCAAAATACAAAGACCTGATAAAGGACAACACCGATCTGAAAACGGCGGTTGATAATCTGATGGAAGAGAATGACCGACTGCGCCAAGCACACGCCAAGCATTCCGATGGTATGGCTGAAATGTTCCAGACCCACCTTGAACACAACAGAGGTATTGAGAACCAAGTTAATGAACACCTTGATGGCGTTCACGAAGCCCACGAACTTGATAAAGAGTCCGCCATCACCACGGCTAAGGATGAACAGAAGGACGCCAATACGGATGCGATTTTAGACCGCCTTGATGGTATGGGTTCAATAGTTCAAAAGACGAAAGCCCTGCCGACCATCGCCGACTTCCTGCCAGACTTCGTGGCGGAAAAGTCAAAGAAGTGGGGTGAGAGTTCCAAGCGCCACAATCTGAACGCCATTGACCTGTTCATCAAAATCATGGGCGACAAAAGCCTATCAGATTTTACCCGCAAGGATATGCTGAACTATATGGCGACCTTGGAAATGGTTCATAAATCCTATGGCAAATCCGACAAGGATAAAGACCGAACGATTGAAGAGATTTTAGCGGTTGCTTCCGACCAGCAAACCATGACCGTGACCACGCTGGTAAAGCACTTCCGTTCGGTGAAATCATTGTTCAAGACCGCCAACCAATATCACGATACATCAGTGAATCTAGACAACCTATTTGGCGGGCTGGAGTTCAGTAAAGATGTTCGCCAACCCGACAAGCGTATCCCGTGGACAGTTGCCGACCTGAATACACTGTTCACCACGCCACAGTGGACGGGCGCTTCCCATACCAAGCGGAGGCTTCGCTATAACGAGGGCAAGAAAATCATCAGGGACTCATACTGGTGGCTTCCGATAATCGGAATCTTCACCGGTATGAGACTGGAAGAAATATGCCAGTTGCAGGCTGACGATCTGAAAACCGAAGGCAATATTCAATACATTGATGTTAAGGAAGGGGTTGGTAAGCGCCTGAAAACCGCTTCGAGTGCCCGACAGGTGCCCATACACGCCGTGCTGATAGACCTTGGGTTCTTGACCCTGTTCCAAGGCAAGAAAGCGACACAGCGCATATTCCCAGAACTGACTCGTGGTGGTGCCGACCAGAAGTTCGGATACGAATATTCAGGCGACTTCACGACCTATCGGCGCAGAACCAACACCTACGAAGAATGGAAGGACTTCCATTCCTTCCGGCACACCTTCGTATCAACGCTATGGCAAGCGACCCGTGATATGGTGCTGGTGGGTTCAATCGTTGGGCACGGAAGTTCCAGCCAAACTGAGGATTATACGCATATCCAGTTGGATGCTAAATCAGAGGCGATGGCTTTGCTGGAATATGATGGGCTGGATATTAACCATCTATCATCCAGTTAGCGCTTCGAAGACTAGAAACAATCATTTTTCATCTTATTATCAATGGATTAAAGGTTCTGTGTGACGATTATGTGACGGTAAATAATCAGCCTTCAATGATAAAATCACCGACTGGGCGGCTATTCTTTCTGGAGTTGCAGGACAGGCAAGCGGTTACGAGATTATCTTTTGTATTTTCACCGCCTTCACTGACGGGGGTTATATGATCGAGGGTGGCGGTAAATCTGGTGAGTTGTTTATCGCAATATTTACACAGATAATCATCGCGTTCGTAAATCTTCAATCGGTTTTCACGGACATTATAAAAATCTGCTTCGTTTTCATCCGCCGTGTGGGTTTGGTGGTTTTCTTTGATCGCCTTTATCGCATCACGGCACACTGATATTTCTTCTGGAATAAGAACCTTGTAGAGGGTGCCATCACGATTGGCTTCACCTTCCTTGCGCAATGCACCGACATCTTCAAGATTTGCGAGACTTCTTTTTACCTTTCCTTGGCTGACATCATTAGATTGACCACTTGCAGATTTAACGATCCCTTTGCCCAATCCACGGGTGCTTACCCGAACATATTGAGTCCCGTTTTCGCCTATCGAGTGCCGAAAGCAATACCAATAGAAAGCGGCTTCATACGGATCAAGATATGGCACCAAATAATCAACAACATCATTTACCAAGTTGGGTAGTTCGAGTGCTGAAAAATCCCTTATGAAAGCCGCATCATCATCCGACGGCGTTTCACCTTCGAGGTGATCAAGCAAGGTTCTTATTTCATCAATCGTTTTTTTCATTCGCCAGATACCTATGATTGGATTTCGCAGTTGCGACACCAACGCAAAAGGCGATGATCCCTACGAAAGCGTAGAGCGCCACCCACTTCACAATCGCCCACATCCATCTGAGCACAATCATTGGCACTTATCAATCTACGCTTGGGCGCATAGAGTGCGTTGAACGGTGCTGACACCGACGCCGACTTCCTTGGCGATTTTACGCAGTGATAATCCGGTGGCACGCTTTCCAAGGATGGCGGCTACAATCTTTGGAGACACGGGTGGACGACCACCAACCCGCCCTTTCGCCTTCGCCCGAGCCAGACCTGCTTTGACCCGATCCTGAATCATCGCCCTTTCATATTCAGAAAAAATCCCAAGCAACTGGAACATCATCTTGCCCGACGGAGTCGTTGTATCGAGTCCCTGTTGATGCAGGAACAAATCAATGCCCTTGGAATGAATATCACCAAGAAAGCCGATCAAGTGCTGGAGCGACCTGCCCAGCCGATCTACCGACCAACACATAACAAGATCGAAATCCCTTCGCACCGCTGCTTTCAGCAAGGCATCGAAAGACGGGCGCTGATCCCGCCCCTTCGATCCACTAATGCCCTGATCAACATATTCATCAACAACCGCCCAGCCATTGCGAGCCGCCACTTCCCGCAACTGGCGCAGTTGATTATCACATGACTGCCCATCGGTGCTGACACGGGCGTAAATGGCGACACGCTTTGCATTCATCGGGGTTACTTCCTTATCTGATTGCATGACAACAGATTATCATTATATGTAGTCAATAACAACTGTTTTTGACTACACTTATTTGACCCCGACGGACCCGCAGAAACGCTGACATTTACCAACCCAAATCCAAGGGGGTTTTTGGCACACCTCGTTTTTTGCCCTTATTGGCTAATTTTTTAGCCATTCGAATAAATAAAGAAAACATCGAGGTTAATGGCATGCGTGCATGGGAACTTTACGAAGCAACAAATGAACTTGGAATGGAAAGATATGATGATGAACCTGATCGCCCATTCAATAAGCGAAAGCCTTTAATCAGCCTTCGCTATATCCACCAGTTGAAAAAGATTAAAGCCATCCAGCAGAAGGAAGATGAACAACGCCGCATTTTGATGGGGCTGATGTATGGCATGCGGGATGAAAATGAACCCACCGCCATTCAGAAAAAGCAGGATCAGGTTGACCTTCTAAAAAAGGAACTGGAACTGAAAAAAGTAAAAATAGAAATACACGATCTGGAAAACAGGTGGGTGGATGACCTGCACCGATTAGCGCGAAGCGGGATTAACAGGGCGAAAAAGGGGAAATGATATTTACGAACACGATATATAAGAACATCAAAATACGCCAAGCCTTGGTTGAATGGCTTGAACAGGCTGATTTTAACTTCTTTGGCACTGCCAACTTCAATTGCCAGACCACGGTTGCTGGTGCTACGAAATTATTCAATGAATGGGCGAGGCTGGTTGACCGCAAGATATTACGCCGAAGGGTTAAGGATGCACCTGCCAGTGATCGCCTATTCTTCGTTGCAGTGCCTGAACACCCGAATAGCAACCTGCACTATCACTTATTGCTTCGTACCCCCGTGAACCCGCTTAAAGCCCAACGGATTGCAACCAAGTATTGGCGATTGGTAGTTCCACCCGGCGAACTATGGATGCCAGCGATTGGCAATGCCGATGACAAAAGCCGGATCGCCAACTATGCCACGAAAGATTGCTGGAATGGCTTTGGCATAGAAGATTTTATCGTATCCGATTAACCACCGGATACAGCATAACGCCGCCTTAATCGGTGGCATTTTCTTGATGGATAATCCACGGAAGATGATGAACATCCTGTTATGCAGCCACTGAATCTGCTGCTTCCATACGGGGGACGGCATTAAAATACTATTGCCTAATAGAAGGATATTGAATGGACTTAAATGATACATATAAAAACTTAAAGACACTTAATTTAACAACGAGTCAAAGACATTTCAGTATGGCATTCTTATCAAAGAGTCCTTCATACTTATCCATGCTGAACACCACCAAACGACAGCCATCCTGCAACACGCTGGTACACTTATCTAAATGCTTATTGAAAATTGCCGATCAAAATCATCCAATGGCTATTCATCTAAATGAACTGAGTCATCGGGTGCTCTTGGAAGCCTTGAAATAAAAAAATATCGGGCTTTGGGTAAGGGTACTTTATCCGGCGCTTACTTAACTTTCTCTCTGAACAAGAATCGAAAGGTCATCATATGACGGCTCCGAACAAGGTTCTGCTCCACGATTCTTCAACACCGCCGAAAATAAATTAGCGGCTGCAGGTGAAAAATAGAACGCGTTTTCACCAATTCGGCTTGCATACATTCTCGCTTCTTTCGGAGTACCGGCTGAAGTCCAGACAGCGAAAAAAGCCTCTTGAATACCTTCTAATTCCCCACCTGACTCATCGGCAGTCATTTCCAATCTCATCCACGTCATTCACCGACTCCTCCGAAATTCATAGAACTTAGAACACGGTATTTAATGCAACTAACACTACCTGTTCATGCATTAGATGTTAATGATACATGCTTTGGAACTTAGCGCAAAAAAGATTGATTCGATGAATTGGCGTGACCAATCATGCGACGAGAGTAATACTAGGTGTCCGTGCGCACCAACAGAAGTAGGGACTTCATATGCTTCACCTGCGCCTCCTCCCGCCCCAGCCATCTTTCTTAAATTTCCAATGGTTCAGTTGGACACTTTTCCGTACACGTCTGGTTTGGGTGGCAATATCATTGAGGGCAACGGTCGTCCTCATCGCGATATTTCGCTCCGCTGTTGCATTGTTGTGAACGTTCTGATCAAAACCTGCCTTCGCAGAGCGATCCCAAAGAGGAAAGGCGTCTTATTGGTAGGCTGTTGCAATTTGAAAATTGAGGGAGGCGTCTGGCTGATCTTCCTGATATGGTTTCCACAGGGTGTTCCCCAATGAGGCGCGCGCCCACACATTACTTCGGGACGGCATTCCTTGACATCCAGAGAGCCGCATTCAGGACATAGGGAAGACCGGGTCAGGGCCCGGATACTGTTGCCGTTCTCGCTCGTCATTTTATTCGTGGTCGGCGCTTTTCTGGTTGCTGCCTATCTGTTCGAAGACCGTGAACATGAAAAAAACCTGAGCGACAACGTCGCCGCGGTCGAGCGGCTGTTTCTTCAGGGCCTGAAAAACGACGCCGCGATGATGCAGGCGGCCCTGACGGTGATCATCCGGGATGACCAATTAAAACAGGCCTTTCTCAAACGCGACCGCAAGAGCCTGTTAAAACTGGCTTGGCCGCTGTTTGACAATCTCAGAAGAAACAACCGCATTACCCACTTTTATTTTACCGGCCCTGACCGGGTTAATTTTCTGCGCGTTCATCAGCCCGACCGCCATGATGACACCATCGACCGCATCACCACGCTGCGCGCGGCGAAAGCCCTGGTCCCGGCCCGGGGCATCGAACTCGGGCCGCTCGGCACCTTTTCCCTGCGGGTCGTTGTTCCCTGGTACGAGGGAAAGAAGTTAATCGGCTTCCTGGAGCTGGGCGAAGAGATTGATCATATTACCGACGAAGTGCACTCCGTGCTCGGCGTCGACCTGCTGGTCCTCGTTAACAAACGGTTTCTTGGTCTCAAGCAATGGGAGACGGGCAAGCAGATGCTTGGTCACCACGACGACTGGCCCCGCTTCGGTAATGCTGTTGTCGTCGGGCGGGCGATGGAGAAAATACCCGGCGCCCTGGCGGAAATTCTGAAACGGGGCAATCCTTCCGATAAAGGGTCGCTGTTGACGGAGGAGGATGGCAGGAGCTTGCATGTCACCTTCCTGCCCCTCAACGATATATCCGGTCGTGAAGTCGGTGATTTTATAATTGTCAGGGATATAACAGGTGCGCGCCAGGGCTATCGGGACGCGATCATCCTGACAGCGGTGATTTCCGTTCTGGTCGGCGGCATCGTATTTTTCATTTTTTACGCCATCCTGGGCAAGGTGGAGCGCGATTACCGGCGCCAGCGGGAGATCGAATTGCAGTTGTCACGAATTGACACCGAGCACCAGAAAGTCATTCAGGTCGAAAAGCTTTCGGCCATGGGTTTGATGATCGGTGAAATCGCCCATCAGCTGAACAACCCCCTGGTCGGCGTTGTCAACATGGCGCAACTGGCCGAGCGCGAGGCCGAAGACCCCGAACGGATGAAAGAACTGCTGGGCGAGATTGGCAAAGCGGGAAAGGATTGCCATGCCTTTGTCAAACGGATGCTGGAATTCACAAAAATTTCCTGCTTTGACCGCAAACCTACGGACATGACTCTGCTGGTCGGAGAGACCATCGCCCTGTTCCAGCAAAGCATCGGCAAACAGCAGAGCATAAGCACCGGCTTGCCACCAACGGCCCCGGTTCTTGATGTTGATCCGGTCCTGATTCGCCATGCCCTGTTCAATCTTTTGACCAACGCCGCACAGGCCAGCCCGCCCGGCGGCACCATAACCATCAACCTGACGCAATCGCCGCCGTCTCAGGATCATACGCCCGGCTGGAACCTGAGCGTCGGCGATGAGGGGCCTGGCCTGGACGATAAGATCAGGGACAAGATCTTCACTCCGTTCTTTACCACCCGTGCGGAAGGCACCGGACTGGGCCTGCCGGTCGTTCAGCATGTGGCGATCCTTCACGAAGGCCTTATTACGGCAAGCAATGGCGAAAATGGTGGAGCGCTTTTTACGTTGTGGTTGCCCGCTGCACAGATAAATGATTGACCCGGCGAGAGCTTAAGATGACACAAAAAATCCTGATCGTTGACGACGACAAATATACACGTACCTTTCTCGAAGGTGTGTTTCGCAACCAACCGGCAGACACCCAGTTTGCCCGCGACGCCAGCGAAGCACGGCGCCTGTTCGCCGCCGCTGATTTCAACCTGATCATCATGGATCAGCGGTTGCCCGATGGAAATGGGCTGGACCTCGTGCGCGAAATGCGGGCCGAACGGCCTCAGCAGCTGGCGATCCTGATCACTGGTTATGCGGATGTCCGTGACGCGGTTCGGGCGGTCCGTGAAGGTTTGTTTGATTACCTGACCAAACCCTTTGACAACATCGAGGAGCTGGAGGCGGTGGTCGAAAAGGCCTTGGAGCTGGACAGCGCCTATCGGGAAATCAGCAACCTGCGCCGCACGCTCGATTCCGGCGATAACGTTCCTGTTCATATTGGTCACTCACCCGCGATGATTACCCTGCAAAAAAAGATCAAACAGGTGGCGCCGCTTGATGTCACTGTCCTGATCGAAGGTGAAAGCGGGACCGGCAAGGAACTGGCGGCCAGGAGCATCCATGCCCAAAGTCCAAGGGCCAAGGGCAGGCTGCTTGAGGTTAATTGCGGCGCCCTATCCGAACAACTGCTGGAAAGCACGCTTTTCGGTTACGAAAAGGGAGCCTTTACCGGCGCTGTTAAAACCATGCCCGGCTATCTGGAGGAAGCCGACGGCGGGATACTGTTTCTCGACGAAATAACGGACATGAGCCCCAAACTGCAAAGCAGTTTGTTACGCGTCCTTCAGGAACACACCTTTACCCGGCTGGGCAGCGCCGAAGTCTGTTCCAGCGATTTCAGGCTGGTTTGTGCGACCAACAAACGACTCGCCGATGAAGTCAAGGTCGGCAATTTCCGCGAGGACCTGTTCTACCGGATCAATGTGGTCGCTCTCGATATCTCGCCGCTCCGCGAGCGAACCGAGGATATTGTTCCCCTGGCGGTGCATTTCCTCGATCATTTTAATCGTAAATTCAATAAGAATGTCGGACCGTTGACCCCGGAAGCCCTCTACCTTCTCGAACGCTATTCCTGGCCTGGCAATGTCCGCCAACTGCAACATACCATCGAGCGCGCCGTTGCGCTTCATGCCGGGGGCCCGGTAAGCGCCGCCGACCTTGATGATATTTCAGAAGAACTGATTGACGAAGACACCATGGACGGGGCGGTTATTTCCTACCAGAAGGAACGTGAGGTTTTCGAGCGCGACTACCTGACCCGCCTGCTGGATAAAGCTGAAGGCAACGTTTCCGAAGCGGCGCGTCTGAGTGGTATCCCACGCCAGAACCTTTATGTCCGGATGAAGCGCTGGGGATTGTCATAACAATACGACAGGTGTCGCGTTTTAATGACACTTTCGCCGCTTCATTAAATTCTCAAAAGCCAAAAAACCTTGTGTTCCGGGGCGGTCGCGCCTTGGCATGACGATTGCGTCTACATCCAGTGAGTAAACACGTTTAGTCCCTGGATTGGAGAAAATCATGAAACGCGCCGCATTATTATTGGGTGTAGCAGCCCTCGTCGTCGGCCCTGCATTTGCGGGAGATCCGGCCGCTGTCGATTGGTCAAAAGTCCCGACAAAAACGATCAAGCTGTTTTGGCCCGGACAATCGACCTACCAATGGCTTCGCAGCCCAGCACACAAACGGGCCGACATGCAGACCAAGGAAGGTCAGGCCTGTGTCGCCTGCCACAAGGGTGAGGAAGAAGAAATCGGCAACAAACTGGTCGGCGGACACGACCTTGAACCCATGCCCGTCGAAGGCAAGAACGGCCTGATCAACCTTAAATTCCAGGTCGCCTACGACAAGGAAGACGCTTATTTCCGCTTCCAGTGGAAAACCCTGAATAACTATGCCGGTACGGCCCACCCTTATTGGAGGTTCGACGGCAAGCAGTGGAAAGCGTTCGGCCATCCGAAACTTGACGCCGTCGTCCAGGACGGCGAACAGCCCGGCATCTATGAAGACCGCATGTCGATGATGATCGATGATGGCAAGGTGCCGATGTTTGCCAACCAGGGCTGCTGGCTGACCTGCCACGACGGGGAACGCGACAGCCCCGACCGTCCCGATACCGCCACCGTCAAGGCCAACCCGTTGTTCAAGCACCTGAAGAAAAAAGACGTGCGCAAATATCTGCCATCGACCCGCACTGACGAAAACGCATCATGGGACAAAGGCAAAACGCCTGAAGAAATCGCCAAAATCAAAGCTGCTGGCGGCTTCCTAGATTTGATGCAATGGCGCGGTCACCGTTCAAATCCGGTTGGCATGTCGGATGATTTCTATGTCCTCGAGTATCGCAACAGCGATGCGGGTAAAAATCCGTTCAGCAAGAACTGGGACAAAAAGGCTCATCAGCCGAAATACATGTTCGATGAAAAGAAGTTCGGCAAGAAGGCCGTCCGGATCGAGGATATCCGCAAGATGGAAACAACCTTGATTCGTGAAAAAAATGCGGTTGCGTTCAATCCTAAAGCCGGATGGAAAGAAGGCGACCTGATCCCTGAATACGTGGTCAGCCGCGAAGATTCCAAGGGTTCCGCCGCCGATAACAACCGTTCCAAAGGCGTCTGGAAAGACGGCATGTGGACGGTGGTGTGGGCTCGTAAACTTGGCCTGACCAATCCTGATGACAAGGCCCTGAAGGAAGGCGGAGTCTACTCCTTTGGTTTCGCCACTCACGATGACAACATCACCACACGCGGTCACCACGTATCGTTCCCGATGACAATCGGGTTCGGCGCCAAGGCCGATATTGAAGCCACCAAGCTCAACTAAGAACGAGCTTACATAGGGAAAGTGTCCGGTTTGCCAACGGACCGGACACGATCTCTACCTCCCCAACAGCCGAAGGCATTTTCGAAAAACAGGGGGTTAGCGTGGAAATTTTTTTCAAACTTTTAGAATACCGGCGCACCGTAAATGTCGCCATCGGGATCATCGTCGCCGTGATTATCGGCTGGATCATTGCCTATGAACCCGTCACCCGCACATTCGTCGCCCAGAACGCCGTTTGCAATTATTGCCATCTACCCTGGGAATACAATCCGGACGAAAGACTGACGGCGTCCCGGCCTCATCAGGCGCTCCATAATCAAAAAGATTCTCAAGCCGCCTGCGTCGATTGCCACCTTCCCGAAGGCTGGTGGAACACGACTTACGCCTACCTGCATTTTCTCAGCTTTACGGATCTGTTCGGGCATCTGCGTGATCGCGACGCCGAACGGACGGGCGACTGGATTCCGCCGCGGGCCGCAACGGCCTACCGGGTCCGTGATCGGATGTATGAAAACGACGGCAACACCTGCCGGACCTGCCACATTGAAGCCGAAATCAAGTTCACCCGGGAACGTGGCGTCAACGCCCACAAGCTGGCCCTGAAGGAACAGAAAACGTGCATCGAATGTCACAACAATCTCGTTCACCGTCCGGTGGATGCGCGCAAGAACGCTTTCAAGAATCTTGCCCCGAACGGAGGATAGACCCGTGAGAATCACTCATCACATTTGTTCGCGCATGTTCAGGAGCCCGTCATGAACAAAAAAGAAAAACCGGACACGATCCGCAGAAACTTCGTTCAGAAGATTGTTGGCGGGGTCGCCGCCATCTCAGTCGCGTCAACTGCCGCCGCGCTGTCGGGAAATGAAACCGCGCCGGAACACAACAAAAAGCGCCGCAAACATTACGGTATGCTGATCGATACCCGCAAATGCATCGGCTGTCACACCTGCAGCGTTGCCTGCAAATCCGAATTTGATGTGCCGCTCGGCGTTAACCGTTCATGGGTCGAATACACCGAAAAGGGGACATACCCCAACGTATCAAGATTTTTCCTGCCGCGATTGTGCAATCACTGTCGCCATCCCCAATGCGTCGATGTGTGCCCGACCGGGGCGACCTACAAACGCCCGCAGGACGGGATTGTGGTCGTCGATAGCGGTCAGTGCATCGGTTGCAAATATTGCATTCAGGCCTGCCCCTACGACGCACGGTTTCTCAATCCAGTGACCGGGTTCGCCGAAAAATGCGATTTTTGCATTCACCGCGTTTCCAAAGGTCTGGTTCCGTCGTGTGTCAATTCCTGTATCGGCGGCGCCCGCATTTTCGGCGATCTCAGTGACCCGGATAGCGAAATTTCACGTCTTTTGGCGACCAACCCAACGACCGTGCTTCGACCGGGCAAGGGAACCGAACCCCAAGTCTATTACATCGGAGCCGATCACAATGACGAACATGAAAATGAACGTGGCTGGTATGATGTTCGAATTACCACCCACCGCAAAGACAAAGGGAGAAGGTAGCTATGCATGAACTGACATGGGGCTTGCCTGTAATCGCCTACTTCTTCCTGGCCGGGACGGGCGCCGGTGCTGTCGTCGTCAGCGGGTCCGTGCTGTTACGCAAGGGTGGCTTCGGTGCTTCCCGTTTCGCCGTCGCACGTTGTGGCGCCCTGATCGGGCCGTTCCCGGTCATGCTGGGGACATTCCTGATCGTCTTTGAGCTCGGGCAGCCGTTTCGGGCCCTGAATCTGTTCCATCTGATCAACCTGTCACCGATGTCCATCGGGTCGTGGTTCCTGAACCTGTTCATTACCCTCAGCGTCCTGTATGCGATGACCTTCCTGCCGCCATCGGCGGGACCCGGCGACCGACTGGCCCCGTTCAGGCGGGCCTTGGCCTGGATATGTGTGCCGTTGGGCATCGGTGTTGCTGTCTATACCGGCATCATGCTGGGCGCGATGCCCGCCAGACCCTTCTGGAACTCGCCGATCCTCGCCGCCCTGTTCACCCTGTCGGCGCTCTCATCCGGCGTCGCCAGCATCATCCTGGCGGGTGTTTTCTTCAGGCGCAAAAGCCCGGACCCGGCAATCCGGGCGGACTATGAAAACAGCAGCTATCTGTTGATTTCATCGGATGCCCTGCTGCTGGCCAGCGAATTGATGGTGGTCTTCCTGTTCCTGCTGTTCGGTCATCTGACGATCGGTGACGTCAGGTATGCGATGGCAACGATCCTGCCGGGCGGGCAGCTCGCGTACATGTTCTGGGGCCTGGTTGTGATCGTCGGGTTAACGATCCCGTTCGTTGTCGAACTCTTTCAAATTGTCCCAAAGCTGATTTACGACCGGCAATTCAAATCACACCTCGCAATCGAAGTGGCGGTACCCATGGCAATCCTTATCGGTGGTTTTATGTTGCGCTACACGATTGTCGCCGCCGGCCAAATCACGGCCCCGTCAACACTTTAGGAATACATGGAGGACCCCATGGTCGACCGTAGAAATTTTCTCAAGCTAGGTGTTGGCGCGGCAAGCGCCTCATTGCTACCCGTCGATCTGGCGTCCGCCGAAGAAAAAGAGGTGTTGAAACACGGCGGAGAAGATTACTCCCAGTTCAGTGGAAACAAGCTCAAGGCGGTCCCCAGCATCTGCGGACAATGCCCCAGCCGCTGCGCCATCGTCGGCTACCTTGACGACAACCGCGTCGTCAAAATCGAAGGGCAACCAGCCTCCATCCGCAACCAGGGACGCGTCTGTGCAAAAGGCCAGACCGGCGCCACCAAGATTTATGATCCCGACCGCATTCTCACGCCACTCAAACGGGCCGGGAAACGTGGCCAGGGAAAATGGCGAAAAATAAGCTGGGATGACGCCCTTGATGAGCTCAGCGGGCGGCTGATCAAATTACGTGATCAAGGCACACCGGAAAAGTTTGTCTTTCATCACGGATGGATTCCGGCGAGCACTGAAAAACTGATTGATGACGTATTTCTGGCCACCTACGGAACGGCCTCGATTATCCGGCAAACCTGCCAACATCAAAGCGCGCGCGGAACCGCTCACGAACTGACGTGGGGCGCAACCGTTGATAACTGGGATTTCAACAACACCCGGTTTGTCCTGAATTTTGGCTCCAACGTCTTGGAAGCCCACACAAATTTTGTCTCGCTCGCAAAACGCCTTGCCGAAGCCGTCGCCGAAAATCACCTCAAGATGATCACGTTTGATGTCAGGCTTTCCAATACCGCGGCAAATTCGGATCTCTGGCAGCCGCTTAAGCCGGGAACCGACCTGGCGGTTGTTCTGGCCATGTGCAATGTCGTGATGAACGAAGGCCTGTATCGCGATGACGGGGAGGAGTTTCTGGATTTTTGTCTGGTCAGTGACAACGCAAACGCCTCGCGAGCTGATAAAATTGAGATCCTGAAGGCGCATCTGTCCAGATACACCCCGCAATGGGCTGAAAAAATCAGCGATGTTCCGGCCACCCGAATACAGCGCATCGCACGCGAATTCGCGATGACCAAACCGGCCTGTGTAATCAGTTCACGCGCCGCCGCTGCCCACTACAATGGGGTCGAGACCGAACGTGCGATCCAGATGCTGGCCGCCATCACCGGCAACATCGACAACCCCGGGGGCCGTTGCCGGGCGATCACACCGCAATGGGTCTACCCGGGCGGCGCACAGAAAAAACCCAAAGGCCGCAAGCTGGCGTTTATCGGCGACATCGGGGACACCGTCGCCATACCGAATTTTGGCGCCGGTCATTCCGTGCTCCGGCGGATCAAGGAAAGTGGGGAACGGCCAGGGGTTTACATGTGGTATCATCATAACCCGGCCTATGCGAACGGCGATCCCAGTGAGACCATCAATATCCTTAAAGATGAATCTCTGCTCCCCTACACTGTCGCCGTTACCCCGTTTTACGATGAGACGGCGGCGCTGGCTGACCTAATCCTTCCGGACGCGACCTATCTGGAACGTTATGACATCGAAGAAGCCGTATCGCCGGACCAGGTTCCCGAATACGCCTTGCGTCAACCCCTCGTTCCCCCCTTGGGCGACGCGCAGGATTTCAAGGATGTCTGCTGTGAACTGGCGAAAAGAATGGACTTGAAACTGGGATTCAAATCTGGCCAAAAATTTATCCAGAAAACCTGCAAACTGACACCCTTGGTCAAGAAAAAGGCCCGCGGTTTCAGAGGTATGAAAAAGCGCGGCGTCTGGCACGACAACAAAGCCGCGCCCGTCTATCATGCTTATCGTGAAAAGGTCGCAGATGAAATCCTCAACGGAGAAGGCGTTATCTTCGATAACAAAACCGGCGTTTACTGGAACTGGAAGACCGCCGGACTGGACAGCGAGGCCACGGCCCAGGACGGGGGCTACCGGAACACTCCCGGTGCGTCAAAAGGATATGTCGGGCAATTGGTGGAGAAAACCGCCGTTAACGGCTTTAAGCCCGGATTGTTGAATAAAACCGGACTTTTCGAACTGTATTCGCCAATTCTGGCGGCGAAGGGATTGTCGGCCCTGCCCGGTTATGTCGCCATACCCGATCACGCGGCCCTGACAAACGACCAGTTGATCCTGACCACCTTCAAGTACAATGTGCAGGCCCTTTCCAATACCGGGAACAGTGGCTGGCTGACCGAAATTCATCACCATAACTCGGTTTGGATCAACCCGGTCACAGCCCATGCAAGGGGAATTACCGAAGGCGATGCGATCCTCATCAAATCGCGGATCGGCGAAGTCACGGCGACGGCCATGGTCACGCCAACCGTGACACCGGGCGTCGTCGCCCTGTCCGCCCATCTCGGGCGCTGGCAAGGAGGCCGGTATGCCTCGGGCAAACGGGCCCCCTTCGCCGTCGACGATGAGCATCACGATGAATATATGTGGTGGCAGCCGGGCGGAACACATGCCAACTGGATCATCCCCGATAACCCGGAACCTGTTAGCGGTCAACAGTGCTGGATGGATACGGTGGTCACCGTAGTCAAGGCCTAAGCATTTCCAGAGCATCTGCATGCCTTGACGATACACGGCTTCACATGGGCCTTTCAGGAATTATCGTTGATCCTGGTTGAATCCTGTCATCTGGAAGACTATGTTGTGCCAAATGAGAACCCCGTTCCGCATGCTATTTGGCAAACTCTTTCTGGTCGCGTTTCTGTGCGGGCTGGTTTTGGCTGGACCGTCTCAGGCCCTGTCGACCGATACACTGAATGTCGCCGATGAAATCTGCTCGCTGGACAGCGGAATTGCGGGTGGCGCGGATTTCGGCGCTCATGTTTTTGACGGCCTTCAGGTCGCGCGCCCTGAACAGGAATATGAACTCTGTTTTCATATCATTGTTCGCTCAATGCATTCCAGCGCGGTGCCCATCCTCAAAGCCACCGGCCCCCCCCACAGATTGATATCAATCTCCGCTCACTGAAAAAACCACATCCCGTTCAGCAGCATAAAAATTGACGGCTGTTTGTGAACGTGATCTCAGATCTTTTCATTTGGGCGGTGTGAAGCGCTTTCGCTCTCGCTGAGCCGTCGTGCTTCGGCTTGTTCCCGTCGTTTCCGACAACCTTTCCCCCACCCGGATATTTTGGGGGTTTATGGATAACCGCCGGTTTTCACGGTCACAATCCTTTTTACTCGATATTTCTGGAGAGGTTAAAACATGGAACATGAAAGTACTGCGGATCCGTCCGCCGTTGGTCCGCAGAAATCAGGCGGGAAGTTTCTCTCGAACGCGTTCGTTGCGTTGCGCAAGTTCACTTTTCAGTTCTTTCTTCCGCTTATCGCCATTGGTCCGGTGTTAATCGGGGCGGAAAAACTGGCTGAATTATTAGGATTTCACGGATCAAACACCCAGTTCATCCGAATGATCATGCTGGGCGTCTATGCCGTAATCATCTTCACAATGGTCGGGTCCGGGAAAAAGAAGTAGAGGCTCAAGCCTGCGCCGCTCAACCGGCCGGGAAATTGGTTTATGTTCATATTTAGTAAGGAGTTCAAAAATGTTAAAGATTGTCGTCGCCGCCGTCATTGCAGATAGCGGACTTTTCGTATTCAATCCTCAATTCGGCGCATTGGGAGCGGTCGTCGTCATCATGCTTCTTTTCATCGCCAGTTTCTATTAGGGTTCAGAGGAAAACCAAAAATGGTAGAGGCAATTATCACCGTCGCAAGTGTTGTTGCCATTATCGTTTTCGTTATCGCTTGCGTTCTGTTCATTTCCCTCATGATGGACAAACTGACGGAAGGTTTGGGTTCTAGCGGGCTGCTATGGAGTGGCGTTGGAATCGCCATCGGCATTGGCGCCGGAGTCGTCTCGGGTGATTTGGCGGATGGCATGGCGGGATGGCACATTGGCGGATTGGTCGGTGCGACAGCCGGAATCGGCCTTGTTTACCTTTGGCAGAGGCTATTCCGTTCATGATATAGAGGCGCGTCACATGGCCGCAGGTTCCAAAGGCGCGGCAAAAGGCATACATATGGTTCAGGTATGGACAACAAATCTCCGCGTCACAGGAAGCTGCATATGAAAATAACCATGTTCGTGTTTTTTGCCGTGATGGCAATCTTGAGTGGTCAACACGCCCGCGCAGAAGAGACCGTGATCATCAATCACAATCAGGCCAGGGTCGTGGACGGCGACACCATCCAGGTCGGCAATACGGTCTATCAGCTGGCGGGCATCGACGCGCCGGAACTGGGACAGGCCTGTGACCACGATGGGCACCTTTGGTTATGCGGCCTCGCGGCGGGATACCGACTGCATAAGCAACTGGAACTGGAAACAGCTCCGGTCCAGTGCTTTATTGAAGCTTCAGTGAAAGGCCTTCCCCAGGCGTCCTGCATTATCGGCGACGAAGATCTCTCGGTTATTTTGCTCAAGGGCGGTCACGTCACGGCGCTACCTCATAGTCCTCCCCATTACGCCGCTGCCGAACATCTGGCGCGCCAGGCCTCTCTCGGCATTTGGGGAGGAAAGTTCGTGCTGCCATGGGAATGGCGAAAAGGAAAACGTCTCCCGAACGAACACATGTTCAAGGAATCTTCCCACCCAACGGCGAAACTCCCATGGAAACACCTGGAACAAAGCTTTCTCAATCTCCCCAAGGCCGAGCATGCGGCATGCATGGTTAAAGGCGACATCACCAACACCAACCAGCGGATTTATTACAGTCCGCTGGATGACGAATATGAATCCATTGTCATTACACCCGCTAACGGAGAGCGGTATTTCTGTGGTGACGATGAGGCGCGTGCATCCGGGTGGAAAAGAAAAGGTGAAACCTCCTGAATTCCGATCGGCGGCAACCAAGTACACGGCCATCCCGTCAAGCGCGTTTCCTGCCGCCCGCCGTAAAGTATCGGGCCACGAAGACGGAACTTTCTTGGCCGCTGTGGGCGGCGTTTAAACATCCAGGTGAGGAGCATCTCCATGACTGAACTTTGTGATTTGAATGCCATCGACCTGCGCCGCCTGATCGGCGCCAAGCAGATTTCGCCGGTGGAACTTCTGGAAAGCTGTATCCAGCGGATTGAAGATATCGACGGGGCGCTGAACGCCATGGTGACCCGCTGTTTTGAACGCGCCCATGACGAGGCCAAAATCGCCGAGCGCTGTGTTTTACAGGGCACGCCTCTGGGGCTGCTGCACGGTTTGCCTCTGGGGATCAAGGACCTGGAAACGACGGCGGGCGTACGTTCGACAATGGGCTCCAGACTTTATGCCGACCACGTGCCGGACGAAGACCAGCTCTCGGTCGCCAACACCCGGGCGGAAGGGGCGATTGTTGTCGGCAAGACCAACACGCCCGAATTCGGGGCCGGAGCAAACACCCGAAACCTGGTATTTGGCGCAACCGGCAACCCCTTTGACCCGGTTAAAACCTGCGGCGGGTCGTCAGGGGGGTCGGCGGTCGCCCTGGCGACGGGCATGGTGCCGCTGGCCAGCGGATCGGACTATGGCGGCAGCTTGCGGACACCGGCGGCCTTTTGTGGTGTTGTCGGTTTCAGGCCTTCGCCCGGTGTGGTCCCGGCGGAAGCACGCCCGGTCGGGCTCTCCCCTTTTTCCGTTCTTGGCCCCATGGGCCGTACCGTCAGCGACGCGGCACTGCTGTTGGCGGCGCAGGCGTCTGTCGATCCCAGGGACCCGTTTTCTACCGATATTGATCCATCGCTATTTGATCCACTGTACCCGGCTGACCTGGGCTCTGTGCGCGCCGCGATTTCTGTTGATCTGGGCGGGGCCCCCGTATCCCGGGCCTATCGTGATCTGTTCAGCGCACGGACGGACACTTTCCGTAAGGTATTCGCCGATGCTCAGGACCGCGACCCGGATTTCGCGGATGCGCATACCTGTTTCGAAGTCCTTCGTGGCGTTAATTTCGTCGCCGCGCACGGGGAACGGGTCCGCAACCATCGCGATGACCTCAGTCCCAATGTGGTTGATAATGTTGATCGGGGACTGGCGTATAACCTCGAAGATGTCGCCCATGCCCATCTTCAGCAAACCCGGATCGCGCGCAACTGGCTGGCGCTATTCGAAGATGTGGATATCGTCATCTGCCCGGCGACCTCGGTTACTCCGTTTGCCCATGAAAATTGGGCGGTCAGTGAAATTGACGGAGAAAAAATGCCAACCTACATGCGATGGCTGGCGCTAAGTTACATGCCGACCATGGCGATGGCCTGCGCCGCCGTGTTGCCCTGCGGCGCGGATGAAGCAGGCATGCCGTTCGGGATTCAGGTGCTGGGCCCGCCGGGGGCCGACCGGTTTGTGCTTGAGGTCGCGCGCGCCCTGGAAATGGTTTTGGCGGACAACGCCGAAACCGCACGGCCGACGCCTGATCTGACGAAACTGAGGATAACAACATGAGGTTATTCACTGCCTGTCTGGGCACCGAAACCCATACCGGCGCCCCCATGCCAACCGACATGGAGACGTTTGAAAGCAGCCATCTGGTGCGGGATGGAGCACATGGAGAGGTGACGCACATGTTTGGGGCGCCCCTGGTCCTGTGGCGTGAACGCGCGCAAGCCAAGGGGTGGGATGTTGTCGAGGGCCTGTCTGCCTTCGCCACCCCATCGGGGCTGGTTGTGCGCAAGGTTTATGAGGATTTGCGCGATGAAATCCTTGACAGTCTGCGGGCCGCCATGCCGGTTGACATGGTCCTGCTGAGTTTGCACGGCGCCATGGTCGCTGATGGTTATGACTGCGGCGAGGAGGACCTGCTCCGTAAAATTCGTGAGATCGTCAGTCCAGATATTCCTGTCGGCGCCGAATTCGACCTGCATTGTCACATTACCAGAGGGCTCATCGACGACCTGACCGCCCTGGTGATATTCAAGGAATATCCGCATACGGATTTCATTGCGCGGGCCGAAGACCTGTGGGCGATCATGGAAGCAGCCATCGAAGGCCGGATCAAACCGGTGATCAGCACCTTCGACTGCCGAATGATTGGCATTTACCACACCACCCGCGAACCGATGCGATCATTCGTTGACCGTATGTCGGCGCTGGAAAGCGCCGACGGCATCCTGTCGGTCTCCCTTGGTCACGGTTTTCCCTGGGGTGATGTGCCTGCGGAAGGTACGCGGGTTGTGGTCATTACCGATGACCACAAGGCGGATGGCGACGCGCTGGCCGAAAAACTGGGACGCGAGCTGTGGAACCTCCGCGACGAGATCACCCCGCGTTTCCTGACTCTGGAAGACGCCGTTGACGCGGCGGTTAACGAACCGGCGGGACCGGTCGTCATTGCGGACATGGCCGACAATCCCGGTGGTGGCGCGCCAGGAGACAGCACCTTCATTTTGAATCACTTGCGCCAGCGCGGCATTTCCGGCGTCGCCGTCGGCGGCATATGGGACCCGGCTGCAACTTCGATCTGCGTCGGGGCTGGCGAAGGGGCCAAATTTGCGCTTCGTCTCGGCGGCAAAACCGGACCATCGTCGGGTGACCCGCTGGATCTGCAGGTTGAAGTCAAGCGGGTGCGGCGCAATCATTCGGTCAACAGCCTGGGCGGCTCGGTCCGTAACATCGGCGATGCCGCCTGGATTCATGCGGATGGTTTCGACATTATCGTGCATGCGGCCCGCTGTCAGAACACCCTTCCGCATTTTTTCGAAAGTTTCGACCTTGACCCGACGCAACACAGGATTCTTGTGGTCAAATCCATGCAGCACTTTTACACCGGCTACGCACCGCTCGCCGCCAGGATCATCTACTGTGCGGCGCCCGGCACGCTGACGTGGGATATGAGCAACATCGCACACCAGAAAATAGCCCGCCCGGTGTGGCCGATTGACGCCGATCCGTGGCAGGCCAACACCCGGCGTCCGTGGTAACATAAACGATACCGGTAAAACGACCAACGAGGAGAAGCAGGGATGAGCCAGGGCATGGTGTGCGCCCCGCAACCGGAAGCGGTTGAAGCCGGGGTTATGGTATTGAAAGAAGGCGGCAACGCGGTCGATGCCGCCATCGCCACGGCGCTGGTCCAGACCGCCATCGACCCGTTCATGTCCGGCATTGCCGGATTCGGTTCCATGCAGGTCTATCTGCCGGGTCTGGGGGTGCACCAGTGCCTGGATTTTCACGCCCGCGCCCCAGGCGCCGCCACCGCGGAGATGTGGCGGGACCTAATGATTGGCGAGGCCGAAGACGGGTTCGGGTTCCTCCTTAGAGGGCAGGTCAATGAAATCGGTTATCAGTCCATCGCTACACCGGAAAGCCTGCGGGCCTATGCGACAGCGCTCGGGAAATGGGGCAGCAAAAGCCTCGCCCGGCTGATTCAACCCGCTATCGAGTATCTGCAGGAAGGCTGGGCGATCCGCCCCCATGTGCGGCGTTTCTGGGAACAGTCGGAACCCGGTGGCCGGGTCGAACATATTGAATATCTTCGCGCCTCTCCGGCGACGGCAAAAATTTACCTCAACGCCGACGGATCAATGAAAGAGCTGGGCGACATTATCCGCAACCCGGACCTGGCCGCGACCTATAACCGCATCGCCGACGCCGGGGCTGACGATTTTTACGAAGGCGAGATCGCGCGGAAGATTGTCGCCGACATGAAAACCAACGGCGGACTGATCTCCGCCAATGACCTGAAAAATGCCGGACCGGAGGATACGGACGTTCTGTGGACCGATTACCGTGGCGACCGGATCGCCTCCCCGCCGCCACCGGGTGGCGGCGTCATGGTGCTGGAAATGCTTAATATTCTGGAGAATTTCGACCTGAAGGGCATGGGTCACAACAGCCCGGAATACATCCGTACCGTCGCCGAGGCGATGAAGATTGCGACCATCGACAAGGACCGGCATGTCGGCGACCCCCGATTTGTCGATGTGCCACTGTCACGCCTTTTATCGAAGGACTATGCCCGCGATCAGGCGGCCAAAATCAAGGCCGGTGAAAAAACCCATGTGCCACGCCTGCAGAAAGGCGAGGACCAGAAAGAAACAACGCATATTTGCAGCATCGACAGCGCCGGAAACTGTGTTTCCATGACCCATTCGCTGGGCATGCCGTCGGGGGTAACCACCGACGGGCTCGGGTTTATCTATAATGGCTGCATGGGTGTATTCGACCCCAGACCGGGACAGACCGGCTCGATTGCGCCTGGCAAGGCGCGATTTACGTCAATGGCGCCGAGCATGGTGTTCAGGGAGGGCAAACCTTATCTCCTGATCGGTGCTCCCGGTGGCACCTATATTGCTATGGGGGTCGTGCAGGGCATCCTCAATGTTCTCGATTTCGGCATGACGGCGGCGCAGGCCGTCGCCGCTCCGCGTTTTTCGGCGACCAGTGACATCATCGAAATCGTCAACCGTATCCCGCGTTTTGTGCAGGCGGAACTGGAAGGTGCCGGTTATACGTTTCGACGCTACCCGCTCAGTTATCATTTCGCCGGGGTCCATGCCATCCGGATCAGCGACGGCGCTCTCGACGGCGGCGCCGACCCCGGTCGCGACGGCATGGCCTTGGCGGTTTAGAAGCCGCCAGGCCCCCGGCAATTAAAGACCGCTCTTTAATTGCCGGGCGTTCCGTGCCCGCCTTCAGGAATTATTGGGCATAACGGTCGTGGATGTAAACATAGTCATCTCCCGGTGCGGCGGAATGACAGGCGATACACGCCTTGTCGCTTCCCTTTGCCACGCGCCCGGCCAACGCCAGGCCTTTCGGGTTTTTCATTAATTTTCCATTGGGGAAGAACTTCGCCCAGAACCAGTTTTTGTTCTCGGGATCGTACCCTTTTTCGCGTTTGAACATGACGGTTATGGACGTCAGGTATTTGGCCGGGCTGTTGGTGACCTGCTCCAGGGTCGTCTCGTCTCGTTTTCCAAAATTCTTTTTTACGATCGCAACGCCCCGCCGTTTATCGATTTCGACCAAACCATCCAGGGTTTCGACGATATTGCCGTGGGGAGGGGGTGTTTCATGGGGCATGGGATGGAAGCTGTCTTTCCCGACCAGACGGTTCTTCTCCAGCGTGTTCCATAGTTTTTGTCCAAAGGAGATATCTTCGGGATTACCAAACGGCGCTGCGAATGCCGTGGAAGAGATGGCGGTAAAAACAAACAAACCACCGACCAGCATGGCCCACTTAGAGTTTTTCTGAGTTGGTCTGATTCATAAAGGGGATTCACATTTGTGATGAAATGTGATTCAAGATAGAGGCTGATGAAGGAGGTCAGCCTTTATGTCCCGATCCTATTCCCTTGATTTACGAGAACGTGTCGTTTTGTGTGTTTTGTCTGGTCAGAGCTGTCGGGCTGCGGCGAAGGTCTTTGGCGTGAGCGTGTCGAGCGCGATCCGTTGGGTCCGCCGTCACCGGGAAACTGGTAGCGCAGCAGCACTGGCGCGGGGCGGGAACAATCCGCTGCGGCTCACCGGAGAGCGAGACTGGT
>Ga0316202_10000312_pt1 | contig 60838 bp, 57 predicted proteins | sample 3monrhotite_MG_FD_204934 | JGI IMG/M metagenome (GOLD analysis project Ga0316202, IMG submission 204934) | Microbial mat bacterial communities from mineral coupon in-situ incubated in ocean water Damariscotta River, Maine, United States -... | ecosystem: Environmental > Aquatic > Marine >...
GCTTGGCCGAAGCCGCCAACAAAATCGGCGAGGTGGTCGCGCTGATCACTGACATCGCGGATCAGACCAACCTGCTGGCGCTCAATGCCACCATCGAGGCGGCACGCGCGGGCGAAGCGGGCAAAGGTTTTGCCGTTGTGGCGTCCGAGGTCAAAAACCTCGCCAACCAAACAGCCAAAGCGACCGAAGAAATCTCCAACCAGATCGGCGGCATCCAGGGGGCAACACGGGATGCGGTGACAGCCATCGGATCTATCGGCGGCATCATCAACCAGATCAACGAGATCACCTCGGCCATCGCTGCCGCAGTTGAAGAACAGGGCGCGGCGACCCAAGAAATTGCCCGCAATGTCGAACAAGCCTCAAACGGTACAACCGAGGTGAGCTCAAATATCACCTTGGTGACTCAGGCTGCTTCGGAAACAGGGGCCTCCTCAAACGAAGTCCTGAACGCATCCACGGAACTGTCACGTCAGGCCGAAGCACTGCGATCCCAAGTTGATACATTCCTCACCAACATCAAAAATGCATAATCAAAGCAAGTAACAGATTAAGCAGAACACAGCACCCTCCTCCACAAACATCATTTATGTGCGAGGGGGGGGGAGCGCATAAAAAAAGGCCGCGTGCTCCAAAAAAGCGATCTATTGTGCATCAACGATAAGTTCATCATACTAATTGCCTGTGTACACTGCAGTTTAAAGCAGAGCAAAGGCATCGCGTACGAATGCTCTTGTCATTGCGTCTCCCGTGTAATTTTCACAGGTACGCTCGCACACGGGCCCATTGGGCCGTGCCCCCGACCAGTTGGAGTGAACTCATGAGAATTGCGACCAAGTTGCCCCTAGTCATCGTGACATTAGCTTTTATTGCAGCCTGTGTGACTGGTGTTCTCGCCTTTACGCGCTCAGAAACCGCGCTTGAAGCATCAGCGTATGAAAAGCTCGAGGCCGTACAAAAATCACGGTATGCCCAACTGAAGTCCTACCTAGCTTCAATTGAAGAAGACCTAATACTCGTTGCGGCGAACCATATGTCAATTGACGCGCTGGAAGCCATAGAGGCGGGATGGGCTGATCTGGGCGCAAACCCCGCAGATCAATTGCAACAGATTTACATCACAGACAATCCAAGTCCTGCGGGTGAAAAGCACAAGCTCAACACAGCTCCCGATGGCTCCTTGTATTCCAAGGCCCATGCAAAATACCACCCGTGGTTCAGGGAACTTATGGAAGCCAGAGGCTATTACGATGTTTTCCTAATCGATGATAATGGCAATGTCGTCTATAGCGTCTACAAAGAAGCTGATTTCGCCACAAACCTGAACACTGGAAAGTGGGTAGATTCGGATCTGGCAAAAATCTACAAGACGGTCGAAGCCAATTACCAAAAAGGTTTTGTCGCCTTCACAGACTTTGTGCCATATCCACCATCGGCTAACGCCCCTGCCAGCTTCATCGCCACCCCCGTCCTCGACCATGAGGGCCAACACCATGGCGTTCTGGTTTTCCAAATGCCCGTAGAGCGCCTAAATCAAGTTATGCAAAATGCCGCAGGCATGGGCGAAACAGGTGAGTCCTATATTGTTGGTGCAGATACCTATATGCGTTCAGACTCGCGCTTTCGCAAAGAAGGCGACCAAAGCTCAATTTTGTCGCAAAAGGTTGATACCGCCGCTGTACGCGCAGCACTGTCCGGCGAAGAAGGCATTTTGCACGGTTTAGATTACCGCGGCATTGACGTTCTTTCTGCCTACGGTCCGCTAGATTTCAACGGTGTTTCGTGGGCCATTTTGGCTGAAATCGATATAGAAGAAGTCGACAGGCCCACCCTTGCCATGCGCAATCAGATGATTGTCGGCATCCTGGTCATCCTTGTTGTCATGGGTCTGATTGGATTTCTCTTCGCACGCTCAATCACCAAACCCATCAGTGCTATGACGGGCGCCATGGGTGTTCTTGCGGGTGGCAATCTTGAAATCGAAATTCCAGCGCAAGATCACTCTGATGAAATTGGCGAGATGGCCGCTGCGGTGCAGGTCTTCAAAGACAGCGCTATTGAAGTTAAGCGTCTGGAAACCGAACAAAAGGCCAATGAAGAGCGCGCTATTCACGAAAAACGCGAGATGATGCTGAAAATGGCCGATGACTTCCAAAACAGTGTCGGTGGCGTGGTTGATTCCGTATCTTCCGCAGCGACTGAAATGCAATCGTCGGCAACATCTCTTTCAACAACAGCCGAGCGAACATCGAAACAATCCGTCACCGTTGCCGCAGCATCCGAGGAGGCCTCCACAAACGTACAAACGGTTGCGAGCGCCGCAGAAGAACTCTCAAGCTCTATTTCCGAGATATCGCGTCAAGTGTCTCAATCAACGCAAATCTCAGCAACCGCAGTGTCCGAGGTTGAGGGAGCCAACGATAAAGTTAAAGGCTTGGCCGATGCCGCAAATAAAATTGGCGAAGTGGTGGCGCTGATCACTGATATCGCTGATCAAACCAACCTACTCGCTTTGAATGCAACCATCGAAGCCGCCCGTGCAGGTGAAGCCGGCAAGGGCTTCGCTGTTGTCGCAAGTGAGGTTAAAAATTTGGCCAACGCCACTGCGAAGGCTACGGAGGACATTTCATCGCAAATCGGTGACATCCAAAACGCCACCACTGAGGCCGTTTCAGCTATCGGTTCCATCGGCGGCATCATCAATCAGATGAACGAAATCGCTTCCACCATTGCCGCCGCCGTTGAGGAACAAGGGGCGGCGACGCAGGAAATTGCCCGCAATGTCGAACAAGCGGCTGCGGGAACTGGGGAAGTCTCCTCCAACATCACAAGTGTGACGCAGGCTGCTGAGGAAACGGGTTCCAGCGCATCCGAGATGTTGAGTGCAGCGAGTGAGCTTTCGCAGCAGTCGGAGCTGTTACGAAGTGAAGTGGACAAGTTCCTCAACAACATCCGAACAGGATAACGTTGCATATCCACTCATATGCAAAAGATGCCCCCTGCCACGGCGGGGGGCATTTTTATATTGTCCCCCATTTATATCTGAGGGCCATCACTGGTGATGGCTACATTTTCTGAAAATATCCCTGCACCACATTAAGGCTTCGTGATCGCAGCTTGCATTTTTCTGAGACTAACTTTACCACCAAAGACGTAAACTTTCGTTGGGGCAGCACCATGAGCGTCGAACTTTCTTATCAGGAGCTGGGCCACGGCACACCGGTGGTCATCTTGCATGGCCTGTTCGGGTCCAAACGCAACTGGGGTGCCATTGCCAAGCAATTGAGCGCGCATCACCGAGTGCTGGCGCTGGATATGCGAAACCATGGCGATTCGCCCTGGGTCGACGGCATGGATTACCAAGACATGAGCCAGGACGTCGCCGATTTCATCACGGCCAAGGGTATTGCTCCGTGCACCGTGGTCGGTCATTCCATGGGGGGTAAAGCGGCGATGACGTTAGCGCTAAGCCGTCCCGAACTGGTGGGGCGTTTGGTGGTGGTGGACATCGCCCCGGTTGAACGTGAAACGGGCTTTGGCGCCTATATCGAAGCCATGGCTGAGGTGCCGCTGGCAGCCTGTGGCAGCCGCGCCGATGTTGAGGACCATCTCGCCGACGTGGTCACCAACAAAATGGTGCGTGGTTTTCTGGTGCAAAACCTAGCCCACGACGCATCTGGATTTCGCTGGCGCATCAATTTGGCCGCACTGGACGCAGGGATGGATCAGATCGCAGATTTCCCCCAACCCGATCTCCATCGCAGCTACAAGGGCCCAACCCTGTTCGTCGCCGGGGCCACGTCCGATTACATTCAGCCCCACCACATGAGCGACATCACCCGGCTGTTTCCAGCCGCCACCGTCAGCCATATCCCTGGTGCGGGTCACTGGCTGCACGCTGAGGCACCTGATGTGTTTCTCAAAGAACTGACCGCATTTTTAGCCTAAGAGCTTAAGCCGCCCATTCAGCTACGCCTTCACCATTGATGGTCAAGCCCTCGGCCCCGGACGAGACCGTGATGGTGTCACCGTCCTTGACCCTGCCCTCCAAGATCATGCCCGCGAGCGGGTTTTGCAGAGCGCGTTGGATGATGCGTTTCAAGGGTCTTGCGCCGTAGACCGGGTCATAACCCTTGTCCGCCAGCCACGCGCGGGCCGCGCCGTCGAGGTTCATGGTGATTTTCTTGTCTGTGAGAAGATCGTGCAGGCGCGCCAATTGGATGTCGACGATGCCGTCCATGTGATCGCGGAACAGACGGTGGAACAAGATCACCTCGTCCAGACGGTTGAGGAATTCCGGGCGGAACGATGCGCGGACGATCTCCATCACCGGTTCGCGCAACTCGGCACTGTCATGCCCGTCTTGTTGATTGGCGAGGATTTCACCACCCAGATTCGACGTCAGTACAATCAACGTATTGCGGAAATCAACCGTGCGCCCCTGCCCGTCGGTCAAACGCCCATCGTCAAGCACCTGAAGCAGTACGTTGAACACATCGGGGTGAGCCTTTTCCACCTCATCGAACAAGATGACTTGGTACGGACGGCGGCGCACCGCTTCGGTAAGGGCACCACCCTCGTCATACCCGACATAGCCAGGTGGCGCGCCGATCAAGCGCGAGACCGCGTGCTTTTCCATGTATTCCGACATATCGATGCGCAACAACGCGCTTTCGTCATCGAACATGAAATCGGCCAGCGCCTTGGTCAGTTCGGTCTTACCCACGCCCGTCGGACCTAAAAACAGGAATGACCCCATGGGGCGGTTTTGGTCCTGCAGTCCGGCACGCGCACGGCGCACCGCATTGGCAACGGCGCGCAGGGCTTCTTCCTGACCGATCACGCGTGCACGCAGGGCCTCTTCCATGTGCACCAGCTTGTCGCGTTCAGATTCCAGCATTTTATCGACGGGAATTCCGGTCCAGCGCGACACCACTGTGGCAATGTCCGCATCGGTCACGACTTCATCAAGCATGCGGTGGCTTTCCACATCCTCAGCCTGGATGATCTGCTCTTCAAGCGCTGGGATGCGTTGATACTGCAATTCGCCGACTGCCTCGTAACGGCCTTCGCGCATGGCTTTTTCCAGGTCGCTACGGGCCTGATCCAATTGCTCCTTAAGACGCGTGGCTCCCGCGAGTGCGCTTTTTTCACCTTCCCATTCGGTCGTCAGGTCGGCGGAGCGGCCTTCTAGCTCTTCGAGTTCTTGTTCCAGCGCGACCATGCGCTGTTTAGAGGCCTCGTCGTCTTCTTTCTTGATCGCTTCGCGTTCAATCTTCAGCTGGATGATTTTGCGGTCCAGCTCGTCCAACTCGGCGGGTTTGGAATCCACTTGCATGCGTACGCTCGACGCGGCCTCATCCATCAAGTCGATGGCCTTATCGGGTAGAAAGCGATCCGTGATATAGCGATTCGACAACGTCGCGGCGGAAATCAACGCGCCATCGTGGATGCGCACCCCGTGATGCAATTCGTATTTTTCCTTAATGCCGCGCAGGATGGAAATGGTGTCTTCCACCGTAGGCTCAGACACGAACACCGGCTGGAAGCGCCGCGCCAGCGCCGCGTCCTTTTCCACATATTTGCGGTACTCGTTCAGCGTCGTGGCCCCCACGCAATGCAATTCGCCGCGCGCCAATGCCGGCTTGATAAGGTTGGAAGCATCCATTGAGCCTTCCGCAGCGCCCGCACCGACCAAGGTGTGCATTTCGTCAATGAACAAAATGATCTGCCCTGCTGCAGCCTCGACATCCTTAAGAACCGCCTTGAGCCGCTCTTCAAATTCACCGCGGAATTTTGCACCCGCCACCAGCGCGCCCAAGTCCAACACCATCAAGGTCTTGGTTTTCAGGTTTTCAGGCACGTCTCCCTGAACAATGCGCGACGCCAAACCTTCGATGATGGCGGTTTTACCAACGCCCGGTTCGCCGATCAAAACGGGATTGTTTTTGGTGCGTCGCGACAAAACCTGAATGGTGCGGCGAATCTCTTCGTCGCGTCCGATGACCGGGTCAATTTTACCCTCGGCCGCCGCAGCGGTTAGATCGCGAGCATATTTTTTCAGCGCATCGTATTGGTCTTCGGCATTTGGGCTATCAGCCGTCCGGCCTTTGCGAATATTTTCAATTGCGGTGTTCAGTCCCTGAGGCGTCACGCCCGCATCGCTGAGAATTTTCTGCGCCCCAGTGCCTGACGCCAGCGCCAGGGCAAGCAAGATTTTTTCCACCGTGACAAAGCTGTCGCCGGATTTTTCCGCGACCTTTTCGGCCTGTTCCATGACCCGTGCCAGTTCCTGAGACAGGTACGTCTGCCCCGCGCCCGAGCCTTCGACTTTAGGCAGGGCGTCCAGCGCTTTTTCCGACGCCGCCAGGGCCGTCTTGGCTTCACCGCCCGCAGCGTTGATCAGGTTGGCGCACAGCCCCTCTTTGTCCTCCAACAGCACATGTAACAGGTGCCCCGGCAGCAATTGCTGGTGAGCACGACGCTGAGCAAGGGTTTGAGCGGCCTGCATAAAGCCTTTGGAACGCTCAGAATACTTTTCAAAGTCCATGGTCCACATTCCTCGTTAGCGACGACGCCGTCCGGCCCCTAAATATCAGTGGCAACCGAATCTGGTCTCGCGGTTTGCGGTTGTTTCATTATGATATGTCTTGAAATCTATCCGTCGCAAGCGTCCCGGTGCATAATGCCCTACAGGAGAGGAGCCAAACATGTATCTAAGCCATATTATACGCTATCCCATCAAAAGCCTGTCGGGCGAAGAACTCAAACACTGCAACCTCACAGTGGGGCAAGGTTTACCTTTTGACCGCCATTGGGCCTTGGCACGGCCGGACGGCGAAGCGATCAACACTCACGGCTGGCTCCCCAAATCCCATTTTATGGTGTTGGCGCGTGAGCATGATTTGGCGTGCATAAAAAGCCGCCTCGACGAAGCCACTGGGCGTTTCTATCTAGAGGCTCCCGACGGCCTGCATGCTGAGGGCAAACTCAGTACTTCTGAAGGCCGCAACGCCATCGCCGGTGCCGTCGCCAAGCATTTGGGACTCAGTGTAGATGGCGTGCCCACCCTTAAAGAAGCGCAAGAAATCGGATACTTCGACACCACAGATGGTCCCGTTTCCCTGCTCAACATGGAATCGCTTCGTGCCCTGGAAAAACTGCTGAGCCTCAAACTTGACCCCGCCCGCTTTCGCATGAACCTGTTGATGGAGGGGCTTGAGGCGTGGGCCGAAATGCTGTGGCCCGGCAAGCGGATTAAAATTGGCAATGTCGTGTTGGAAATCACCCAAATTACGGGGCGCTGCAAGGCCACTCACGTCAACCCAGACACCGGTGCACTCGACATCAAAGTTCTCCACGCCCTAAAAAACCACTTCGGGCATACCCAAATGGGGGTCTACGCCATCGTCGTCGAAGGCGGCGCGATTAAGGCCAGCGACACCATCCAGTTTATCGATTAAAAAAATAAGGCCCCGTGTAAAAACGGGGCCTTATTCAAAAATTCTGAAGTTTTCTGGGTTAAGCCGATGCGACTTCAACCTCAGGCTTGTCATCCGTTTCAGGTTCGACGGCTTCAGCTTTAGGTGCCTTTACCGGTGCCCTTCTAGCAGGCCTTCTGGCGGGTTTTGCTGCCACGGCTTCGGGCTGGCCTGCCATAAGCGCTGCTTCGTTCGCCGCAGCCGCCTCAGCGGCCAGAGTTGCTTCGTTTTTGACGTTCTCACTGCGCCCACGGCCACGTCCGCGTGCGGGGCGCTCACCAGTGGGGCGGTCGGAAGCGGGCTGCTCGGTGCTCCGTTCACGCTGACTGTCAACTTGAGCTTGAGGCTGAACTTGAGGCTGCTCAATACGTTCAGACATCTGCTGTTGCTCAGGCGCGGGCTGATCACCATCAAAGCGCTGCCGATCTGAGGACTGCTGCTGCTGCTGCTGCCGATCCGGCCTCGCCTGTTCACCGTCTTGGTCCGCGTTGACGATACGGTAGTAATGTTCGGCGAATTGTAGATACGCTTCTGCCTTCACACGGTCACCACCAGTTTGGCAGTCTCGTGCCAACTGCAGATATTTGTCCAGAACCTGCTGAGCACTTCCACGAACTTTTACCTCGGGTCCGTTGCTCTCATATGACTGGTTACGCGAACCACGACGACCGCCGCCGTTGTTGCCGCCACTATTGCCACCACTATTGTTGCCGCGGCCTCGGGAACGTCTTTGATTTGGAGCTTGCTTCATAGTTTCATTTTTTTTAGTTGTACGGAAAAGTGCTGAACCTTCCGTCCCAAAACATAATTCGGGCGCGTGCCGATGTTCTTTTCCACGAATTTGTTCGTGAGCATGTGCGGCAACCATTGGAAGGATTGGATGAGTATATTCGGCATCCTAACAATTCAGATGACCGACATTGGCAGCCTCATCCGGCCACCTGTTAAAAATGACCCTAGTCGCATTAGGGCGTCATTCCAACCTCTTTTTTTCCCTATTTTGCATTTAACTTTCGTGTGTGGCCGCAGTGTCTCGCCTTTTGCGCGCAATCACCGCCCGCGCAACACCGCCCAGATCGTTGCGTTCTTCCAATACCTCAAGACCGTACTGGCTCATCAGCGCGGCGACGCCCCCTGACTGACCGATTCCAACCTCGAAACCAACCAATCCGCAGGGCGTCAAAAGGCGGTCTAATTTCGCGATAATGATCCGGTAAGCATCCAACCCATCGGGGCCGCCGTCCAGGGCGAGTCGTGGCTCATGCACTCGCACATCAGGCTCCAGATCTTCAATATCCGCGGCGGGGATATAGGGGGGATTAGACACCACAAGGTCAAAGCGCGCGCCCAGCGGCTCCATCCATCTCTCGCCGGTCCAGTCCGTGCGCCAGTCCGCTTTGACGAACCGTGCACATTTTTCCAGACCAAGACTTGCAGCATTGTCGCCCGCCACGGCCAAAGCCTCTTCACTGGCATCCACACCGACGCCTACAGCGCCCGGCCATTCGCTCAGCAACGCCAAAAGAATGCATCCGGTGCCGGTACCAAGATCAAGAATCCGCACGCCCCCCCGGTCCATATGCTCCAGGACCGCTTCGACAAGAGTTTCAGTATCGGGGCGTGGGGTCAGCGTTGCGGGTGTCACCTTAAACGGTAATGACCAGAACTCCCGAACGCCCAAGATTTGCGATATGGGAATGTGCTGGCGGCGCTTTTGCACAACCTCATGCAGGACCGTGGCTTGTTGGTCGGTCAAATGTTCATCACGATCTACCAGGACCCGTTCCGGACCGCCCCCCAGAACGAAGCCCACCAGCAGTCGCGCTTCCAGAACCGGGTTTTCGATACCTGAGCCTTTTAGGAACGCCACACAGACGCGCTGGGCTTCGCCCACGTTGAGATGTGCAAAGGATGGTATCGCGCTCACGAAAGCTCCGCCAGGCGCTCGGCCTGATCTTCAGCCGTCAACGCAACGACCAGTTCTTCCAGTTCACCTTCCAACACCCGGTCGAGTTTGTGTAGGGTGAGATTGATGCGGTGGTCGGTGATCCGGCCTTGGGGGAAATTGTAAGTCCGAATACGTTCGGAACGATCGCCAGAACCGACCTGCCCCTTACGCGATGCGGAGCGTTCACGGTCCAATTCCTGGCGCTGGTGATCGTACAGTTTGGCGCGCAGCATGGTCATGGCTTTTTCTTTGTTCTTATGCTGCGACCGACCATCCTGACACTGCACCACGATTCCCGACGGTTCGTGCACAATACGCACGGCACTGTCGGTGGTGTTGACGTGCTGCCCGCCCGCACCCTGCGCGCGGTAAGTATCTATGCGCAAGTCCTCGGTGCGGATTTGGATGTCAACGTCTTCGGCTTCGGGCAACACCGCGACGGTAGCGGCCGAGGTGTGAATACGCCCGCCCGATTCCGTTTCCGGGACACGTTGCACCCGATGAACGCCCGATTCGAATTTCAATTTTGCAAAGACGCTGCGCCCGGAAATGTTGGCGACGGCTTCCTTGTAGCCACCAATGCCGGTCTCGTTCACATCCATTAGCTCGAACTTCCAGCCCTGACGTTCGGCAAAGCGCTGATACATGCGCATGAGGTCGGCTGCAAACAGGGCCGCTTCATCCCCGCCCGTGCCAGCGCGCACTTCCAAAATGGCATTTTTGTCGTCGGCTTCGTCCTTGGGCAGCAGCAACACCTGAATATGGAGCTCCAGTTCGCTCACACGTTCTTTCAGCTCCTGCACCTCGGCTTGAGCAAGATCGCGCATCTCCGCATCGCCAGCACTGTCGGTCAACAGATCATGCGCGCCGGTCAGTTCCTCACGCGCCGTGGCCAAGGCCTCGATCGCTTCGACCATTGGGGTGAGATCGGAGTATTCCTTGGACATTTTCTGGAATGCATCCGCCGCCAGATTACCCGAGGACATCAACGCACCTAGTTCTTCATGGCGGTCTTGAACGCGTCTAAGATTTTCTTCTAGGCTCACGATGGGGTCTCGTTCGGGTCTTGTGTTTCATTCTGTTCGGTCAGGTCGAACAGGCGTTCCAGCGCAAATTCCAATCTGGCCCACGCGGCTTCATCATCCGCGGCGATGCGCCGCATGGCTTCGGACGGGTCATGTAGAACGCGACCGATCAGCAGGCGTGTAGCCTTATCCGCGTCGCCCCCAGCGTCCTTGAGGGCCTGTGCCCGCGCGGCTTCAAATTTTGAACGTAATCTCGTCAAGGCCGGTACCGCGGCGCGTTCGGCGCGGGTGTGTTGAAAGCTCACGACTTCCCGCTTGACGACTTCGCTGGCACGGGCGGCTTCTTGTTCGCGCCCGGCACGACCTTTCAGCGCAACCTGCTCCAGATCGCCGAGGCCGTAAACAAACGCATCATCCAGTGCTTCAACCTGCGGCTCGACATCGCCCGGCACGCCCGCATCGACAATAAACATGGGACGATAGCGACGCGCTTTCAACGCAGCCTTGATCGGCGCTTGGTCGAGGCTGAAGCGCCGCGTCCCCACCGCCGTTAAGACGATGTCGCTTTCCGTCAAAATCTTTTCAAAATCTTCAAAGTCCGCCACATGCGCACCCAGTTCGCGGGCCAGCGCATCAGCGCGTCCGGCGCGGGGGTGCGTGATGGTCAACCCGGCAAGGCCTGTGTCCAACAAATCGCGGGCAATCATTTCCCCCATGTCGCCGGTACCGATCAACAGCGCCTTGCACCGAGCAAGATCGCCGAATAAATCTCGCGCGATCTGCACCGCACTGGCGGCCATGCTGACCGGGCCTTCGCCGATTTTGGTTTCCGTGCGCACCCGCTTGGCAGCGGCGTACGCGGCTTGCATCCAAGTTTCAAGTTCCGCGCGCACATGATCCGTTTCGGTCGCTTGGCGGTGCGCGTGTTTGACCTGCCCCAGCACCTGGGGTTCACCGACCATCAAACTATCGAGCGAGGCGGTGACGCGGAACATGTGTTCCACGGCGTCCTCATCGGTCAGGATGTACGTTTGTTCCTGCACCTCCGAGAGGGTGCACTCGCCCTCGCGGGCAAAGGTTTCCAAAACTGCGCGTTGAAAGGCGTCCGGGTCTTGGGTGATGCCGATGGCTTCCACCCGGTCACAGGTGGACAACAAGATCACCTGGGCAAGGCCCTTTTCCGACAGTTCGTCCAGCACAGCGGGGACACGCGGTTCTTCAACGAAGAGCCGGTCGCGCATCACCATGGTCGAGGAACGGTGGTTCGCACCGACCACAATGGGGCGTCCTTTGGGGGGTAACTTATCGGTCATGCGCCACCATACCGCTTTTGTACGTATTCTTCGACCATCACCTGAAATTGTTTGGCGAGGTCGTCGCCTTTGAGCGTCGCAACCTTTTCGCCGTCCACAAACACCGGCGCGGATGGCGTTTCACCGGTACCCGGCAAAGAAATGCCAATGTCTGCCTGTTTGCTTTCGCCGGGGCCGTTGACGATACAGCCCATCACTGCGAGTTTCAGGTTTTCCGAACCCGGATACGTGTTGTGCCATTCTGGCATACGTCCGCGCACATAGTTTTGGATGTCCATCGCCAATTCCTGAAATAGGGTCGACGTGGTACGCCCGCAACCCGGACACGCGGTGACTTGAGGCATAAAACTGCGTAAATGCAGGCTTTGCAGAATTTCCTGAGCCACGCGCACTTCGCGTTCACGCGGTGCTCCGGGTTCGGGCGTCAGCGACACGCGGATGGTGTCGCCGATGCCTTCCGACAACAAAACCGCTAGTGCCGCCGTGGATGCCACCACGCCCTTGTCGCCCATACCTGCCTCGGTTAGACCAAGGTGCAGGGCGTAATCGCAGCGCTGGGCCAGCAACCGATAAACATTGATCAGTTCCGGGGCTTCGCTGACTTTGCACGAAATGACAATGCGGTCGCGTCCCAGACCCAGCTCTTCGGCCCGTGCGGCGCTATCGAGCGCGCTGCGCACCAACGCCTCACGGATCACGTCCTGAGGGGATCGCGGCACCGCCAGCTTGGCGTTTTCATCCATCAACGTCTGTGCCAGATCCTGATCGAGACTGCCCCAGTTCACGCCGATGCGCACGACCTTGCCCCATTTTGCGGCCAATTCGATCATCGATGAAAATTGCTGGTCGCGCTTTTCACGAAACCCAACATTACCGGGATTGATGCGAAATTTGGCCAGCGCCTCCGCGCACGCCGGATGATCCGTCAGCAGTGTATGGCCGATATAGTGAAAATCACCCACCAACGGCACGTTGACACCCTTAGCCAAAAGCTTTTCATGAATGTAAGGAACGGCCTTGGCCGCTTCGTCCCGGTCCACGGTGATGCGCACAAGCTCGGACCCGGTGGCAGCCAAAGTCGCAACCTGTGCCACGGTTGCATCCACATCGGCGGTGTCGGTGTTGGTCATGGACTGCACAATCACCGGGTTTCCGCCGCCAATCAGCACACCGTCAACGTTGACGGTGACCGTTTGATGTCGCTTGGGGACTATTTTAATATCAGCCTGAGTGCCGGTGGATCGCATTTTGGGAGTTCCTGAGGATGCCTCTTTGGGAGCTATATAGCGTTCCCCGCCCAATTTCGAAAGCCATCTTGCAAAGTCGAAAGCTGCGCGGATGCATGGGCCGGCTATTCGGTCACTGCTGAACCGCTTTTTAGTTTATCCACATTCAACTCGACATCGCGGCGCACTTCGCCAACCGCACCGATGGACGGTACCGCATTGCCATCGACCAACAGCTCCAACGCGCCTGCATTGCCCGTCATCAAACGCAGTCCGTCACGATCGGGGACTTCGTATTCATCCCCTTCGCGCAACAGGCGGGTGAACAGCAGACGGTCGGCGGTTTCGTCACGCACCTGTATCCAACTGTTGGATTTGGCGCGCACGGTGATGCGGCTGGGACCATCGTTTTTGCGTTCCGCAGGGGCGACCGTTTCTATCGCGGGGGCTGGCGCTTCGGCGACATCTTGGGTTGCAACTTCGGAGACGGCCTCAGATACGGCCTCGGTGACCGTTTCGGGGCTCGCTTCGGTAACGGCTTCGGGCAACGGCTCAGCCACCGGTGCCGTCAAGGCCTGCTCGAGTGCTGGCGTCGCGGCTTCTGCATCGTCCTGAATCTCGACTTCTGGTGACGGCAGTGTTTGCGGCGCTTCTTCAACAGTATCCGCGATTTTTTGTTCGGCGATGCCTCCGGCTTCGGCAGGGGTCACGGGTTCGATAGGCTCGGTGGGTTTCACCACATCTGCAACGACCTCGACAGCCTCACTCACTGGTTCTTGCGTTGCGCCAGCAGCATCGACGGGAGGCTCTTCGAGAGCACCATCTCCAACCGGAGCAATATCAGCAACTTCGTCGGCGGCTTCATCAACAGCTACTGCCGTAGTATCTGGGTCCGTTTGTGTCGCCGTATTCTCCGTCTGCCCCGACATGTATTCCGGCACGGTTTCGACGCGGGCGATCTCGACGTCGTCCTTGTTAAAGTTCCAGTACCAGCCAGCATAGGCCACGACGGCGACAAGAACACCAATGCCCAAAACCGCGCCGCCCGGGACGCCACCATCGGGTATGGGTTTGGGAAACACCAAAGTGCTCTTTCCACCGACGCCTGCGGCTTCTGCCTTATAGCGGCGAACGATTTCCTCACCGTCCAGATGCAAATATTCGGCGTAGCTGCGCACGAAGCCAATGGCATAAGCTGCCCCCGGCAGGTCCGCATAACGGCTATCTTCCAAGGCTTGAAGGTATTTCAGGCTGATGCGGAGGGCACGCGCGACATCGGCAAGATCAACCCCCACCTTTTCCCGAGCAGCCCGCAATAAGGTGCCGACATCCGTTTGCGCGGTGTTGTCGGTTGTTGCAGTGGCGTCGGCGGCGTTGATCGGCGCGGATTGATTGTCGGTCACGAGACGAACCCCCTATGTAGGGCCATTGTTTGAATATTTTCCCCACACTTTGAACTGCATTTTGCCCGAAGCGCGATAAATTGCAAGGACTTACCCGGAACAGCCCCTTAAACCTTAATGCCGTGGTCTTTGGCGAAGGCTTTCAGGTGCCCGCGGATACTGACACGGGGCGTGTTTAAGGCAGAATGAACAAACTGCGCCACTTGACGTTCGGACATGGACCGGACCATTTCGCGCACCGGTCCCAGCGCGGGCGGTGGCATGGATAAATGCCGAAAACCTATCCCCACCAAGGCCATGGCCTCCAACGGATGGCCAGCGGCCTCACCACACACACTGACGGGCACCCCAGCTTGATCACAACGATCACGGATTGATTTCAAGAACCCAAGCGCGAATGGCGACAAGATATCGTAGCGCGTCGAAACATGCGGGTTGCCCCGGTCGGTGGCATACAGAAATTGCATCAAATCGTTAGAGCCGATGGAAATGAAATCAACCCGTTTGACCAGCGTGTCCAATTGCAGCGCCAAGGCGGGTACTTCCAACATCACCCCCGCATGAACACGCTCGGGCAAAATGCCGCCGCGCGCGTCTTCGCGTTCCAACTCACGATCGAGGAGGTCCTTGGCCGCATCGAACTCTTCAACCTCGGCAACCATCGGGAACATCACATGAATATCGCGCCCTCGAGCGGCACGGATGATGGCTCGCAACTGCTGACGCAAAATCGCCGGGCGGTCCAAACAAATACGAATGGCCCGCCAGCCCATAGCCGGGTTTTCCTCATCAAATTGGTCCCAATACGGCAATACTTTATCGCCACCAACGTCAACGGTACGAAACACCACAGGCTTACCGCCTGCACGGTCGAGAACCTTTTCATAAAGCGTGCGTTGTGTTTCAACATCCGGAAACTCGGCCCGTACCATGAACGGCACCTCGGTGCGGTAAAGCCCCACACCATCCGCGCCGGTGGCTTCGATCTGGTCGAAATCAAACAAAAGGCCCGCATTGATACTCAAGTTGATTTTGGCCCCATCCAAGGTGACTGCGGGCAAATCTTTCAGCTGAGCGTATTGGACCTTGATTTGCTCAAGATGCTTGCGGGTTTCATGAAACGTCTGCTGCACATCTTCACTGGGCCGCAGAAGAACCTGTGCATTTTCACCATCGACAACAACGCTCTCACCGTTGTCGATTTTGGACAGTATTTCACGCACCTGGCCCATAACCGGGATGTCGAGGGCACGAGCGACGATCGCCACATGGGAGGTGGCGGAACCTTCTTCCAGCACCAAACCGCGCAAACGTGTGTGATCGTAGTCCAATAGCTCTGCGGGGCCCATATTGCGTGCGACCAAGATCACATGCTCAGGCAAAGCATCCTTGTCCACCGCTCCATTGCCAAGCAGTTGCTTCAACAAGCGGTTCGCCAGATCATCCAGATCATGCATGCGCTCACGCAAATAAGGGTCGCTGGCTTGGCTCAGACGCGCACGCATTTCATTTTTGACTTTAAGTACGGCAGCTTCCGCCGTCAGGCCCGAGGCAACGGCTTCTTCCGTACGACGCAGCCAACCGGCGTCTTCGGCCACCATGCGAAAGGCTTCCAGAACATCTTCGTGCTCGCCGCCCTCGCCTGCGCTCAGCGGACTTTGGCTCAAGATCGTGTCCAACTGCCCCAGCATGTCGCTGAACGCTTGATGCAAACGCACCATTTCTTGATCGGGGTTATCGGCCACCAGATCGCTGATATCGAAACTGGGTTCATGCAACACCGCTTGGCCAATACCCAGTCCGCGACTAAAGCACGTCCCTTCCAACCGCAAAGGTTTAAGGGCGATACCATCCGTTGGCGCCAATTCATGGCGGGAGATCAGTTCGCCGCCAGCAACCATTTCCGCCAGCACCATGGCAACGGTTTGCAGCGTCTCGACTTCTTCTTCGGTGTATTGGCGTTCGGTCTTGTTCTGTACCGCCACAACGCCGACCACGCGCCCTGCGCGCAACACCGGCACCCCCATCAGAGAATGAAATTCGTCTTCGCCCGTTTCCGGTCGAAACGCAAAGTTGGGGTAAGATTGAGCCTCAGACAGCGCCAACGGCACCGCATGGGCGGCGATTTCACCGATCAGACCTTCGCCGAATCGCAACCGCGTGACGTGCACCGCATCGGGGCTCAACCCCTTGGTGGAAAACAGCTCAAGCACATCACCGGCACGACGGACATAGATGGAGCACACTTCCGTGACCAGATCGGCAGCGATGATCGAGGTGATTTGGTCCAAGCGCGATTGAGCCGCGCCTTCGCCGGCCATAACATCGCGTACCCGGGCGAGCAATCGCCTGGGGACCGTTGATAATGTGGCCGAGTTCATGGCCAGCCCCCGTCTCTAGTGTTGCGTCCGTGTTGCCTTAGGGTTATTTGCGCTCCCGCACATCGAGAGAAGCGTATGCTTGATCCATCAACTCGGTAAAGATTTCGTCCATAGACTGTTCCGATTTGACCATACCTACGATCTGGCCAGCCATCAACGAACCACCTTCGACATCACCATCAATGGCCGCACGTTTCAATGCGCCAGCCCAAAAATGTTCGATTTCCAACTGAGCTTCGGTTTGGTTCAACTCGCCCGCATTGAATTTCTCGATCACATTGCGCTGGGTTTGCATGAACGTTTCGGTGCCCTTATTGGTGATCGCACGCACCGGAATGACCGGGAAACGTGGATCGATCTGTACGGTTGGCATTGCATCACGGGCAGAAGCCTTGATGAAGGCCTTTTTAAAATTCTCATGCGCGATGCATTCCGTCGCACACACAAACCGGGTGCCAAGTTGAACACCCGCAGCCCCCATCTCAAGATAATTGACCATGGTTTCGCCGCGTCCGATACCGCCCGCGACGAAAACCGGAAGATCCGTGAAATTGGGCAGGATTTCCTGCGCCAGAACCGATATCGACACGGGGCCGATGTGCCCGCCTGCCTCGCTGCCTTCGATCACCAAAGCATCTGCGCCGCTGCGCACCAAACGTTTGGCCAAAGCCAGTGCCGGTGCAAAGCAAATCACTTTAACACCACCATCTTTCAGTTTTTTGATAGCGGCCCCCGGCGGCAAACCGCCCGCCAACACAACATGGCTGACGCCCAACTCAAGACACACATCGGCAAGACGGTCGAGGTCCGGGTGCATGGTGATCAAGTTGACGCCGAAGGGCTTGTTCGTCAGGGCCTGTGTGGCAAGGATTTCGGCGTGAAGCAGTCCCGGAGTCATGGAACCGCAGGCAATCACGCCAAAGCCACCCGCATTGGATATCGCCGACACCAAATTGCGTTCCGACACCCAAGACATAGCGCCGCCCATGATCGCGTAGCGCGTCCCTAAAAATTCCCGGCCTTTGGCCCACAATTCATCAAGGCGTTGTTCAGGCGAAACGCTCATGGGAGGTCCTGTTCAAAATTGGTTGTAGAATGAGGCATTAATCTTCGGCATCGAGACCATAGGCTGTGTGCAATGAACGCAACGCCAACTCGGTGTATTCTTCAGCCACCAGTACGCTGACCTTGATTTCCGAGGTCGAAATGACCTGAATGTTGATGCCCTTGTCGGCCAGCGCCTGGAACATACGTTGCGCGATACCCGCGTGAGAGCGCATGCCCACACCAATGACCGAAATTTTTGCCACATCCGGGTCGGCGTTCAAATCCTTGTAGCCGACTTCCGCTGTGTGCTCGCGCACGGTTTCAACCGCACGCTTCATATCTGCCTTGGTAACCGTAAAGGTCAAGTCGGTGGACTGGCCATCCTGAGATACGTTTTGAACGATCATATCCACGTTGATGCTGGCATCCGCGAGCGGGCCGAATATTTTGGCCGCAATACCCGGGTGGTTGGAAACCCCAACCAGAGTGATTTTTGCTTCGTCGCGGCTGTAGGCGATGCCGCTGATGAGTTCCTGTTCCACGATTTCGTCCTCGTCCACAACCATGGTGCCGTCTTCGTCCGAGAAACTCGAACGCACTTGCAAACGCACGCCATGCTTCATTGCCACCTCAACCGAGCGGGTCTGCAAAACCTTCGCGCCCAATGAAGCCATCTCAAGCATTTCTTCGAAGGTGATTTTGTCGAGCTTCCTCGCCTTCGATACAATACGTGGATCGGTCGTATAAACACCATCCACATCGGTATAAATGTCGCAGCGATCCGCCTTTAACGCAGCAGCTAGAGCCACCGCCGACGTATCCGATCCACCGCGCCCCAGCGTTGTCACGCGCTGATCCGGGCTGATGCCCTGAAAGCCCGGCACCACGGCCACTTCGCCGTTCGCCAACCGCTTGAGCACTTCATCCGTGTCGATCCCCAGGATGCGGGCCTTGCCGTGCGCGTCACTGGTGTGAACCGGCAATTGCCAGCCCAACCATGATCGCGCCGGAACGCCCAAATCCTGAAGCGCCAATGCCAGCAGACCGGATGTAACCTGCTCACCGCTGGAAACCACCACATCATATTCGCGGGTGTCATAAAGCGGTGTGATGGAGGTCACGAAATCCACCAACCGATTGGTCTCGCCCGACATGGCCGAAACCACGACAGCGACTTGATTGCCGGCGTCCACTTCGCGCTTCACGCGCTTGGCGACGTTTTGGATGCGCTCGACGTCGCCCACGGAGGTGCCGCCAAATTTTTGTACGATGAGAGCCATATGCCGTCTAATGCCTGTATGTCATCAAATCATTGCGTTTATCATTCTATCGCGCACGACACCCCTTTTGAGGACTTTGAGCCTTGTAAAAGCACTGGAACCGATCTCAGATTCAGCTTAAGACAAGCCCCTTGCAGGGGAGCGGGCGGCTATACATACTCGTATTGCCTCCGCCTAGCAAGTCCGCCCACGTACGCATTTGGGTGTATGCATCCCAAAGCGGGGCTTGAAAAAATAAGATCTGAAAAGGCTCAATGCCATGGCTGACACTGCACCTGACATCACCACCCTGCCCTCAAACGGCACGGCCATCCCGGACGAAATCGCGCGTTTCACCGCCATGGCGGATGCATGGTGGGACCCAACCGGAAAATTCCGCCCGTTGCACCAGATCAACCCGGTTCGCGTGCAGTTTATCAGGACCAACGTTTGCCGTCATTTTGGCCTCGACGAAAACGCCGACCTACCGTTTAAGGGCCTGGATATTCTTGATGTCGGATGCGGCGGCGGCTTGTTGTCGGAACCCATGGCCCGCCTGGGCGCGAACATGACCAGCATCGACGCCGGTGAAAAAAATGTCGAAATCGCGAAAATTCACGCCGAGCAAAGCAGTTTGAATATTGCCTACCGCAATGTGTTGCCCGAAGACTTGGCCAAAGAAGGTAAACGCTTTGATGTCGTATTGAACATGGAAGTGATCGAACACGTATCCGATCCGGAATTGTTCATGGCCGCGTCCACATCTGTGCTCAAGGAAAACGGCTGCATGGCGCTGTCGACCATGAACCGCAATTTCAAATCATTCCTGCTAGGTAAATTCGCTGCGGAATACGTGCTGCGTTGGTTACCCACAGGTACGCATGATTGGAAAAAATTCCTCAAACCCAGCGAATTGGCCCGCCTGGTCCGTCCGCACGGGCTGGAATTCACCGACTTGCAAGGCATGGTCTACAGCCCATTCCGCGATGAATGGGCACTGTCGAAAAGTGACCTCGACGTGAATTATCTGGCGTTTGCTGAAAAACCCTAAGACTCAGTTGCTGCGGCGCGACGAACCTGGAAGGCGCACGAAATCGATGCCGTCTTCAGCTAGATCTTCGGCGTCCTGCTCGCTGGCTTTACCGTAGATACCGCGTTCGTCGGATTCGCCGTGATGAATCTTACGCGCTTCTTTCGCGAAATCCTCGCCCACGTCTTCAAAATTTTCTTCGGCGTACTCACGGATATGACCCACGGCGTCGAGAATGCGCTGCGCAACATCCTGAGCGCGCTGCTCATCGAGTTGACTAACCTGACCGGGATCGGCCGACGCCGGTTCCAATGCGGGTTCCTGTGCAGGCTCGGGGGAGGCCTTGGTAGACGACACGATGTTCGGTGCCATCACCGCCTTGGAAATCCTGGTCGAACCACAATATGGGCACTCCACATCACCGGACTGCGCCTGCATATCGAAAGATGCGCTGTCACGGAACCAAGCTTCAAAGCTATGCTCATCAATGCAGCGGAGTTGGTAAAGGATCATCCGAGTAAACCCGTTATTCATTCAAACCACGATCCACTATAGTGGACCGAAACGAAACCAAAGCCTCATAACGACTTTATGAGGCTCAGACTACGCCCCAAGGATTAACAAATGTCCAACACCGACGCTGTTTCCCCACCTAGTGATAAAGCTTCTCGCCACCTGAGAATCACCCAACCATCCCCTTGGGTGCTACGCTGGGCGCACCTGATCGAATCGGGTGGGGCGGTTCTGGATTTAGCGGCGGGCGGCGGACGCCACGGACGGTGGTTTTTGGATCACGGTCACCCGGTCACTTTTGTCGACCGCACGACGGAACCGCTGGCAGACCTTACCGAACAAGATGGGGCAGAAGTGATCAAGGCCGATCTGGAAAACGGCCCCGCATGGCCCCTAGGGGAACGCCGTTTCGCCGCGGTGATCGTGGTGAACTATCTGCACCGCGACCTGTTTCCACAGCTCATGGCAAGTTTGCAGCCCGGTGGCGTGTTGATTTATGAAACCTTCGCCTGCGGCAATGAAGGCTATTCCCGCCCACGCAATCCCGACCATTTGCTAAAGTCGGGCGAATTGCTCGACGCAGTACACGACAAACTGCAAGTGGTGGCCTTTGAGCACGGTCAGGTAACCAACGCCGACATTCCCGGCGTCAAGCAGCGCCTATGCGCGGTGAACGATCTGTTGCTATCGGAGCGCGAGGACGGTGAGCCCGCCTCTCACGCCTTACCGCAAATTTAGGAAATATCCCGCGTGTGGGTGAGCGACGGCACCATGGCGCGGGCTTCGCTCACGCGTGCCAAGTCGATATCGGCGATGATGATGCCGGGGTCCTCGCCCGCATCCGCCAAGACCTCGCCCCACGGATCGATGATTAGCGAATGACCGTAGGTCTGACGATCACCGGCGTGGGTACCGCATTGGCCGGGGGCAAACACGTAGCAGCCATTTTCAATGGCCCGCGCACGCAACAAAACATGCCAGTGCGCCTGCCCGGTCGGCACCGTGAACGCCGCCGGAACCGCCAACATGGTCGCACCTTCGTTCGCCAACGCCCGATAAAGATAAGGGAAGCGTACATCGTAGCAGGTGCTCAAACCCAACATGCCCCACGGCAATGGGGTCAGAACCTTTTCATATCCGGGGCTAAAGGTTGCGGATTCGCGGTAGCTCTCGCCCCCGGGCAGATCGACGTCGAACATATGGATCTTGTCATACGTCGCCGCGATTTCGCCATTGGGCGAAAACACAAAGGTACGGTTGGCGATCATGTCGCCCACCCGGACCGCCAACGTGCCGCCGTGCAGCCAAATGTCGAGCTCCCGGGCCAGAGCGCTGAATGCCGCAACGCCGGGGTGCTCGTCTTGAGAGCGGGCATTGGCGCGGATGGCATCGACACCAAACGTCATCATCGCCACGTTTTCGGGAAACAGCACCAGCTCCGCACCCAACAGCGCGGCTTCGCGTGCCATTTGGCTGGCCTCTGCGATGTTCGTCGCCATCTCGTCGCTGGCGTTAACTTGAACACAAGCGACCTTAAAAGGCGTGGTTTGAAAGGACGGAGCAGGTGCGTTCACGCAAATTTCCTAACCTGTGGCGTTATTTGACGCCAATCATGGTATTGAGCTCGCCATCAAAATCCAGTTCGAACAATTCATCGCAACCGCCGATCGGTTTACCGTCGATGAAAATTTGCGGAACCGTATGCCCGCCGGAGCGTTGCTCCATCTCTTGGCGCTTGGTGCGGTCCATCATCACATTATAGTCGTCGAATTTGACACCCTTTTTGTTCAGCAACGCTTTGGCGCGAATGCAGTAGGGGCAAACCGGCGTGGAATACATTTCAATCTTAGCCATAAGTACAATTCCAATTGATTGGGCCCAATTGACCGGGTCTGGCAGCGCGGAGCGCAACCCGCAAGCATAGGCCTGCTGATACATTTAAACGTACTTATATATAAGACCCGCCCCCCTTTCAAACAAACTCCCGCACCACCCGCGCCAGCACCAAGGCGTCAACGCCGCCGCACCCTGCTCGTTTCAACACCTTGGCCGCGGTGCGCAAGGTCGCGCCGGTGGTGTAAACATCATCCACCAACAACACTCGTTTGCCCTTCAGTTTAGCCATATGGCGCGGCGACACGGAGAAAGCCCCCTGCACATTGCGCGCCCGCGCCATGCGCCCCAATCGCCCCTGACTGGGGGTTTTGCGTATGCGCGCCAAGCCATCGGCCAGCACCGGCTTGCCCACCAGCTTGCCCATTCCGTGCGCCAACAGGGCAGCCTGATTGTAGCGCCGCTGAAACAACCGCGTCCAATGCAGGGGCACCGGCACGATGACGTCAGCAGCCATCACCAAGTCCCGTCCAGCGTTCACCATCCACTTGGCGTACAGCTCCGCCGCTTCGGTCCGGTCCGCGTGCTTAAAGCCCAGCACCAAGGTGCGGGAGTGATCGTCATACACCAGCGCGGCGCGGGCGTGATCGAACGGCGGCGGGTTGGCCACACAGGCCCCGCACAAGGTGCGGTTGGGAACTGCATACGAGAACGGATAACCGCACGCGTCGCAGCACACCGCGCTCAGGAAACTCAATTGCGCCCAGCATTCTGGGCACAACGTCTGCGCACTCACCACCTGGCAGCCGCACCCGGTGCACGTCGGCGGCAAAACCAGATCGAGAATACGGCGAAAAGGATGGAACACGTTTTGAGACATGAAAATTAACAACACTCTACCTATGAGCTAACACTTTAACAGCCATCAGCGCTGTGTCATATAGGGGGCATGGCTACACCTGAATACATGATGCTGTTTGAACGGAACGCCGTGCGCCAACACCGGGACCGCGCGGCTAATCTTTTGAATGAGCATGATTTTTTATTCTCTGAGGTTGCAGATCGCCTCACGGAACGACTCGACGATGTGAAACGCAGCTTTCCGCTGGCGCTCGATATCGGCTGCCACGGCGGCGAAGTGGCGAAAAGCCTTACCCAAGGCGCGCACAGCCGCGGCAACATCGAAACCTTGATCCAGTGCGACCCCTCGCCCGCCATGGCGACCAAGGCTGAACGCGAAACACGCGGCATCAGCTTTAGCGCCGACGAAGAATTCTTGCCCGTCAAACCGGGCAGCTTCGATTTGGTGATGTCCAACTTGTCGCTGCATTGGGCCAATGATTTGCCGGGCGCGCTGGTGCAAATCCGCAGGTCGCTCAAACCCGACGGCCTGTTTTTGGCCGCCATGCTGGGCGAAGGCACGTTGCAAGAACTGCGTACCGCCCTGATGGCGGCGGAAATGGAAGTCGAAATGGGCATGAGCCCGCGCGTGTCCCCCTACGCCACCGTGCAAGATTTGGGAGGATTGTTACAACGCGCCGGGTTTACGATGCCGGTGGTCGACACCGAAAGCATCACCGTTTCGTATCCCGAAATGTTCAAGCTGATGCACGATCTGCGCGGCATGGGCGAAACCGGTGCGGTCAGCGGGCGACGCAAAAACTTCACCCGCCGCGACACCATGATGCGCGCTGCTGAAATCTACTTTGAAAAATTTGCCGGACAGGATGACTGTGGCGAAGGCCGCATTCCTGCGACCTTCGACATCATCTACCTGACCGCGTGGTCGCCCCATCCCGACCAGCAAAAACCGCTCGAACCCGGTTCCGCCACCACCAATCTGATCGACGCGCTGAAGGAAAAAGATTGAACCGTTCTAAATCGATGATTAGGTTCCGCTTATGAAATTCGAACCACCCCTGATTCCCGGTAAGCTGATCAAGCGCTACAAGCGGTTCCTGACCGACGTCGAATTGGCGGGTGGCACCGTTGTGGTCGCGCACTGTGCGAATTCAGGTTCGATGCTGTCGGTCAACGAACCGGGTGCCGATGTGTGGCTGAGCCCGGCGAACGATCCCAAGCGCAAGCTTAAATACACCTGGGAACTGATCAAAATTGGGAATGCCATGGTCGGCATCAACACCCAACATCCCAACCGCATCGTCTATGAGGCCATTGAAGCGGGTAAAATTCCGGAGCTTGCGGGCTACGACAGTCAACGGCGCGAAGTCAAATACGGCAAAAACTCGCGCATCGACGTGTTGTTGGAAAGCGCCGACAAGCCGAAGTGTTATGTCGAAGTCAAAAACACCACCCTGCGCCGCGATTTAACCCCCGGCGCACCGGCCGAATTTCCCGATTCTGTCACCGTGCGCGGTGCGAAGCACCTGGTTGAACTGGGCGATATGGTCGAACAAGGCCACCGCGCGGTGATGTTTTATCTGGTCCAGCGCGACGATGCATCCAGCTTCACCGTCGCGGCCGACATCGACCCGACCTACGCCGAACACCTGACCCAAGCCATCAAGCGCGGCGTCGAAGTGATCGCCTATAGCTGTCACGTCTCGCCTGAAGAAATCGAAATCAATGCCCCTGTCAAAATCGAGCTGGTGTGATTTTTCGCGCCCCGTGGCATAATCGCCGAAATTCAAAACTGAAAAGTTGCTTATGAGCCAGTCACAAACGATCAAAATTCACACCGCCGAAGACTTCGAAGGTATGCGCAGGGCTGGCCGTCTGGCCGCCGAGACCATCGATATCGTCACCCCTCATGTGAAACCGGGCGTGACCACCGAAGAACTCAACACCATTTGCCACGATTTCATCGTCGCCCACGGTGCGCAGCCTGCACCGTTGAATTACCGCGGCTTTCCGAAATCCATTTGCACTTCGGTCAATCACGTCGTGTGTCACGGCATTCCCGGCGACAAGACACTGCAAGAAGGCGACGTCGTCAATCTCGACATCACCACCATTTTGGATGGCTGGTACGGCGATACGTCGCGGATGTTCACCGTCGGCAATGTTTCGGTCAAGGCCAAGCGGCTCATCGACATCACCTATGAAGCCATGTGGGAAGGCATCCGCGCGGTCAAACCCGGTGCCACCACCGGTGACATCGGCCACGCCATCCAGACCTATGCGGAAAAGCAACGCTGTTCCGTGGTGCGCGATTTCTGCGGTCACGGCCTCGGTCGGGTGTTCCACGACGCCCCCAACATCATGCATTTCGGCGAACCCAGCACCGGCTACCGGTTGGAAGAAGGCATGTTCTTCACCATCGAGCCGATGATCAATTTGGGCAAGTACGACGTAAAAATTCTCAGCGACGGCTGGACCGCCGTGACCAAAGACCGCTCATTATCGGCCCAGTTCGAACACTCCCTCGCCGTGACGGCGGATGGGTACGAAGTGTTCACCCTGTCGCCGGAAGGTCTGGACAAGCCCCCCTATAGTTAGGCACTCTAGGGCCAATGCACCCATGAATTGAGGTGCGCAAACCATCCCCCGCTATGGATGAGGCCCGAATGAACCTGACCCCCGACCCAAAATCGCAGTACGCTGGCCACCGCCAGCGCTTGCGTGATCGTTTTCTCAAAACCAACGGCTACGAACTGGCCGACTACGAACTGATCGAACTGCTGTTGTGTTCCGCCATGGCGCGGCGCGACGTCAAACCCATCGCCAAATCGCTCATGAGACGCTTTCACTCGTTCGCGGGGGTATTGAATGCCGATTGTGCGGAACTGCAACAAGTCGGCGGCATCGGCAAGGCGGCGGCCGTGAGCCTCATGGCTGTGCGCCAGGCCGCCGAACGCTTGCTGCGTCACGAGGTGATAAACCAGCCCGTGCTCAGCAACTGGCAGAGCCTTATGGACTATTGCCGCGTCGCCATGGGCCACAACAAAACCGAACAATTTCGGGTGTTGTACCTCAACCGCAAGAACGTCCTGATCGCCGACGAACCGCAACAAGAAGGCACCGTCGACCACACCCCCGTCTACCCCCGCAAAGTCATCAAACGCGCCCTGGACCTGGAAGCCAGCGCCCTGATCATGGTCCACAACCACCCCTCAGGCGACCCCACCCCCAGCCCAGCCGACATCGCAATCACCCGCGACCTGCAAGCCGCCGGAGAAAAACTCGGCATCCAGCTCCACGATCATGTGGTGGTGAGCAAGAGTGGGAATACGTCGTTTAAGACCCTTGGATTACTATGATCGGAGCGCCACGATGAGTCCTGAAGCAATTTCTTCCGTATTAAAATCACAAGAGTGGATGGCCCTGAGCATTGCCTTTGTGGCTGTTGTGATCAGCCCGTTTGTACAATGGCACATTAGCAACAAACAAATTCGCGCAACAATACGTTCATCAAATAGGCAAAACTGGATTGATGACTTTAGAGATGAATTATCTAAATACATCGCATTGTCTGGCAAATACGCTCATGCCAAAAGCCGAGGATTAAGGGTAGATCTTCCTGAAGTCGGTCATTTTGAAAGGCGTGAGATTTTTGAGCGTATGCGGTTAAGATTAAACCCGAACGAAATGAAACACTGTGAATTTGAAAAAGCTCTGAGTGTCCTACATGAAGCTTCAAACCTTCAAGAACTTACAATCGCACGAGCCGATGTTGTGAACAAAGCTCGCGAGATGTTCAAATATGAATGGGAGAGAGTAAAACGAGGCAAGTAAACAGGGGGGCCTACACTTAATTCTTGACCTCCCCCGTCCCCATCCCTCACTAATGTGGTTATGAAAGCGACCTCCCACGCTTTGCCGCCGTTGACGGCGGCTTTGGCCCTGCGCGTGTTCCTGCCGTTCGCGCTGGGTTATTTTTTGTCGTATCTGTACCGCGTGGTGAACGCGGTGATCGCCCCGGATTTGATTGCCGATATGGGCTTGGACGCGTCGACGCTGGGGCTTTTGACGGCGGTTTATTTTCTCACCTTTGCCGCGACCCAGTTGCCATTGGGCATTTTGCTGGATCATTACGGCCCGCGCCGGATTGAGGCCGGGTTGCTGCTGTTCGCCAGCGTGGGGGCAGCGTTGTTCGCCATCGCCCCCAATACCTCGACCCTGATCATCGGGCGCGGCTTGATCGGGCTGGGCGTTTCGGCGTGCCTGATGGCGGCGTTCAAAGCCTATGTGATGTGGTTTCCCAAGGAACGCCTGACGCTGGTCAACGGCTTTCAGATGATGTCGGGCGGGCTGGGCGCGTTGGCGGCGACCCAACCGGTGGAAATGATGTTGGGCTTCACCGATTGGCGCGGCGTGTTTTATGTTTTGGCCGCCCTGACCCTGTTATCCGCCGTGCTGGTCTATGCGATTGTGCCCGAACACGGCGGTGGGCGTCACCCCGACGCCAAACTCCGCGATGCCTGGGCGGGGGTCACCGTCATTTTCACCAGCGCCCAGTTTTGGCGCGTGGCGCCCTTGTGCGTGTTGTCGCAAGCGAGCTTTATTTCCATCCAGGGTCTATGGTCGGGGCCGTGGCTGCACGATGTGGGCGGCGTTGAGCGCGCCGACGTGGCGGATTATTTGTTCTGGGTCGCTGCGGCGATGGTTGCCGGGTTCCTCGGCTGGGGTGTGATTGCCGAACGACTGCAGCGGCTGTTCGGCGTTCGCCCCATGATCGTCGCCGCCATCGGCATGTGTGGCTTCATGGCCGTGCAAGCCTTGATCGTGTTGGAGGTACCCACTGGTGATCCTGTTGTGATTTTGGGCACATGGATGGCGTTTGGCTTTTTTGCCACCTCCGGCATTTTGCCCTACGCGGCGTTGTCCCAAGCGTTCCCCATCCAGCTGGCGGGACGGGTCAACACCGGACTTAATCTTTTGGTGTTCGTGCTGGCGTTCGCCAGCCAGTGGGCGATCGGCGCGGTGATTGATTTGTGGCCGCAAACGGCGGACGGCGGATATGCGGCGGAGGGCTATCGGGTCGCCTTTACGGTCATATTGATTCTACAAATCAGCGCGTTTAGCTGGTACATGGCGCGGCGCTCCATACACATCTAACAGGTGTTTGGCGGGTATTTGAGGCTCGCGTTTGTCTTTGCCCTTTTTTTTCGGTCACATTTGGCTATGATCCCGGCCACCTGAGCCAACGGAGACCGAGCCTATGATCCCGCGCTATTCACGCCCCGAGATGACCAACATCTGGGAGCCTGCCAACAAATTCAACATCTGGTTCCAAATCGAAGCCCACGCCTGTGACGCGCTGGCCGAGTTGGGCGTGATCCCCAAGGAATCCGCCGCGGCCGTATGGGCCAACGGCAACATCCCCTACACCGACGAACGGATCGCACGCATCGACGAGATCGAGCTGGAAACCAAGCACGACATGATCGCGTTTCTGACCGAACTGGCGGAACACGTCGGCGAGGAAGCGCGCTTTGTCCACCAGGGCATGACCAGTTCCGACGTGCTCGACACCTGCCTGGCCGTGCAAATGACCCAGGCGGCGGATATTTTGTTGGGCAATCTGGATGAGTTGTTGGAGGCGTTGAAAACCCGCGCCTTTCAGACCAAAAACATGGCCTGCATCGGGCGCAGCCACGGCATCCACGCCGAGCCGACCACCATGGGCCTCAAATTCGCGCGCTTTTACGCCGAATTCGCCCGCGGCAAGGAACGCCTGCTAGCGGCCCGCAAAGACATCGCCACCTGCGCGATTTCCGGCGCGGTCGGCACGTTTGCCAACATCGACCCACGGGTTGAAGAGTACGTGGCTGAAAAGCTGGGCCTGACGCCGGAACCGGTTTCCACCCAGGTGATCCCGCGCGACCGTCACGCCCACTACTTCGCCACGCTGGGCGTGATCGCATCCAGCATGGAAAACATCGCCACCGAAATTCGCCACCTGCAACGCACCGAAGTGCGCGAGGCGCAGGAATATTTCGCCCCCGGTCAAAAGGGCAGCTCGGCGATGCCGCACAAGCGCAACCCGATTTTGACCGAAAACCTCACCGGTATGGCGCGCATCGTGCGTATGGCGGTGACCCCGGCACTCGAAAACGTGGCGCTGTGGCACGAACGCGACATCTCACACTCGTCCGTCGAACGCATGATCGGGCCGGATTCGACCATCACGTTGAACTTCGCGCTCAAACGCCTGATCGGCACGGTGTCGAAACTGGTGGTCTATCCCGACAACATGATGGACCAGCTCAACAACTTCGGCGGCATCCATGACGCCCAGCGGGTGTTGTTGTTCCTCACCCAAAACGACGTTTCGCGCGAAGACGCCTACAAAATCGTCCAGCGCAACGCCATGCTGGTGTGGAAAAGCTTCGGCATCGACCCGGACAACCCCGACAGCACCCCGGTACTCAACGCCGTTGAGGCGGGTGCAACAGAACACGACAACCGCCTGTTCTACTTCCTGTCCCACGACGAAGACCTGAAAGCCGCGCTGGACGTCAAAGACCTCCAACGCCTGCTGGACGAAGACAGCATCAGCTACCACACCAAACGCGTCGACGTGATTTTCAAACGGGTGTTCGGCTAAACCCCACCCGCTTGAAGGGCTTTCTTGTCTGCCTAAAATGCATGGCGGGGACATGACCGATTTCCCGCTTGGGAACAACGGGTAGTGTCCCTGCTACATGCACACGGCGCGGATATAATTAGTACTGCGTCCCCGAATTATCCCAGCGTGACTAGCCACGGTCCGGTGCGGAGGCCAAAGAGCCATTGCCCACGCAAGAAAGCGCCCCTTAACCAGCCCCAAATATCACCACAAGGCACAAGAGACCCCATAAAATTAATATCGCTCCCCCCAAGCACCCGCCTCTAGAAAGTAACTTCAGGGCACCGTAAAAAATTAGCCCAACCAACAATAGTCCAAATATTTGCGCCACATCCACACCCAATTAATATTTAACCATCATCTTAACAATATGTATTAAAACTGATTTTATTGTTATCCATTTTTATTTAATAAATGGTCATTATTTATTTTTAACAATCATTTTACTAAGGCCCTCACGACCTATTCGAACGCAAATTACTTCTAAGCTGCGCGGTTATGATAACGCCCTGAGTGAAGCTGTATCCCCATCCAGCCCCGCCATTTACGCGTCCACCTGGAATGTTATATCCAGCTACACCAGAATTTATTGGGTTAACCGAGACGACCTCGTAACCTCTTATGGCAAGGTCTCGAAGTTGCTGATTTATTGCTTCTGATAGTTTTGGGACATCGACAAATGCAGCCAGTCCTGTGTCTCGTTGTCCAAGCATACCAAACCACACATCTTTTGTGTCGGAGATCGGTGGCGATATGACCCAAGAAGTAACGTATTCAGGATGTTCATCATAAGCAGCATACAACTGATTGAGATGATCCCTTTCAGTCGCCTCTATTCTCAACTGTTCGATCTCTTTATTTCTAGCAATTTCAGCCTGCTCAAAAGTGTCATAGACCAATGAACGAAAGACATAAGTCACTTTTTTCCCGATAAATGCCCTTTTTTTCGTGACCTGGGGCACTCCAAAATCATTACTATCGCTCATTAAGACATCCCCCTATGATTGCAGCCTCATAATATTATCACCCTTGATAACTATCAACCTTGAGTTTCCTCATGATGCCATAAATAACCATAAGAGGATTTCAAGTATATGCAGAGCTACCCATCTGGGTGGATCAAGGTGCCAAATTAAGAACACAAATAACCCGGCGAGAACCTCCTCACCGGGTTTTTTAATTTGAAAGCTTGGACGCTTAGTTGTGGTCGTCGCCGAGCGGTTCGAAGTCGCCTTTGACCTGTTCGATCGCAACGCCCATGAGGCGTTCGAGTTCGGTGCGGACTTCGTCTTCGCCGATGGAGACGCCGTGGGTTTTGAAGTCGCCCATGACTTTGCGCATGACGTCTTCGACGCCCGGCTCGTCCAGATCGGCAATAACGACGGTCTTGGCGTAGGCATCGACTTCGGTGCCGCTCATACCCATCTTTTCCGCAGCCCACTGGCCCAGAAGTTTATTGCGACGGGATTCCGCCTTAAACTGCAACTCCGCATCCAGCTTGCTCTTCGCTTCAAAGCTTTGTTCGCGGTCATGAAAGCTGTCAGACATACAACCGGGTTCCCTTATCGTCACATGGCGTCAGAAAGTTAAAGAAGCAGACTTCCCATAGAGAAAGAAGCGCTTTCCTTATATGTATGGCGGGGCGCATCAAAGCGCAACCTCGTCCAAAACTCGGGCGCAATGTGCCACCTTGCACCGCAAAGGGAAAGGTTTTTTTGTGCCGGAAATCGGCTATAAACTCACGCTTATGTGCACCATTGTCATTTTACGCCGTCCCGAACATTCCTGGCCCCTGATTTTGGGCGCAAACCGTGATGAAAGTCAGGGGCGTCCCTGGCTGCCCCCCGCGCGCCATTGGCCCGACCGCGACAACGTCGTCGCGGGACTGGATGAACTGGGCGGCGGTACCTGGCTGGGCGTCAATGATTACGGCGTGGTGGCCGCGGTTCTCAACCGCCCCGGGACGCTGGGCCCCGCGCCGGACAAGCGATCGCGCGGCGAATTGCCGCTGGAAGCCTTGGATCACGCAGAAGCCTCGGTCGCGGCGGAGGCCTTGTCGCACCTCGACCCGGCGGCTTACCGCCCGTTCAACATGATGATCGCCGATACCCGCGATGCGTACTGGATCGCCGCGCGTGAAGGCGAAAACCGCATTCACGTCGAGGCGCTCCCTGAGGGGGTCTCTATGCTCACGGCCCACGATCTCAACGACGACGTGGGATCAGAGCGTCAACGCCATCACCGCCCGAAATTCGCCGCCGCCCCGTCGCCCGACCCCGACTCGGGCAACTGGGACGCGTGGCAAACGCTGCTGGAAAACCCCGAATCCGCCCCAGATGCAGGGCAGGAAAGCGCCATGCTGATCGAGATGGGAAATGGTTTTGGCACCACGTCAAGCTCTCTCATCGCCCTGCCCCGCCCCCGTACAGAGCCGGGGAATCCAGCAATTTCCGCCATTTGGCGCTTTCGCGGCGACATGGTTGGCGAAGCGGCGTGGCAAACCGTGACGTTTTGATCCACATATTGGGTTCGAAACCCTGCCGTGGGCGTTGTTTTGGCGACGTCCAAGTGCTATATCAGCCCCTTCTTAAAGGCGCGGCGTTATCTATCGTTCCCGGACACCCCCGCACCACCAACGGAAAGCAGATATCATGGCCAAACGCAGGCAGCTTTACGAAGGCAAGGCAAAAGTGATCTTTGAAGGTCCTGAGCCCGGCACCGTGGTCCAGTACTTCAAGGACGACGCCACCGCCTTCAACAACAAGAAAAAGGGCACCATCACCGGCAAAGGCGTGCTCAACAACCGCATTTCTGAGTATCTCATGCTCAAATTGGCGGACATCGGCATTCCCACCCATTTTGTGCGTCGCCTGAACATGCGCGAACAGCTGGTGCGTGAAGTCGAAATCATCCCGATCGAAGTCGTAGTGCGCAACACCGTCGCAGGCTCGTTGGCCAAGCGCTTTGACATGCCCGAAGGCACCCCGCTACCGCGCTCCATCGTCGAGTACTATTACAAGTCCGACGAGCTGGACGACCCGATGATTTCCGAAGAGCACATCACTGCGTTCGGTTGGGCCGGCCCGCCCGACATGGATGAAATCATGTCCATGTCGCTGCGCATCAACGATTTCCTCACCGGCCTGTTTCTCGGTATCGGTATCCGCTTGGTGGATTTCAAACTGGAATTCGGTCGTGTTTGGGATGAAGAGCAAATGCACATCATCCTTGCCGATGAAATCAGCCCCGACAATTGCCGTCTGTGGGACATGAAAACCAACGAGAAGATGGACAAAGACCGCTTCCGTCGCGATCTAGGCGACGTCGAAGAGGCCTACCAGGAAGTGGCCCGTCGCCTTGGCATTTTGCCGGAAAGCGGCCCCGGCGACATGGCCGGGCCGGACACGCTGCAATAAGTCTCACGACCTCAGGCCGGGCCCCCTTGTAAAAGAGCCCGGCCTTGATCGTTTACACTCAGACCCTTAGCCGACATCAGAGAGCACCCATGAAAGCCAAAGTTCACGTCACCTTGAAAAACGGCGTCCTTGACCCCCAGGGCAAGGCCATTGAGCACACCCTTGGATCGTTGGGTTTTGGCGGCGTCGTTGAGGCCCGCCAAGGCAAGTTTATCGAGCTGGATCTGGCCGAGACCGACACAGAGAAAGCCCGCGCCCAGGTGGACGAGATGTGCAAAAAGCTGCTCGCCAACACGGTTATCGAGAATTACACCATCGACATCGAAGGCTGAGCCCCATGAAAGCCTGCGTCATCGTCTTTCCCGCTTCCAATTGCGACCGCGACATGAAGGTTGCACTGGAACAATCCATCGGTTCTCCCGTCGACATGGTCTGGCACCGCGAAACGAACCTCAGCGGCTACGATCTGGTCGCCGTTCCTGGGGGCTTTTCTTATGGCGATTATCTACGCTGTGGCGCGATGGCGGCACGTTCGCCTATCATGGCCGAAGTGGTCAAGCACGCGAACCGTGGCGCGCCGGTTCTCGGCGTCTGTAACGGCTTTCAGGTGCTGTGCGAAAGTGGTTTGCTGCCCGGCGTTCTGATGCGCAACGCGCAACTGAAATTCATCTGCAAGGATGTTCAGCTGAAGGTGGAACGCACCGACACACCGTTCACCCGTGGCTATGATGCGGGCGCGATCGTCACCTATCCGGTGGCGCACCACGATGGCAACTACTTCACCGACGCCGAAACCTTGAAAACCATCGAGGGCAACGGTCAAGTGGCGTTTCGTTACGTTAACAACCCCAACGGTTCGATCAACGGCATCGCCGGGGTGCTCAACGCAAGCGGTAACGTGCTGGGTCTGATGCCGCATCCCGAACGCTTGGTCGACCCCATGCTGGGCGGTACCGATGGACGGCCGATGTTCGACGGCCTCATCAACAGCCTTGCGGCATAAGGGGAAACAGAGACATGAGTACCATCACCCCTGAAATCGTAGCGGAACACGGCCTCAGCGAAGACGAGTACCAAATGGTGCTCGACATCATGGGCCGCGAACCGAACATCAATGAACTTGGCATTTTTTCCGTCATGTGGTCGGAGCATTGCTCTTACAAATCGTCGAAAAAATGGCTCAAAACCCTGCCGACCAAAGCCCCCTGGGTCATTTGCGGGCCGGGCGAAAACGCCGGCATCATCGACATCGGCGATGACGACGCAATCATCTTTAAGATGGAAAGCCACAACCACCCGAGCTACATCGAACCTTACCAAGGTGCCGCGACCGGCGTCGGCGGCATTATGCGTGATGTATTCACCATGGGTGCGCGACCGATCGCCAACCTGAACGCCCTGCGTTTTGGTTCGCCGGAACATTCTAAAACCCGCCACCTTGTTCATGGCGTGGTCGAAGGCATCGGCGGATACGGCAACTGCATGGGCGTGCCCACCGTGGGTGGCGAATGCGAATTCGACCCCTCTTACGACGGCAACATCCTGGTCAATGCCATGTGCGTGGGCTTGGCGGATGCGAAGAATATCTTTTATTGTGCCGCCGCAGGCATTGGAAACCCCGTGGTCTATGTCGGGTCCAAGACCGGACGCGACGGCATCCACGGCGCCACCATGGCCTCGACCGAATTTACCGCCGATACCGAAGAAAAGCGTCCCACAGTGCAGGTGGGGGACCCGTTCACTGAAAAGCTGTTGTTGGAAGCGTGCCTGGAACTGATGCAGACGGATGCCATCGTCGCCATTCAGGACATGGGGGCCGCGGGTCTGACGTCTTCGTCGTTCGAAATGGCATCCCAGGGCGGTGTCGGCATCGACATGAACCTGGACAACGTGCCTCAGCGCGAAACCAACATGACGCCCTATGAGATGATGCTTTCTGAATCTCAAGAACGCATGTTGATGGTGCTCAAACCCGGTAAGGAAGAGATGGCGCAAGCGATCTTTGAAAAATGGGAACTTGATTTTGCGGTTATCGGCGAATTGACCGACACGGGCCGCATGCGCTTGTTCCACAAGGGAGAACAGGTTGCCAACCTGCCGATCGATCCGCTGGCCGAAGCAAGCCCAGAATATGACCGCCCGCATGTCCCGACGGCCAAACGCCCCGACATCAAGCCTGAAGACGTGGCCGCGCCTGCGGACATCATGGACGTGATTAAGACCTTGGTCAGCACGCCCAACGGATGTTCCAAACGTTGGGTGTGGGAACAGTACGACCACATGGTCATGGGCGACACCACCGGTCTTGGACGGCCCGGCGGCGACGCCGCGATGGTGCGCATCCACGGATCGAACAAAGCCGTCGCGATGACGTCCGACGTGACGCCGCGCTACGTGTTCGCCGACCCAGTCGAGGGCGGTCGTCAGGCCGTCGCGGAAACCTATCGCAATATCACCGCCACCGGCGCGCTGCCGTTGGCGATCACCGACAACATGAACTTCGGCAACCCACAACGCCCCGAAATTATGGGCCAGTTCGTTGACGCGATTCAGGGCATCGGCGAGGCCTGCATCGCGCTCGACTATCCGGTCGTGTCCGGCAACGTGTCGCTTTACAACGAAACCAACGGCCAGGGCATCCTGCCCACACCGACCATCGGTGGCGTTGGCCTGATCAAAGACGTCAGCAAAGCCATCGGTTTGGGTTTTGTGGCTGAGGGCGAAGCGATTGTGTTGATCGGCGAGACCGCCGGACACATGGGCGCGTCGCAATACTTGGCTGAGATCGAAAACCGCAAAGAAGGCCCTGCCCCGCACGTCGATCTGGCGGCTGAGCGCCAAAACGGCGACTTTGTCCGTGAGCAAATTCTCGATGGCAAAATCACCGCGTGCCACGATCTGTCCGATGGCGGTCTGGCGGTCGCGTTGGCCGAAATGGCCATCAAATCGGGCCTCGGCGCTACGGTTGAGGACCAAAGCAGTGATTTGCCGATGCATGCTTGGATGTTCGGTGAGGATCAGGCCCGCTATTTGGCAACCACCCGCGATGCCGACGCGCTGGTCGCCGCAGCCCATAATGCAGGGGTTGTTGCCAGCAAGATTGGAATGGTTCAAAGTGCCGACTTGACCATTGCCAACGCCGGAACCATATCCGTTAGCATGTTGGCGAAAGCCCACGAAGCCTGGATGCCGGACTACATGGCACATCCCGATTTTGAATAAGCCTATTTTGTTTAACAGGAGACACACACATGGCAATGGAAGCCGCTGAGATCGAACGCCTGATCAAGGAAGGTCTGCCGGATGCCGAGGTCCACATTGAGGACCTTCGTGGCGACGGCGATCATTACGCCGCGCGCGTCGTGTCCAAAGCCTTCATCGGCAAAAGCCGTGTGCAACAGCACCAAATGGTTTACGCCGCCCTGAAGGGCAGCATGGACCAAGCCCTGCACGCGCTTGGCCTTCAGACCTCCGTACCAAAAGACGCCTAAGCCCCATAAGAGGCGCCGCACAAAAAGGATATATAAACATGAGTGACAACCCCGTATTCGATCGCATCAAAGATGAAGTCAACAGCACCGAGGTGGTCCTGTTCATGAAGGGCAACCCGATGTTCCCGCAGTGCGGTTTTTCCGCCGCGGTTGTCGGCGCACTGACTACCATGAAGGTCAAGTTCAAGGGCGTTGACGTGCTTCAGGACCCGGAAATCCGCGAAGGCATCAAACAGTTTTCCAGCTGGCCGACCATTCCGCAGCTTTACGTCAAAGGCGAATTCGTCGGCGGCTGCGACATCATCAAAGAAATGTACGCCGATGGCGAACTGCAACAGCTGTTCGATGATAACGGTATTGCCTACGAAGCTGCTTAATCTTCTTAGCACCAGCCAAACATACAAAAGGTCGCCTCAGTGAAGAAGCGGCCTTTTGTATGCGTCGTTTCCAGTTGGACAAACACCCAATCCAGCCAAAAGAAAAAGGCCGCCCCCAAAGGGACGGCCTTTTTTGAATTGTCTGCTGGTTTCGTCGCGGATTAACGCGAATAGAATTCGATAACCAGGTTCGGTTCCATCTGAACCGGGTATGGCACGTCTTCCAGTTTTGGGACGCGCACGAAGGTGCCTTTGCCCTTTTTGGTGTCGACGTCCATGTATTCCGGCGTTTCACGTTCGGACGAGTTCAGAGCTTCGATGACCATCGGGATCACTTCGGAACCGTTTTTGATCTCGACCACGTCGCCTTCCTTGACCATGTAGGACGGAATGTTGACGCGCTTGCCGTTGACACGAACGTGGCCGTGGTTAACGAACTGACGCGATGCGAACACGGTCGGCACGAATTTCATGCGGTAGACCACGGCGTCGAGGCGGCTTTCCAAAATTCCGATCAGGTTCTCGGATGTATCACCCTTACGGCGCACGGCCTCAGCGTAGTACTTGCGGAACTGCTTTTCGGAGATGTTGCCGTAGTAGCCCTTGAGCTTCTGCTTCGCCATCAACTGGGTGCCGTAATCGGTCGGCTTGGTGCGACGGGTTTTACCGTGCTGGCCCGGTGCATAGTCACGCGCGTTGAACGGAGACTTCGGGCGACCCCAAAGGTTTACGCCCAGGCGGCGGTCAATTTTGTATTTCGAGCGGATGCGCTTCGACATGTTAATCTACCTTGTTTTTCAGTACGTTATTTATTGTCCCAGTAGTCCCATCCATCCCTCAACGTGAGGGGCAGAGGGCGGGAAGACTGCCAACGAAGGACAGCATCCACATTCCCAGGAATGATTTAGAGCGCGCACTATACGCATAAAAGCGCCGAACGCAAGGCTTTATGAGGGGAAATGAGAAAGCGTGAGGCCCCTGAAAAGACCACTTGAGCCCTCTAGACTTCCAGCTCGCTGTCCCAGTAGAGATAATCAAGCCAGCTGTGGTGCATATCTGAGGCCGGAAGGCGCCGCGCAACTTGGTTCAGGTGCCGCACAGAAGGCTCCAGAGCATCCTGGATCAACGGCATCCCTGCCTCTTTTGGAGTACGGGCGGCCTTAACCAGATTGCACGGTGAGCAAGCAGCAACCACGTTGGACCATTCTGTCAGGCCACCGCGCGAACGGGGCATGACATGATCGAAAGTCAGTTCACGGGCTAAAAAGGTTCCCCCGCAGTACTGACAGCTGAAATCGTCGCGCAGGTAGATGTTGTAACGGGTAAATGCCGGACGACCGTTAAACGTCACGTAGCGTTTCAACGCCACCACCGCAGGCACCTTAAAAGCGGCGTTGGGCGAGCGCACCACCTTGTCGTAATTTTCCACCAGATTAACCCGGTCCAACAGCAACGCCGACAAGGCGTCTTTCCACGACCACAGCGACAGTGGGTGATACGACAAAGGACGATAATCGGCGTTGAGCACCAGAGTTTGCAGGCCACTCATGTCCCTGGCTCCCGTTGATTTTTTCCATAAAAAAAGCCCGCAAAACTGCGGGCGGCGGTACGGCAGGTGTCGGTGGTCGAATGGCGATGCGAATGAGGAGCCGCGAGGTTGGGGCCAAAGGTCGATGGCACAAACAACGCCCACCGCCTCAGCCCTGCTTGGGGCCAGAGCCTAAATTGAAATGGCTGCAAAAAGTGGTGGACCCGGTTCACAAAACGTCTCCTGATGCACTCCGTAATCCTAACTATATATGGTGATGGTTACCAATACTTTACACAGCAGATAGTTTCCAGCTCTGGTTAACCCTCATCCTCCGATGTCCGTTTCGCCTTTTGCGCCTCTTCGTTCGAAACCTTCCTGAAGGACACCCCGCAAAACCAGCGGATAAATTGTTTTGGGCGGAATCATATGCACCAGCGTGGCAATACCCACCAAAGCCAGACAGCCCGGCAAAATCGGCACCAGCAGGAAGCTCCACCCCGGATCGGACAGGAAAATCACCACCGGGTCTGCACCCGCGGGCGGATGGGTAATGCGCAACATTGCCATGAGCGCAATCACCAGCCCCACGGCCAACGAAATTGACCACCAATCGGACGGCATAAACGTGCGCAAGCCAATAGCCACGGCACTCGCAAGCAAATGACCGCCGATCACATTCATAGGCTGCGACAGCGGACTTTGCGGCACAGAAAACAACAAAACGCACGTCGCACCAAACGGTGCGATAAGAAACGCCTCATGACTCAATTGACCGAACAGTCCAACAACGCCCATACCGAGGGCCGACCCGAAGCCAGCCTTAAGCCAGCTGATAGCCGCATTGCTGGGCTGATGGCGATAAAGAAATCGCCTAACCATGCCACAGTCTCTCCTTCTGATTCCCACCAACAGGGATAAAACCAAATTCAAGCTGTGGCAATTGCCTTGCGCCAAATGCACTTTGCTTCCATTTTTAGCCTATGTCTGAAACGCTATCACATCGCCCCAATGCAACCGTCGTCACCCGGTTTGCCCCCAGCCCCACGGGTTACCTGCATTTAGGCCACGCCTACGCGGCGCTATTTGCGCACAATGCGGCTCGATCTGTCGACGGGCGTTTTTTGCTGCGAATCGAAGACATCGATGCTGGGCGCTGCCGTCCCGAATTCGAAGCCGCGATCTTTGAGGATCTGGCGTGGTTGGGGCTGAGCTGGGAACATCCCGTTCGCCGCCAATCCGATTGCCTGGACGAATTCGAAGCGCAGCTTGGCCGTCTACAGGATATGGAATTATTGTATCCGTGTTTTTGCACACGCGCCGACATCAAGACCGAAATTGAAGCCGCTGGCGGCGCACCACACCAAGGGCCCGACGGCCCGATTTACCCCGGAACATGTCGCAAACTTACCGATAAAAACCGCAAAGCACGAATCGATGCGGGGGCCCCGTTCGCCCTACGCCTGAATATGATCAGGGCGCTCGAGGTTGCCGGCGACTTGAGCTGGACAGACCAAGACAAAGGCATCGTGAAAGCAACCCCGGAAATTTTTGGCGATGTGGTCCTGGCGCGCAAGGATACCCCAACCAGCTACCATTTATCGGTCACTGTTGACGATCACCTGCAAGGCGTCACCTTAGTGACGCGGGGTGAGGACCTCTTCCCGGCGACGCATGTCCACAGGCTTCTTCAGGACCTCCTCAGCCTCAACACACCGATTTACCACCATCATAAATTATTGACGGCTCCCGATGGGCGGCGCCTGGCAAAGCGTGACAAGGCCCAAACCCTCCGCACCTTGCGCCAAGGCGGCCTGCAGGCTGCAAAAATTTACGCCATGATGGGTTTAATTTAAATTCACCAACAAGATGCTTGAAATGAAGTTCATAAGTATTATTTACAGATTTGACTTGCGATCCCAGAAGCTTTGCCGTTAATTGTAACTGGGGCAAGGTAGAATGGTCGATGCTAGACGGCCAAGCATTCGTGGCTTAAAAATTATATATCTTTATTTAAGCCGTTATCGTCCGAGAGAAATCCTGGAAAGAAGATTCTATAACAATGAAAACATGTCTCATTGTTGACGATTCCAAAGTCATCCGCATGGTTGCTCGCAAGATTTTGCAGGAACTGGAGTTTGCGACTGAGGAAGCCGCCGACGGTCAAGAAGCACTGAACGCCTGCCTGGCAAAAATGCCAGAAGCCGTTCTGTTGGACTGGAACATGCCTGTGATGGATGGGATTAGCTTCCTGCGCGAACTGCGCAAAGCTCCCGGCGGCGACAAGCCCATCGTGGTCTTCTGTACAACCGAGAATGATCTCGATCACATCCAAGAAGCCATGACTGCTGGTGCGAACGAATACATCATGAAGCCGTTCGATTCTGACATCATTCAAGCGAAGTTCCAGCAAGTGGGCCTTATTTAACCGCCCGCTACGGAGTACCTGACGTGCGCCCCGAAGATTTTGAGTTCATCAGTTCGCTGATCAAAAGCCGATCCGGCTTGGTGCTGACGCCTGATAAGTCGTACCTACTGGAAAGCCGACTGATGCCTGTTGCGCGCAAGCATGGCTTGAAGGGTCTTGATGACCTGATCAGCCAGTTACGCACCCGCAAAGAAGAACATCTGATCATTGAAGTCACCGAAGCGATGACGACCAATGAATCATTTTTCTTTCGCGATATCAAACCATTCGACCTGTTACGCGATGAAGTTTTGCCGCCGATTCTCGAGCAACGCAAAGCCCAGAAGCATCTGCGCATTTGGTGTGCCGCGGCATCATCCGGACAGGAACCCTATTCCATTGGGATCATCTTAAAGGAACTCGGCCCCAAATTGGCTGGCTGGAAAGTTGACATTGTGGGCACCGATATTTCTCACGATATCCTCAAAAAAGCCGCCACAGGCCAGTATTCTCAGTTCGAAGTGCAACGCGGCATGCCAATCCAGCTGCTACTGAAGTACTTCGATAAGAAAGATGAGTCCTGGGAAATTAAGTCCGATGTCAAAAGCATGGTTCAATACAAGTACTGGAACCTGCTTGATGATCTGAAACTGCTTGGTGGTTTCGACATCGTATTTTGCCGAAACGTGCTAATTTACTTTGATGCCGAAACCAAAGGTAAAGTCTTGGAAAATATATCCAAGCTCATGCCGAAAGATGGCAAGTTGTTCCTGGGCGGTGCAGAGACTGTTCTGGGCGTGACTGATAAGTTCAAACCTGTCCAAGGACAGAGGGGAGTCTACGCACTTACATAAGAGCGTAGATACAAGCTGATTCGTAGAGATTGAGTACAATGTCCGACGACAAAAAATACCGCCTTGTGACCCGAGCCGACTTCGATGGCGTTGTCGCTGGAGGCCTGCTCATCGAATTAGGCCTCATCGATGATGTGATTTTTGCCGAACCTAAAGCCATGCAAGATGGTTTGGTAAGCATCACCGCCAACGATATCACCACCAACCTGCCGTATGTGGAGGGCGTGCACCTGTGCTTCGACCATCACATCAGCGAAACGGAACGTGTCGGCAAACGTGATAATCACATCATTGAGGCTACAGCGCCGTCAGCTGCCCGCGTGGTGTACAATTATTTCGGTGGCAAGGATAAGTTTCCAGCCATTCCCGACGATCTGATGGATGCGGTGGACCGCGCCGACAGCGCCCAGTTCACCGAAGAAGACATTCTCGCCCCGGAACCCTGGACGTTGTTGAATTACATCCTCGACCCCCGCACCGGACTGTCACGTTTCGAACATTTCGAAATCAGTCATGAACAACTGATGAAAGACATGATGGTGTATGTCCGTCATCACCCGGTGGAAGAAATTCTTGCCATCCCCGATGTCGAAGAGCGTACACACCTGTATCTGGAGCACGAAGAAAAGTTCGAACTTCAATTGCGCGCCTGCGCCAAGGTTCACCACGATGCTGTGGTGATTGATCTACGTGATGAAGATTTGGTCTACGCGGGAAATCGGTTCACCATTTACGCTGTGTTCCCCGCCTGCAACGTGTCGATCCAGATGACGAACACGGCGGACGGCAAAAAAACGATTATGGCGGTGGGGAAATCCATTCTTAACCGCACCAACAAGGTCAACATCGGCTCGCTCATGCTGGAATACGGTGGCGGCGGGCACGCCAATGCCGGTACATGCCAGATAGAAAATGACCGTGCGGACGAGGTTCTCAAAGATTTGGTGACTAGGTTGAACGCAACCACCTAAATCCACTGCATCCAGACGACAAAAAACGGAGCCCAATTGAGGCTCCGTTTTTTTATGTCCAATTCACGCCAGAACTCACAGGGTTCCTCTGATCGTGTAATTCAAAAGACGCACCACCTGTTCTGGCGTCTGAGCCACAGCCAATGCCGCCCCATTAACCTCTTTCAAGGGGTGGGTCAATTCCGGATCATGCAACGTGATGAGAGGCTTGCTCATAGCTGCTGCATATCCAGCATCGAAAGCTGCATTCCACTGGCGATACTTATCGCCGAAGCGAACCACCACAATGTCGGATTCTTCGAGCAAAACGCGGGTACGCAGTGCATTGACCTTAGCACCCTTGTGGTCGGTCCAGAATGCTTGGTCTTCGCCGCCAAGAATCTCAACGCCACAGCGGTCAGATGTGTCGTGATCCGTCACGGGTGAGACAAATTCGACGGGAAGCCCCAATTCCTGCGCGCCAGCGGCTATACGCTCGCGCCAATCCGTGTGAATTTCGCCAGAAAGGTAAATGGTCCAGATGCGTTCAGTCATGAATATCTCTTTGTTCCGTAGGTTTTTATCTCACCCTAAAGTTGGGTTTGCTCAGGGCACTTGTCAATTCTTTGAAGCTATGAGAGGCTTTGACACAATATGGGGTATATTGAGAAACAATCAGCCATGAAACTTAGCGTCAAAAAAGCTCAAAATGGGGTTTACGCTCTCGCCATAGATGAGACCACCCATACGCTCACTACGCGTGAGCTCAAAATTTTCCTGATGGAAGCGGTAAAAGCCCTAACACCCGGCGCGGTCTCGTCCGTCAGTCCGACCGAAGAGGCCAATGATCTGGCCGAGCGCCTCAAGGCAGCAAATGATACCGGCCTACAAAAACTCATCATGAGCGTTTCGGACGACGACATCCTGGTGTTTCTTAAATCGACCGAAAACGACACCATACTCCACGCCAAATTGTTCGATAATATGAGCGACCGCAAGCACAAGATGCTGTCCGAAGACCTGGAATATCGTTTCACCGACGGTATCGATGAGGACCAACTTGGTGCATCCGTGATTCGCCTGATCGAACTGACCAACCAGTTACAAAACGATGGCGTGCTGGAAATCACGCCTTAGTGTTCCCCTCGCAATGCTCATCCCAAAAAAGCCGAGACCCCCAAAATCGGCCGCCCTAATACATTTAGGGGTCGGCCCATTTTGGGGGTCCTTTGGGGCTGTGTATAGCCGGTCACATCCGGCCAAGACACAAGGAGAAGTCGTTATGCCGCTTCAGTGTCGTTGCTTACTTTTGGCGAACTGATGACAGTGATGCCCTTGCGTTTATCCTTGGAGACTTTCACATAGGCGCGTGCACAATGTTCTTCGCAGTATGGCTTGTCCTGAATGGAAGACTTTCCGCAAAAATGAAACTCCGGCGTGCCCGGTTCACCTTCGGGCCAGCAGCACATAGCAGCCGTCAATTCTTCCAAACGCACAACATCACCGGAAGGTCTGTTCGCGGCAACAGGCGCTGGAGCGACAATTTTCTTCGGTTTTTTAGGTTGTGCGGTACTCGCCGACGTCTGGCGGATCGGTGATTGACGCTTTTTAAGCCCCAAACGATGCACCTTACCAACCACGGCGTTTTTCGTTACACCCAGCCGGCGGCCAATCTCGCTGGTGGGAAGTCCCTCTTCCCAATGGGCAATCAGGACCTTAATGCGCTCAGGCGTCCACTCAACGGCACTCATCTCGACTGCACTCATTTTCTACTCCGATTTTCTTTGGCCCGTCCGCCCGATACGCCCCCCTCGGAAGTGCATCTGGACGGTGAATTAGAGCCGAAACCCCATATGATTTGGATGCGGCCAGTATGTGCCGCTGAGGCCATAATATCAACATTGAGGCAAAATGCACCCACATAGACACAATATCTTGTGGATAAGTGCTCAGCTTCGGGTTGAGGAAGCCCCCGCATCTCGCACCTGCAAAATATCGTTCGCACTGCACCAGAGCGGAGGTATACTCGATCACCCCGAGGCCGCCAACAGGGAAAATCGGGGAAAGCGCGGCACAGCACGTTATGGGCAGAGGACATGGGGATATGAGCGACAAGCCGACCCTCGATCAATGGGAAGATCTGGCAACGAAAGAGCTGAAGGGCAAAAGTCCCGAAGACCTGACATGGCAAACGCCTGAGGGCATTGCCGTCAAGGCGCTCTATACCGCTGCTGACCTAGAAGGTCTTGAGCAGGTGAATTCCCTGCCCGGCCTTGAACCCTTTATGCGTGGCCCGCGCGCCACCATGTATGCCGGGCGCGCGTGGACCATCCGCCAGTACGCCGGTTTTTCGACCGCGGAAGAGTCCAACAAGTTTTATCGCGACAACCTCATGGCCGGTCAAAAAGGCCTATCTGTGGCCTTCGATCTAGCCACCCACCGCGGCTATGATTCCGATCACCCCCGTGTGACCGGAGACGTGGGCAAGGCCGGTGTTGCAATCGACAGTGTCGAAGATATGAAAATTTTGTTCGACGGCATTCCGTTGGATGAAATGAGTGTGTCGATGACCATGAACGGTGCCGTGCTTCCGGTTTTGGCGGGCTACATCGTCGCAGCGGAAGAACAAGGCGTCGATCAGTCCAAGCTGTCGGGCACCATCCAGAACGACATTCTCAAAGAGTTCATGGTGCGCAACACCTATATCTACCCACCCGAACCCAGCATGCGCATCGTTTCCGACATCATCGGCTACACGTCCGAACACATGCCGCGCTATAACTCGATTTCGATTTCGGGCTACCACATGCAGGAAGCGGGATCAACGTGCGTACAGGAACTGGCCTATACCATCGCCGACGGAATTGAATACGTGCGCACTGCCATCGCATCCGGCATGGACGTCGATAGTTTCGCCCCGCGCTTGTCGTTCTTTTTCGCCATCGGCATGAACTTCTTTATGGAAGTTGCCAAGCTGCGCGCCGCACGTCTGCTGTGGTCGGAACTGATGGAACAATTCGATCCCAAGGACACACGGTCCAAAATGCTGCGTACACATTGCCAGACCTCAGGCGTGTCGTTGACGGCGAAAGATCCCTACAACAATGTGATCCGCACCACGGTCGAAGCCATGGCCGCCGTGTTGGGCGGCACCCAAAGCCTGCATACCAACTCGCTCGATGAAGCGTTGGCGCTGCCGACACCGTTTTCGGCCCGCATCGCCCGCAACACCCAGTTGGTGCTGCAAGAAGAAACCGGCATCACCAAAGTCGTCGACCCGTTGGCAGGCAGCTTTTATGTGGAAAGCTTGACCGATGCCGTCGTCAATGAGGCACGCAAACTGATCAAGGAAGTCGAGGACCTCGGCGGCATGACCAAAGCTGTGCAAACTGGCCTGCCGAAAATGCGCATCGAAGAAGCCGCCGCACGCAAACAGGCGTGCATCGATAACGTGGAAGAGGTCGTGGTCGGCGTGAACAAATACACGCTGGACAAAGAAGACCCGATTGATCTGTTGGAAGTCGATAATTCAGCTGTACGCGACTCACAGGTCGCACGCCTGAACAGCATTCGCGCCAGCCGCGACCAAAGTGCGGTGGACGCAGCGCTGGGTGCTCTGCGCGACGCCGCCAAGTCCGACCAAGGTAATCTGTTGGACCTCTCCATTAAGGCCACCCGCGTGCGCGCTACGGTAGGGGAGATTTCCGATGCACTGGAAGACGTCTACAGCCGCTACCAAGCCACCACCCGCACCATTACAGGTGTGTACGGTGCGGCGCTGAAGGGCGACGAAGCCTACACGCAGGCCCATAATGAAGTCGAAGGCTTTGCCAAAGAACGCGGCCGCCGCCCACGCATGCTGGTTGTAAAAATGGGCCAGGACGGGCACGACCGCGGTGCCAAAGTGATCTCCACCGCGTTCGCCGACTTGGGCTTCGAGGTCGACGTCGGTGCGCTGTTCCAAACGCCCGGCGAGGTCGCTCAGGAAGCGGTGGAAAACGACGTCCATGTGATCGGTGTCTCGACCCAGGCCGGCGGGCACAAAACATTGGTGCCCGCCCTGATCGCAGAGCTGAAAAAACGCGACGCCAACGACATCGTCATCGTTGTCGGCGGCGTGGTGCCGGAACGCGATCACCTGTTCCTCAAAGACGCCGGTGTCGCCGCCGTGTTCGAACCCGGCACCCACATCCCCACCGCCGCGCGTGAAGTGCTGTCGTGCATCAAGGCGGCACGTAGTACGGCCTAAACCGCCATATCCTAACACACAAAACGGCGCTCAGAGAGAGCGCCGTTTTTCTTTTGAGCGCGCATATACTGGTGATACTCTCCCATAAGATGTCTAAATTTAAGTGGGAGAAGACGTATGCGTATGGGAATACTTGGGCTTGCCTTATTCGCATGCGTTGGATGTGCATCACCAAATGCAACGATGGAGGCAGCGCCCGACACTTTAAATGTTCTCGAGGATTGTCCCGCGGATGAACCGACGTGTGTTTGGTTCTATGCATATTTTAATAGCGATTATGCCGCCAAAAAATTCTCGTCCTTTGAGCACTTACCCTCTCCACAATATGCAATGGTAAAAGTTCGCGTAAAAGGGCGACTCAACGGCGGGCCTGCCCGCTTATACACGCTTACCTTTCTTTATTACACCCACACAATCGGCTGTTATGATCTCATCTTTCCAACGGTCGGTATTAAAGATAGTCTTAGGGGACTTGGAACAATCCTCACAACCAAAGGACGATTCGAAACCGTCAAAACCCCATTCCAGTTGGGATCTATGAATACCGTCACGGTCTTTGATATGGCTAACAAAACATCAAGGCACTTCCTCACGCCGTCTCAATTTGTCGATCCGATCTTCGGTGATCCAACAATTTGGGGAGGAAACGGACGTTTCACTCCCGAAGGACAATTACTGTGGTTTGATGAACGGCGCGGGAATTGTTTGCGCCTTGATGATGGCGCCCTTATCAAACAGGTCCCCACACAAGACTGTTTTAGCACCGCGCCAAGACGTGCGCACTATCAGGAAGCAGAGCAACTAAGAACCGACTTCCCTTCACTTACCCCAGAAATGTCGAAGCGTCTTCAATTCGATCTTATGAAAATAGAGAACACGCCCTTTTTTACAAATGTTAGCAATGTTGCATGTCGAGTTAATCCCCCTTCCAAACTTTTAAAGATTTTTCAGTCGTCCGCCCAATGACGTAACCGCCGACGCCGAGTTTGAGCAGGTCCCACATGTCGGGCGGGATTTCGGCGGCGGGCGTGTTGAAGATCGGCACGATCAGGTAATTGTTGGCGATGATGACGCCGAACATCACCATCAACAGCGGTCGCCAGTTGCGTTGCAACCAGCTTTCGCCCTGAGCCTCGGCGACGATGATGCTCGCCGCCGCTTCCAGTTCTTTCATGTTGCCCGATAGCGCCAACTCGCTCAGGCGCGCCTTGATTTGACTGGCTTGGTCTTTGTCCTCGACCGTTTTGTCGATGACGCCCAAAAGGCCGGTCAACAACGGGCCGATGATGGCGGGGAGCATCGCGTTCTCCTAAAGCTATTCAACGTCGTTGTAAAAAAGATGCCGCCCGATCTCTGCCGAGGCCGGACGCCCCCGCGACCACGGCGGATTGGCGTCTTGGCTGTGATAGTGCATCGCGCCCCGTGTGGGATCTTGCAAGCAACCCGAAACCGCGCGCCGTGCAATGCGCAGGCACACGTCAAACACCCGGTGGCCCGGCTCAACATTCTCGATTTTGGGGCGGTTGGGGTCGTTTTCATTCCAACAGGAAAATTGCCAGGGCTTCAGGCACACCTGTTCGACCGTTTCGCCCCACCAATATCCACCACGCTTTTTTGCTCGCGCCACACGGTTCAAGATCACGCAGGCGACGGCTTCTTTACCGCGCACGCTTTCGCCACGGGCCTCGCCATAAATTGTGCGCGCCAAAACATCGACGTCCCGTTTACGCTTGGTTTCGGGTGTGTTCATTTCACACCTCCCGCGCGCTCAGTACGGGTGAGGTCGAGCTTTTCTTCGATGCGGATCAAATGCCCGGTCAGGCGTTCTTCAACATCACGCAAATAAGAAATTGAGACATAGCTTTTCGCCACATCAAGCTTATAGGCGTCGAGGTTTTGACGCAGACGCGCAAGGCCGACATCGGCCGCATGGCGCACTTGATCTATCTCTTCTTGGGCCGCACGGTAATTCCGCCATCCGATCCAAAACAATCCCGCCAAGGCGGGTAATTCTACGGCCGATATCCACCATATGATATTCAAGCCCGATGCGATTTGCATGAGGATTTCCTTTATGTGTTGAGTTGGCAAAACAAAAACCCCCGTGTGAACGGGGGCTAATGCATAGGTATTCGGCCTCAAAGATCGAACGTTGTTTTGGCCGTAAAGGCCTGTCCGCCCCCCGACCACTGCTTGCGCCGCGAGGGCGGTTGAGCGTTCGGGTTCCGCGGTAGGCGCACAGGTTCAGACAGCAAGCACCCAGAAACCGCATCAAGACCATCGTCGGATGCCTTGGACGCTGGACGCCATTCGCGCATTTCCGTGATGAACGGCGTTGCCTGCACGCTTTCGTGCACATGAATGCGCCCTGCTGCCAAGGGGGCATCGAAGGCTTCGAGAATGCGACGATCTTTGGCCACACTGGAATATTTTTCCAGCACCGCACACACGACACCCTGATTTTCCAATTCCCGGCGCAACAGGCCCGGCAAGAATTTACCGATGCCGTTGGTTTCCAATGTCAGCGATGGTAGATGCAGATCATGAACGAACGCCACCGCCAAGCGGCACAGCTGTTCAGCTTCCGACACCTGATCGGTAAGCTTGGGGTCGTGGGTCATATACTTGATGCGGTGCAACCAGTAGCGCCCGTCTTCGGATGTATAGACACACGCGACCACGGAGCTGTCGCCACGTTCGGGTGCGCCAAAGCTTGGGTCCCACCACGCACTGGCGGACACCAGTTTCTGACCGCCAAGGCTGAGGACTGCTTCGCTGTTCATTTCCGCATAGATCAACTCGTCATCGTAAGGAACCAAAAGGTCTACATCCAGACGCCCTTCGGCGATATCAACGGCTTCCAACAACATTTGACTGCGAAACTTATTTGGCCCCGTACGACGACGAATGGAGTCTATTTTTTTGGCTGAAAAGCGTTCCGGCCACCGCGAAATTCCATGAGCGTCATAGATCGGAATTTCCAAGCGTTTGAAGCCCGCCAGATACGGTTGATCCTCGCCCACATCGCGGCGCGGGGACTTGGCGTAAATGGTGTAGAACGTATGCGGCGTACCGACATAAAGCTGCAAACCGCCCGGAACCAAAACATAGTCGATTTCGTCCAGACGCTCGCGCAGGTCCTCACGCTTTTGCGATGTGTCCGAGGTGTTGGGAACTTCGACATCGTCACAAATCACCACATCGGCACGCGACCCCGTGATATTGGCGACGATGCCCTTGGCCAGCATGGACGGATCACGCAGCTCGCTTACCCGGTTGACGGTAAACTGATCCGATGCCCATTGATCACGGTTTTTGGGTTTAAGGTCCGCACAAACAGGATGGCGTTCTATTATGCGTTTGACGTTGCGGGTCATCTTGCGCGCCAACGACAAATCAGCTGCTAGAACCATGATCCGCAAACTTGGATCGGTTGCCAAAAGCCATGCACAAAAAAGGCCGACCAAAGTCGACTTACCGGAATTGCGAAAAGCCATCAGCAGCAATTCGCCATCTCTGTCTTGCCAGCTGCTTTCCAGCCAAGCGGTGATCTCCTTATGGTGAGTGGGGGTGGTGAGGTTTTGATCCTTGTTCCATGTGGCGACAAAATCAGCGAAGGTTGGGGGTGATCTCTCGTCCATTCTCACACCCGCTCAACTTGCGGTGAACGACATGGGCGGTCTCCTTGTTTATTTCAATGAAGCTTCATCGGGCTCTGTTTTCGGTGGGGCCGCTGGGCTGACCGATCATCATATATAAGTTGGTCCCTGTGAATGACGACGGATGAACAGTTCCGTCGCGCCCCTTCATACCCCCTGATGTGAAATCCAAACGGTTGTAAGTGACATCTTCAACACCTGAACTATCCGCGACTAAGGTCTCTTTGACAGGGTTGCCCGGCGACCGAGTAGCATCCCAGATATTCCAGTTCGCAACGGCGTCGGCCTTATGTAGCAACCATATAGGGCTGATGTTTTCGTTGAGAAAGGGGCCATCGCTGGAGGCGTTGCCAAGGTACGAACCAATCTTGATGCCGTCACAGGGGGCGAATATGTAGAAAACATAATTGTTCAGGCCAGACGTCATACTGGCACCAACTGTAAACAATTGCGTTGTAGGCTCAATGCCGCCCCACGAATTACTTGTGACTACAGATGCCGCAGTTGAGAACAAGTCCATGTAAGAGCCCGCGCCGAGCGAACTGTGATACACAAACCACCCGGACGCCGCCGATAAGTCTTTCCCGATAATCAATCCCGGCTTTGTGCCGAGCGTATGTGGAATCGTACGGTTAAGTGCCGAGCCGTCCATCGTCGCGGTCACAACAGACATTTTGAACATGGCGCTGTCGTTATAGATTTCACCCGAAGGCGTGATCGTCTCGCCAAAGCCCCACGTCGAGGCGGTCTTGGGCAGGGAGGCTCCGAATGTGATGTAGTTTTGCCCCAACGCATTATAAATTGCATTTGCTGTGTATATACGAAATTGATCGAGCACCCCGGCTGAACCAAATCCGTCCGAGGCAAACCCGGCTGGCCCTGATTGAGCGGCGGTGAGATTCGACGCCAACGCATTTGTGACGCCCCTTAACTCATCATGTATATAGTGGTCAGCAATCGCTGACCTATTCTTCCCCCATACAAAATTAGGTTGAAATGCGCCACCCCATACAACATCCGTTCGTTGTGTAGCAGCACCGTTTCCAACATATTTTAATGCCCTAAAATGATTATCAATGCTGTCTGTGATTTTGGGCAGGTTGTCGGTGCACAGAGCTTTGAAGCCAGTAGGCGCGGCATCTACCCATTCACTTTCAGCAAAACCCGCCGTAACTGTGCCAGTGCTTGAATAGTTCATCGGTACACATTTTAGGCCAGCGGCAATCGAAGTCGCCGCACCAGTCCTAGCAACAGGATCACCACCATTTGCCCACGCCCCACCATTGACTCTATACCAATACTGCCCAGTCGCTGGATCAAAGCATTGACCAATACGATTAGTATCACCAAAGGACGTATAGGTTGCCCCAAGTACGCCATCTGCAAACACCTGACCAGTTTCCATCACGCCGCAACACCCTGCCACGCTCGAAAAATTATAGGTGTTGTAAAGGTAATTGGTGATGCCCACGCCGCACCGGAACGTAATGCCCGAAAGTGTTTCCTCCCAATAGGTAGGCGCTTCCATCATCATAGTTGCATGACTGTCATATCCGCCCGTGTTCTGACTTGTGCGGTTTCCATTGGTGTATATTGAGCCATGCCCTGCAACGGCTAAAGGGTTCCACGTTGCATACACATTCGTCGGCGTGGACGTGACTTGCGACAGGCCACCAAATGTATTCCAGTGCCCATCAATGGCGTAATTTCCGGCCTCAAAAAATTCAACTTCCGACAAGCAGACAGCATGTGAGAGACCATACGGGGTATCTTCGTACATCATAATGCGGTGGTATCGGTAGGACGTCGTGGTGGTGATGGCGCTGCTCACCGTATAAATGTTGGTGGTGCTCTGTGCGATCCCGCTGGCCGAATGAAGGTCGACAATCGACGTCACAAAGTTATCCGTTGAGCCTTGCAGCTTAATGGTCATGGTTCCGCTTGTGACGGTGCAATATCCATAATAATCGGCGATAGGAAACAAGCGAAACCCCGTTATCGTCTTGGTTACCCCCACCCCCCAATCTTTGCCCGCGTAGAAATTAAGGATGCCACTGCCTGCCACGTAAGGCGAACCGGGGGGCGATGCGTATAAATCAGACTGATCGCCGTCGAAGCATTCTGACAAATTAACAGCGTTACCAACATCTACACTGCTGGTTCCGTTCCGGCACAGGTTGGTGCTGAATGCACCCGTCGCATGGGCATTAAGGCCGAGATAAGCGGAGTCCGAAAAATCAAGACAAAACCCGTTGGCCCCGTAAGCCCCCGTGTACTTTCTGGCAACCCAGTTTCCCGTTACCGAATCAAATTTACCAAAGTCGGTTACGGGCGGGTTTGCCCCGTCGATCAACATGGGCTCGGTAATGTAAATCCCGGAAATGGCAACACCACCACTCGTTCCGATGTAGTGGATGGCGGCGCTGTTAAATTCACTTGTGGCGTCATTTAGAGCTGGATAAATTGCCGTATCCAATGCGGTTACACGGACGCCATTGATGAAAATACGCACCCGCTCTGTCGCCGTTGCGTTCGCGCTGTCGTAGTCAACTTGAATTTCATAGAACGATCCAAAATCCCGAAGCACTTGCGTTGTTATCAAATAAGCCGCCACAGAATTGCCCGTGTAGAAATACAGTTTGTCCGTTGTTGCGGAGATGTATAAGCCCGCACCGTTTGGTGCGATGCCTGTAAAGATATACTGATTGCCTCCTGTTGCACCTTCCCAGCGCATAACTCGAGCGCGAAGCGTATATTTTTTAACATCAGTAGGGGGGCCAAACGTCCGCGACTGATATCCCGTTGAGCCATCGAACAAAGCGGCATATTTGATGCCATATGATTTCATAGAAGCAATAAGGTTTGGTGCGAGAAGCATACCCATTATGAAAGTTTCCCTGCCAAAGTGAAACGCGCGCCACCGCCTGCAACTGTCGTGCCCGTTTGCGTACATTTAAACGTCAACCGGTCACCCGCAATAACCACTGTAAGATCATTGCTCGGTGGAGTGCCTATGTTGGCTCCACTTGCCACTTGTGGCCTAGCCGAAAAGACAGTCGCACCGTTCTTTTCAATATCAAAAATCGCAGCGGCACCAACCGGCGCGATGTCTATGTAGAGCTGTGCGCCGGTGATTGTGAAGGCGCGTGGTGCGACCAACTCACCATAGGTCTGTACGGCAATATCTTCGGCCACCATGGTGCTATCGAATCCAGCCGCAAAGGCAATATCGAATGGCCTGGCGCTGTCATGCAGATCCAACACGTTCACAGGTGCGGAGACCCCCACGCCAGCAGCAAACCATGTGTTTGGTGAAGCCGTGGCATCGAGTGTCAGAACCGACTGTCCATAGGAGACGGAAAATTGCCATGTCACAGCGCCATTGATGGTGTCTGTACTACTCGTGTTTACGATCACGGCGTTGCTGTCTGCGGATATCTTTGCCAACGCAATGCGAAAGCCATCCGCTTCAACAACCCCTTGCGGCAAAGTCACGGTGACTGGTCCACCGGATGTGTCGATAAGAAATTGCTTTCCATCCTCCGTAAGCGACACAGCAAAATCGATCATCTTAGCTTCATTGGTCGCATACATATTGCTGGCGGCAGCCGTTTGCGCCGTCGTGGCGCTACTCGCGGCACTAACTTGTGACGCTGCAGCCTCCGTTGCACTCAGCGCCGCACTTGTGGCGTTGATCTGTGCTGTGGAAATTTGCTCGATGCTCGGCCCATTGACGAAACCAGACGCCGTCCCGTTCCATACGATGGTGGTGTTCGCCGATGGTGATGGCAAAACCGTGTCCACATTCGCTGATTCGGTGATCGCCATCTGAACTGAGCGAACCTGGTCATCAGAGACCTGTTGCAAAGCCGCCGTCAGGTAATCAAGCTCATCATTGATCACCTGGGAACGAAAGGCACCCGATTCCTGAAAATCACTGGTGCGCTGAATGGCCAAACGGCGGGCTAGCGTCACGGTAACGCCGCTTAGCGGCGGGACATCAAAATCGACCGTTCCGCCCGTACTATTTCTTGCACCAACGACCGTATAACCAACACTTAGTTTGACCGCATCGACATAGACCTCCATGTCCACAACTTCGAATATGGGAAAGGGATATATGAATTGAACTTGCATACCGTCAGCCGTGTACTGGATACGCGGGCTCACGTCGCCAATTTGAATATGAGATGCCATGGATTGCTCCTTTTAGAACTGCCTATGAAGAACCAGGGTCAATCCCAGTCCTTGAGTTTCTGCAAACTGCCGTTATCCCCGAATAAATAGTCGGCGGACGTTTTCCCGCTTTCTTTGCCTTGGCTGAGGAAGCTCGCCTGATTTTGAGAAAAGCTGTTTTGAACGCTGGCCACTTTTGCACCGTACGCCGCAGCCTGATTGTCGAGTTCCTGCGAGGTTTTTGCCTGCAAACCATTTAAGACTGCGCCAGAGGACCCATCGGCAGGGCTAACCCCGCCAGACGCAAATTTCGCACGCTGTGTCGCCGAGGCCTTGGCAAGTGCATCTTGGCGTTCTTTCGCATCGGTGGACTGCTGGCGTGCGAGTTCATCCACACGCATTTGATAGGCCGAAGCTGCGCCGTTATCGGCTTTGCCTTTCGAACTCATTTGAGATTTCAGTAAGCTCGCGCCCCCAAGCGCAAGGGTGGTCGTACCGCCCATGTCGGTTCTCCTTGATATGAAATGTGAAAAGTGGCTCAACCGTTCAGGCTGATTTCGCTCGCGACGGAGAGCAGCACAAATGGTAGCGGTGTATCTTGTTCGATCCGCCACAGCGGCGCGATGCCACCCTGCCGCCAGCCGAACGCCCGCACGGTCTTGTCCCCAGTAAACGGGGCAATGGCTTGGTCCAACACACCTTGGCCAAACCGCTTGAAGGGAACGTCCTGAAAGCCACTACCCACATCAAGGCGTAATGACGCGGTATCACGCACCCGGAACGTAAACGAGATGGGGCGGATGTGCCCCCCCTGCGTTCCGCCCTTGACCGATGCGACGGTGGGCGGCAGAGGTTCGATAACATGGGCATAAGCCAAGCCAACCTCAACAGCCGAAACGGGAGCCGCCAGTGTGATAGCCCCCCCTGTCACAACATACTCGCCCAGTGGCACACCATCACCCACCACTTTGACGGTTCTGCCCTCAAGGTGACCGAGGTTGCTCCACGTTGTTTTCGACGCAACGTCAGTGCCCTTGAGGCCAGCGTCAACGTTGAACGTGGCATCGAACACTTCGATAAAATATTTATCCGGGGCGCGCTTGACCAAAACGTAGACTTCCGTGTCCACCAACGCGACGGACAAGAACACTCCGTCTGTCACTTGCCGAGACCAAGCGGTCACTTTTTCGCGGCGGAACAAGGTGAGCGATGCGATAACGCCATCAGACATCACAATGTGCAGGTGACGCCGGGTTTTATCATAATCCTGGTCCAGCGGAGTGTTGACCATATGACGCGCCAGCAAGGCCAGATCCCCGGCTTGATAAGCCTGTTCCAAATCCGTGAACAAAAACTCCCGCAACTCATCCCCCGCACGCGACACGAACAGCGTTGCGCCATCCACATCGCACGGCGGTACGGTGCGGTTCAAGGGTGATCCGACGCGGGTCTGACGGTGCAATTGAATCAAGCTTGGCGTCAACGGGTCACCGGATACCGTCCATTCCGCACCGGACGTAAACACCTGCAAATGCCGGCCGGAAAACAACGCTCGGATGGCATTGACCTGATCTGACAAAATAGCGAATTCAATCGCTTCGTCATCCAGGCCGGTGCCGAGGTCAAAGTTATATATATCTGCCGATTTGGACATCCACAGCCGATTTGGCAAATCCCGCGAACCACCAAAGACCAAACGGTCTTGATGAAAGCACACCGCCACCGGCCAGCCACGAACATCTGAAAATGCCTGTTCTTCCCAGTCTTTGGTTGGCGCTGCGGTGGTCAAGGTCGCCTTCACAACGGCTGTGGCATGGGTGGCGTCCGTGAACACCGTAACCTCGACCTCTTTGCCTTCGATCCGAAAACGTTTACCTACATGCTCTGCGACAAACACGTCGGCTGATGCGGTCAAGGTTATGGTGCCTGTCGTTGCACTGGCCTGCAAGGTCACCGCCTCGTCCGCGAACTTGTGGTGGGGCTGGTAAAGGACTGTGTCTTTTTCATAGTAGACCCAATCCGAAATCGACCATGTACCCAACTTATCGCGGGTGAGTTTTTTAGACGGTACATCTGGATGTGTAACGAATAACGTATCCGCACTCTGCACCCAATTGATGTTTTTGATTTGGGCCAAGGTCCACGGTGCCGGGGTGATGGTCGTCAATTTCGCACCATCTTGAAAAACATCGACAGCGGCCTCTCGAAACACCAGCAAATAAACCTGTTCGGTGTTGAATTCGAACGACACCAGGCGTGCGTCGCCCGGTGTCGTGTCAACATAGCGCAGCCCTGTGCGGCGATAAACCCCACCCGTTGGCATGACGAAGATGTTGGTGAGATTTCCGGCGCCGTTGTCGTAAGCGGTCAGGTCACCTCGACCGGCCAGCTCCATCGACACCTCACCTGCCGTGAAGCTGGTTTTGAAGGTATTGATTCGGGCCATCAGTTACGCACTCCGACCAGGGTGTAGTCTTCGAACGCCTGCGGACTTTCTTGCATGGCGTCAATCATTTTGGCGCGCTTGAATTCCGTTTCCGCGACCTTCAGCAACGCTTCGGATCGGCTGGTGCTGTCGGTCAAAGGAATGCAAAATTCCGCAGACAGCCGCGCGATCAAGGTCTGATCGAAGAACGGCGGAAACTCACTTTCCAGCGGTCGGAAGATATACGTCAACACCACTTCGGACGCATTGGTGTGCAAGCGCCGCTGATGGATGCGGTAATCCAGACCGCGCCCACGGCCCTCACCCGCCGAAAGTGCGCGCAGAAAATCCGTTGGCAACTGATATGCATAGTCGTAATCGGCAATCGGCGGCGCTTCGAGCTGCGGCAGCGTCACCTGTGCGGTGGCGAAACTCCACGGGTTGGATGACAACAATGCATCGCGCACCGGCTCATACAAATTGCCCGCGACTTCAGCTTCCGCCGTGCCCTCGTCAAACGAGGTAATGGACCGACACCCGGTCTTCAACAGCGCGCGCGAACACAGCGCGATGGAACTCAATGCCATAACATTCTCCTTTGATTTGAATTTTTGCTTGTTCACTTTGAGCGCATAAAAAAATGGGCCCTCGTGAGAGAGCCCGCTGGCTGGGTAGTTAATAAACCCAATTGCTTGAGTTTATTCCTTAACCTCGAAAACGATTTTGCCATCCTTTTCTCGACATATTGCGGGACGCCCCCGATATAGGCCTACGCCCTCGCCAACCAGTTTCTCGGCCCGCCATTCGCCCTCGCATTCGCTGTTGTTAAGGTACCGGTACGTTCCGTGACCATGGATCAGGTTATCTTTAAATTCGCCCTCATAGGTTTGCCCCGTTGGGAAATACATGACCGCCTGCCCTTGCACTAATGCATCCTCAAACATGCCTTCAAGCCGTCTTCCGTCTGCGAAGGTGTAGATGCCCTTACCGTTCATATCACCATTGGCGAAGTGTCCTATATAGATACCGCCTTCGACGGTATGCAACGTGCCCTGACCATGAAATTGTGTATCGACAAATTCACCTTCATAGCGCGCACCGTTAGCAAACATTGCAACGCCGATGCCTTGCAATTCATCACTGGTGAATGATCCCTCATAGCGATCACCACTCGCAGAAACATATATTCCCGCGCCTGACAATTTTCCTTTTTCAAATCCCCCTTCGTAGTAACCGCCGTCAGGAAACGTTTTCTTACCCTTACCAATGATCTCGCCGTCTTGAAAGGCACCTGCATAGTATGTGCCGTCAGGTAAGATGATTTTTCCAGGCCCAAATAAATTGCCATCAAGAAATTCACCCTCATATCTCATGCCGTCAGGGAAAATTTTCGTACCACGCCCCGTAATCAGACCATCTTTAAATTCACCTTCATATCGCATGCCACTCGGGGTCACCATTGTACCTTGGCCGGACACCCATCCATCTCGAAAACTGCCTTCGTACCGGGTACCATCAGGGAAAATTTTGATGCCCTGGCCGTGTTCCCTGTTGCCTTTAAATTCGCCTTCATACCGCTCGCCACTCGCATAGGTGATTGTGCCATGCGATTGCAAATTGCCATCTTTAAATTCACCAGTGACTGTAAAATTGAGACCTTCTTCGTTCGAGTTTTCACCGTGAATGGCACCTTCACCTTGCAACATCCCATCCACGAAACTTCCTTCATATACAATTCGTAGCGGATCTGCTTTGAGGACAAGCCTACCTGGACCATGAATGCGCCCGCGAATGCATCCGCCCGTCCATTGTGCCGATTGATAGGATATTTTTGATACATCCCAGAACACACAGCCGGGACGACTGTCCACATTGCGCCATCCCGGTTGACCATCCAGGGCATTAGCAGAGGAGGCGGCCAAAAAAAGTGCCATTACGGCACCAACAACCCCGCACATCCGCGTCCAAAAACTTAGCCATGTCGTTTTACTTGCGGTCTGAGAAGCATATTCGCAGGCGCTAGAGATCATTTTGCTCACCGGTGGAAAGTACGATTGTTCAGACAGTGGATACGCTACGATCTAAGTGACCCATAATTGCATCACCACCGATCATTGTCATCTTCGCTTTTAGTTAATGGGTTATAACTCGGTGATAGGAAATCTCGTTTCTGGCGTCTGCCATTCATTTCCATGAAAGTTCCCGTGGCTCCTATCGCCCCCCCCAGTGCATCTTTTCTTGTACTGGCAACACCCTGCAGGGTCTGCCCTCCCTTAATTTGTCCTTCAAATCCGATGGCATCGCCTAGCGCTCGCCAGCTTCCTTTCGTGCCAAAAGTGTTGTTATAACTCGCACCTAAATTATTACCATTATGTTTATAATCTGGGTAAAACCGTTGAACGTACTTTTCATAAGCTATTTCTGCCGCCTTTTGTTCCGGCGTCTTCCCAGTTAACTTCTCCCAAAAACTCAAATTCACTGTTGCATCAGCAACCTGAACACCGTGGGTAACCGGTTGTTGAGTGGGAGGTGGACCGACCAAGGCCTCGAGCGCTTTCGGATCAACAAGATTACCAACCAGGTTATTGTTATTGTTTTGTCCCGGAACATCAGGACCAGCTGGAGTATTGGGAGTAATTGACGGAGTCTCGGACTCACCCAACAAACTGGGGTCCCAATCTTGCGCGTCTTCATCATCCTCCTCGTTGGTGTCTAGAAACCCCCTACCCCCGGCAAGTGTGTCTTCCTTTGCCGAGGCGCGACGCGCTCGATCTTGGGACTTGTCTTGATCGTCTGCGCCCCATCCAAAATCGTCCCCGTCATTGTTGGGGTCATTTTGTGGCGTGTCGCCATTATCCGTCGTGTCATTCCCCGCAGTATTATCAGAAGTATTCTGATCCTGCCCATCACCACCTCTATCGTTGTCCCGATCTGGACCTGAGTTTTCACCATAGTCGCCAACGCCTGCAGCTTCGGATTCATAATCGTGCCAGAATTCCAACAAACCCGTTTGCGGGTTGATGGTCGCCCCATCGGTGACGCTGTGCAGCAGCGCCGCTTCTTCACGGGTGATGTGGGCAAGTAATTCGTCGCCGCCTCGGCCCATCGCTTGCAGGGCTTGGGCGGTGTTTTGCAGGGCGGTGGTGGCGCGGCGTGGGGTTAGGGCGCGGCTCAGTGCGGCCTCGGTTGCGCCATCCGGTTTGACGATGCCGTCGGGCTTCAAGCCCTGGGCGCGTTGAAATTTTGCGATGGCCGCAAACAGGGCCGCGTCGGGGTATTGCGACACACCCCATTCCGGCGCCTTGTAATGGCCGAG
>Ga0316202_10000313_pt1 | contig 60806 bp, 62 predicted proteins | sample 3monrhotite_MG_FD_204934 | JGI IMG/M metagenome (GOLD analysis project Ga0316202, IMG submission 204934) | Microbial mat bacterial communities from mineral coupon in-situ incubated in ocean water Damariscotta River, Maine, United States -... | ecosystem: Environmental > Aquatic > Marine >...
AATGAAGTATTTCATTAGTTCCAACTGCTTATTTCCACTTAGTTTACAATGCTTTAGATACACGAGATCACCTTAACTTTCTAAAAGTCAGGTGTCAGCCCCAATATATTTATATTAACTTACCTACTGTTTGGCCGGTTAATCGACGGGTTAAACAACAGGGACGCTAAGGAAGGCTGGTCTACGGGAAACATACAAAGTAGTGATTTCCGGAAATTTAGCTGATGTTAATTATATTTTCGAATGCTGAAAACAGCCTCACGTATAATCATGAAAACTACAATTGTTATTGGATACCTTGATAACAGTGGCGCTATTATATCCGAAAGCTGGTTCATAACTTATCTCTTTGAGCACCATTCTGCTTTCGTAGTTCTTTTCATCCAACTTCAGAAGAGTTTCTGCCTGCCCGCAAGAAAAACGTTATGTATACCACTCATTCCACTACAGGAGCACTTGGAATCGATTTGGACTGTTTCCAATTCAATGAAGTACTCATAGTTCCTTCAGAATCAATTACTAATGATTTTACGTTCATCTTATTCATCACTTTCAAACCATCGTGAGCAAGTATAAACAGAGCTGTGCTCCAGGCATCAGCAAGGGTGGCACTGGCAGCAATAACCGTTGCACTATGACTTTTGTTCGACGGCCAGCCGGTAGCCGGATTGATTATATGATGATAACGCGTGCCTTCGTGCATAAAAAAGCGCTCGTAGTCACCGGAGGTGACTACTGCAACATCTCCTTCCAGTTCCAGGGTTTTGACCACTTCACCCTTGTTGCGTGGATGACGGATACCGATGCGCCACGGGCGCTGACCATGGCGACCGATCAGACGGATATCACCACCTGCATTGATAATCGCGTGACTTATACCGTGTTGCTTGAAGATCGCTATGCCGCGATCTATCGCATAGCCCTTGGCGATAGCGCCGAAGTCGAGCAGGCAACGGTGATCTTTACGTATCCAGCCAGCCTCGCGCTCTTCAATACAATCTGCAGGTGGCTTTGCCTGTTCAATCTCAGCCTGAGTTGGAGGAGCAGTAGGGGACTCAAGAGCAGAAAACCCCCAAAGCAGATTGATGCCGCCGATAGCAGGATCAAAAGCGCCCCGGCTTTGCTGTTTGATCTTAAGGGCCTGCCTGAGCAGGACAGAGACTTCATCAGGCAGGGAAACCGGACTGTAAATCGCTGAGTTATTGAAACCCTTAACACTATTGCTGTGCTCGCCATAAATGGTGAATGCATCTTCAACGCGCTGCATTTCCACAGCTGCAGCAGCTATGGCATCTTCAGCGCTCTTTTTATCACTATCGGCAATGGTAAATTCAACGAGTGTGCCCATGATGAATCGGGTTTCATGCACATCATCCGAAGCACTACAGGCAGAGAGTATCAGACCAAGAAAGCAGGGGAGAAGAAACTGTAACATGCCGCTATTGTTCCTCTGTATGACCGGCAGGCAAGTAACAATACATCTTGTGGGTTTGATATTCAGATCCATTTAGCCAATGATTAGCCTCAGGTCACATGTAAGCATCTGGAATTAACCAGGGAGGTTATCCTTTGTTTGCAGACCAAGCTTATTTAATGGGCCGTTCATGGTTCGCAATAATACTCTGGATGCACAGAGACTTCTTTGGAGAGGTATGAAATGACAGTGATGTTGACTGATGCGGCAGCAGAAAAGGTGCAAGGTCTGCTCGAAAAGGAAAATAATGCTGATCTAAACCTGCGTGTGTTTGTTTCAGGTGGCGGCTGTTCCGGCTTTCAGTATGGATTCACCTTTGATGAACAGATCAACGATAACGATACGCTGGTTGAGAAACATGGTGTTAAGTTACTGGTGGATCAGTCCAGTCTTGATCTGCTTGATGGTTCGGAAATTGATTATCAGACCTCGATTCAGGGAGATTCCTTCGTGATTCGCAATCCTAATGCAGGCTCCACATGCGGTTGCGGCAAATCATTCACACCGGCAGAAAGTGGTGGTGGCTGCGCCAACAACGCCGGCTATTAAGAAATAATACTGATCCATTCACCACAGGGGAGACAGAGAAATAACGACTACTGTAGAGAGCACTCGTTGTGTTAGCTGCCGCAGAAGAGCTTCGCCTGTCATCTTGAAAACCTCTGCGTACGCCGTGATGGACAAGATCCTCAACGCCGTGGCGCAAGAACTGCCGGCAAATTGTAGTTTATTCACTCAGGCGCAATAAACCTAACCAGGTTTTCAACCTCAGCGTTCACTTCTGAGCTGTAGTTTTTGACGCTCTATATGCTCCCGCTGATAAATAGTTTTGACTATATGTCTGGTTTCGGGAAACTGGCAGTTATGCACGCACTTGAAATCCATGGCCTGAGCAAAACCTATCAAAATGGAAAAACCGCACTGGAAGATGTATCACTGACAGTACCTCAGGGCAGTTTCTTTGCCTTGCTCGGCCCGAACGGAGCAGGCAAGAGTACGATGATCAATATACTCGCCGATACCGTTCGTCCAAGTTCCGGTAGTGCAACACTACTTGGCCATGATCTGTTTGATGAACGCGCCTGGTGCAAGCGTCGCATGGGCGTGGTGCCCCAGGAGATTGCTTTCGATCCATTTTTCACCCCCCGTGAGGTATTACACTTCACATCAGGCCTGTTCGGCTGCAAACCTGACAAAGTCTGGATTGATGAGCTGCTTGAGCGCCTGGAGCTGACAGAGCACAGTGGCAAGAATACGCGCCAGCTCTCCGGTGGCATGCGTCGTCGCCTGCTGGTGGCTCAGGCTCTGGTACACAAACCGGAACTGGTGATCCTTGATGAGCCGACAGCAGGAGTTGATGTCGGACTTCGCCGTCGCCTGTGGGAGTTTATGCGCGAATTAAATAACAAAGGTACGACCATCCTGTTAACCACGCATTATCTGGAAGAGGCTGAAGAGCTCTGCGATCAGGTAGCTATTATTGATCGGGGCAAGCTGCTCACATCACAGCCGATGAAACAGCTGATTCAGGATGTTGCTTCCTCATGCCTGTGGCTGAATTACGCCAAGCCCCTGAGCTTGAGCCCTGAAGATATCCATGCGCTTTCCGTATACGAGCCAAAAGCCAGTGATGACGGAGTATGCCTCAAACTTGGTCGCCTTGAAGCTGGCAATTCCACTTTTCATCAGGCTTATGAAGCCGCTGTTGCGCGATTCGGTCCTCCGGTAAATGTGACCGTGCGCTCGGAAGATCTGGAAGATGTATTCCTGCGTCTGACAGGCAAAGGCAGTACATCATCATGAGGCCGATAAATCTCTTGGGCACCAAAACACTGTTTCTGCGGGAAGTACGCCGTTTCCTCAAGGTGAAAATGCAGACCATCGTTACGCCTGCACTCACGGCCATTCTCTATCTACTGATTTTCCGCTATGCCATGGGGGAAAGACAGGTTCCGGGCCTTGATATCGACTATTTCACCTTTCTGGTTCCAGGCCTTGCGATGATGGCCATGCTCCAGAATGCCTTTGCCAACACCTCCAGCTCCATGATTATGGGCAAGGTGATGGGCATGCATATCTATCTGCTCATGGCACCACTCTCAGCCATTGAAGTGGTTTTTGCATTCCTCGCAGCAGCGATAGTGCGGGCTACTATTGTGGCCACGGTATTTTTATCCGTACTTATGCCATTCGTTGATATCTCTCTCATGCATCTGGACGTTATTCTGCTCTATGGCGTATGCGGAAGTATTATCATGGGCGGACTTGGACTGATCAGCGGCATGTGGGCCAAGGATTTCGATAATATCGCCATGATCACCAACTTTGTTATTCTGCCACTGACCTTTCTTTCCGGTGTCTTTTATTCGGTGAAGCAGCTACCGGAGCTCTGGCAGCAGATTAATTATTTCAATCCATTCTTCTATTTGACGGATGGTTTTCGTTTCGGTTTCCTCGGCCTTGGTGATACCGATCCGTTTGCTTCGATGAGCATTGTCATAGGCTCAGCCCTAGTTACCATTATGGCTTGCTGGTACCTCTGGTATAACGGCTGGAGAATGAAGGAGTAAGCCATTAAAAGTAATGAGTGTTACTTTTAATGGCGAGCCAGTTCAAAAAAACAAGAAAGCAGTGGGTGCTTTTTTTGTTGGTGCGATAGTTAAAAAAAGCAGTTGACGATAAACCTGAGATTAATTTTCTTTGCTTTATCTCTCTCCTTCGTGTTCTCTGTGGTTCGAATAAGATGTTTGTTATGAGGTCGTATGTACAATTCAAAAAGCAAATCAGATCGTAAAACCTCAGCCTGGTACCAACGCCATGCCAATGACCCGCATGTAAAACGGGCCCAGAAAGAGGGGAAGCGATCGCGCGCAGTTTTTAAACTGACCGAGATACTTGAGCAGCAGAAGCTTTTAATCAAAAAGAATGCTGTGGTCGTTGACCTCGGCTGCGCACCGGGTTCGTGGAGCATTGAGCTGACCAACCATATTGGCCCTGAAGGCAAGGTTATTGGTATTGATCTTTTGCCACTCAAACCGATTGAGGGGGTTACATTGATACAGGGTGACTTTGATTCACCTGATGGACAGGCAGCCCTGGAAGAGGCCCTCGATAGCCGTGTAATTGATCTGGTTGTCTCGGACATGGCCCCTGAAATGGCAGGAGACAAGCTGGTTGATCAGATGCGCATGATAGGCCTGAACGAGATGACACTGCATTTCGCCCGCCAGAATCTGCGGCCCGGTGGCAATATCCTGATGAAAACCTTTATGGGAGAGGGCTATGATGCCTTCCGGCGTGATCTCGGTACATCCTTTAAAAGAATCAAAAATATCAAACCTGCAGCCAGTCGCAAGACTTCACCCGAATTTTTTATTTTAGGTCTCGACTATAAGGGGCAGTAAGAGACTCACCACAGAGGGCACGGAGTATAGTTACAGGCTTACTTTGATGCAGCGGAATCAATATGATTACCCGTTAATACGGTTTTTTCAGTTAGTAATCTTTTCTCTCTGCTCTCTCAGTGTCCTCTGCGGCGGGTGGCTTTCTGCCTTTCCTGCGTGATCTGAAAAAATCCTTCAAGAGCCTGCTGCTTTCATCCGCCATGATACCGGCAGTAACCTCAGGCTGATGATTCAACCTCACATCCGAAAGTATCCGATAGAGTGATTCAACCGCGCCCGTTTTTGGTTCACTGGCACCATATACGACGCGTTTGATACGGGCATGAACGATAGCGCCGACACACATAATACAGGGCTCCAGGGTCACATACAGGGTGCTCCCGGTTAAACGATAATTTCCGGTGGCTTGGCAAGCTGCCCGAATCACCGAAATCTCGGCATGGGCGGATGCGTCTGCACTACTGATCGGTGCGTTGTGTGCGGCAAACGTTTGTCCATCTGCTGTAACCAGTATCGCACCCACGGGTACTTCTCCATTTTCTGCTGCAAAAGCAGCCTGTTGCAGCGCCTTTTTCATGTAGCTTTCGTCATGAACCATTAGCGCTTCAACTTCGGGTCAAAGTAGTCACGCAATCCTTCACCAAGCAGGTTGTAGCCCAGTACCGTGATCAGAATCGCCAGACCAGGGAACATGGAGACCCACCATGCTATTTCAATATTGTCTTTGCCTTCAATCAGGATATTACCCCATGAAGGGGTAGGGGGTTGTACACCGAGCCCCAGAAACGAGAGACCGGATTCAACCAGTACTGCACCTGCAATGCCCAGCACGGCGGAGACCAGAATCGGCCCCATGGCATTAGGCAAAAGGTAGCGCCACATCATGCGGACTGAAGAGACCCCAAGCCCTTCTGCAGCCATCACAAACTCACGATGACGCAGGGAGAGGAACTCAGCACGGACCAGTCGGGCAATACCCATCCATGATGTTAAGCCGATAATAATCATGATATTCCAGATGGACGGTTCCAGGAAAGCAATCACTGCAAGAATCAGGAAAAATGTCGGGAAACAGAGCACCATATCCGTCAGCCGCATAATCACACCATCGGTACGACCACCAGCGAATCCGGCAACGGCTCCAAGCATGAGCCCGATAAGCATGGAGATCCCAACAGCAACAAAACCGACTGCAAGTGAGATGCGGGCACCATAAAGCATGCGGGAGAAGATATCCCTGCCCAGGGTATCTGTGCCGCACAGGTGCTCCAGAGAAGGTGGCATGAGTATGACTTTGACATTGATTTCAGCCGGATCATAGGGTGCAACCCAGGGAGCAAACAGAGCAAGCAGGGTGACAATGGAAACGATCAGTGCACCGATAAACATTAACGGGGATCGTCTGGCAAAAATGATCATATCAGCCGGCCCCATGTCGAATACGCGGATCAGCCCATGCATAAGACAGATCGGCAATCAGGTTGCCCAGCAGGGTGAGTACAGCACCGATAACCGTAATGCCCATGACTACCGGATAGTCTCGGGCCATCACCGCGTCAAAGAAGAGCAGCCCCATACCCGGTAATGAAAACAACTGTTCCACAATCACCGAGCCGCCAATCAGGCCGGGAATAGAGAGACCAAGCAGTGTAATGATAGGGAGCAGAGCATTTTTCAATGCCAGCCTGTAACGGATACTGCCTTCAGCAACCCCCATGGCGCGTGCCGTAGTGATATAATCAGCATGAATCACATCCAGCATGCCGGATCGCATAAACCGACTCATACCGGCAAGTCCGCCGATGGCCGAAATGGACACCGGCAGAATCAGGTGTTTTAGCAGATCCAGCTGCTGTTCCCAGAAGCCCATTTGCTGCCAGTTATAATCATGCAGACCGGAAATAGGCAGCCACTGCAGGTTGGAGCCCAGCGCAATCATCAGCAATAGTCCCAGCCAGAAAGAGGGGATAGCAAAACCGATAAAGACAAAGATGGTCATGCCTTTATCAAACCATGAGTCGCGGCGAACAGCACTGGCAATACCAATCGGAACAGCCACACAGATAATAACCAGCATTGCCAACATATTTACCCACAGGGTAACCGGCAACCGTTCGGCTATTTTGTCCAGCACACTTCGCCCGTCAGCTGAGAATGACTGACCGAAATCAAGGGTTGCGAGCCGCTTTAGCCAGTCCCAATACTGCTCATGCAGTGGTTTATCCAGCCCATAATAGGCGCGCAAACGCTCAATATCCTGACTTGATACCTTGGGATTAAACTCCTGTCCTGTCACAGCAGGTTCCCCCGGTGCCAAATGCATAATTCCAAAAGAAACGATCGTTATGCCAAGCAGCAGTGGAATCATGCCAACCAGTCGTTTGAGTAGATAATGAATCACAGGGCCACTCTAGCTTCGCAGGCCACGAAATACATAGTCAACTCTGCATGGTTTTTCCTTTATGGTTTCAACCATATAGCCAGCAGTGTTGACAAGATTCAGCATCATTGTTGGTATCGACCTCTTATTAAATCTCTGGGGGAAACCAGTGAAAAAAACATTAATTGCAATAAGCTTTGCTATGTCATTTGCTTTGATTGCGCCATTGTCATCCACCTCTAATCCCTCGATTAGCCACCAACAGGCACAAGCTGCTGAAGGCGTTGATGGTATGAAACGACTGAACCTGATCCTCAAAAAGCTGCGTGATGCAATGGGCAGCATGAAGGATTTTGATGACCTGGAAAAAGCGGGACTGAACAAAAAAGATGTTGATCGTATGCGCCATGCCATGGAAGATAAGATTGGCCAGATGATGGAGGACGCAATTTATGCTATCCGCACCCTCTGATCTTTTACCCTGCCTTATAGCCAAAAGCATGAAACGATTAAGCCTGCTACTCTCCATAGCATGGATTTCTATTTTTTTAATTCATTCACCTGCGACAGCTCATGCCGAAGGCGAGATCAGAAATGTGAATTTTGCTGTATTCCAGAAGGCAGATGCCGACTTTGAATTTGAACCTATTGTGCTTGGTAAATTCGGCAGCTTTATAGATGCAATGGGAGGCTCTCAGGTATTACTGCTTTCCCATACCATGAACGCCGTCAACGGCGATGTGATCAACATCCAGCAGGATGTACTGCGTCAGGCTGATGGTGAGGAGCTCAATGATATCGGCATCAACTGCAGCCTTGTCTATAAGGACCTGAGTGATACTGAGAATACATCATTTGAACTAGGCGGCATGTGTAAAATCCTGGACTCCCTGAATACCAACGTAACGGCCATAATTCCGATGGCTGGTCTACCAGACACTGAGCAGGGCATCGATGCATGGGTGGAGTTATATGAAGACGAAACAAACGGCATAGCCTTTTACGCCAATGTAAGCTCGGTGTACTGATTCCGGTTTTAGCCATCCGCCAGATGGCAGTTCCTTTCACCCCTGACGGATTTTTTTACAGCTTTGCCTCTTTGGCCTGTATGATTACAAATCAAGAGCCAATGCCTTTAAACGTAAATTGTTTTGTTTTTTAACGATTCACTGATAAGATTTTGTGGGTTGTCCAAATTATCTGAGTGAGTCTTCAATCGGGGTTTTATGCATCTAAAGCATCAGCGACAGCTTATTCAACTTGGTGTCATCAGCGAAGCTCAGATTACTGAGGCAGAGCAGAGTGATCAATGCAGAAAAAAAGGCCTCCTTTTAGCCCTCCTTGATCTGCCCGGCATAGACGATGAAGCCTTGCTCAATGCCCTCTCTAAAATATTTAAAACAGCATATATTGATGTTGCAAATCTGCACATTGATGATGATTTAATGGAAATATGTCCTGAAAAACTGTGTCTGGATTACGGTTTTGTACCTGTTAGTCAAAATGAAACCGATATCGTTATCGCAACCGGAACCCCTCTTGATGTAAATATGCTTAACGCCCTGGGCTTTAAACTTGGCAAGCGTATTATAGCCCGGTTTACACGCCCTGATATGATTGTACGCAAGGTGTCCGATAGTTACAGGGATAGCGATGCCGCCTTTGATTCTGCGATGGAAGGGCTAGATGATGAACATGCCCTGACGCAAGAGATGGACTCATCCAGTGAGAGCGCAAACCTCGATGAGTTAAAACGGGGGGCTGATGATTCGCCCATCATCAAACTGGTCAATGGTGTGATAGTCCAGGCCATGAAGATAGGCTCCTCCGACATTCACATTGAGCCGGGTGAACATCAATCCGTAGTCCGTCTGCGCGTGGATGGACGCTTACGGCCTATGCTGAAGTTCCCGTCCAAGGCACACCCGCTTGTTGCCTCTCGCATTAAAATCATGTCCAAACTCGATATCGCGAACTCCCGCACCCCCCAGGATGGGCGAGCCCGTATCAAGCTGTGGGGCAAAAGCTATGACATGCGTATCTCGACATTGCCAGCCATGCATGGGGAAAAGGTGGTGATGCGAATCCTGGACAAGGGAGGCCTTGCTCTGGATCTGGACGTACTCTGTTTTGAAGAGACCGCCTACAAGCGAGTACGTGAATGCATCAAGCTACCGACTGGCGCAATTCTGGTCACAGGCCCTACAGGCAGTGGTAAAACCACGACCCTTTATTCATTCCTGCATCACATTAAGGATGAAGAGATGAACCTGATCACCATTGAAGATCCGGTCGAGTTTCAGATTGACGGCATTAATCAGGTTCAGGTCAATGCAAAGGCAGGCATGACATTCTCGACCGTGCTGCGATCTATACTGCGCCAGGATCCGGATGTGGTCATGGTAGGTGAAATCCGTGATGAGGAGACTGCGGAAATAGCCTTGCATGCAGCTCAAACCGGCCACCTCGTTCTCTCCACACTGCATACCAATGATGCGCCATCCACCGTCACACGATTGCTGGATATGGGTATAGACCCGAGCATGCTGGCCTCATCGATCAACCTTATCGTAGCACAACGTCTGGTTCGCCGTTTGTGCCCCAAGTGTCGCAAAGAGGTTACACCTGATCCTGATATCAAAGAGCGTCTGGGAATTCCCGACGGGGTAGTGGTGTACGGAAAAGTTGGTTGCAAATCATGCATGGATATCGGCTATAAAGGGCGCATGGGTATCCATGAAGTACTATATGTAAATGATCGTATGCGTAAATTGATTGCCAGAGGAGCGATGGACAGGGAGTTGATGCAGGCAGCTCGTGAAGACGGCATGTTCACCATGTTTGAAGATGGGTTATCCAAAGTATTGTCCGGCCAGACCAGCCTCTATGAAGTGGTTCGCGTTGCCACGCAACCCGAAGGTTTTAAATTATCTGAACATCTAGATGAGAGCATGCAGTTGATACCTCTGGGTGAAGTACAGAATCAACGCAATATCGTTGCTCAGAGCTCTGCCACCAGCGGCCAGCCGTCGATACTTATCGTCGATGACTCCAGCAGTGTGCGCAACCTTGTAGAGTTTGTCCTGGATGCTGACGGTTACAAGGTACTGCAGGCAGAAGACGGTCAACAGGCCTGGCATATGCTGCAGAGCATGAAACCCGATCTTGTACTAAGTGATTGTGAAATGCCTAATATGACAGGGCTGGAATTGCTTGAAAGGATACGGGAAGAAGAGCGTTTTAATGATGTGCCAGTTATCTTGCTGACAGCCCGCAGAAGTGAAGAAGATGAAGTGCTTGGCCTAAAGTCCGGAGCCGATGACTATATCGGAAAACCCGTTGAGCCACTAAAGCTGCAAGCCAGAGTAAAGAAGACCCTCGCCCTTTATGAACATATCCGATCACGAATATCACATTAATACAGTGAGTGAACTATGACTTGCAAACTTCCGATAATAAAAGATTATTATGAATAATGAAAATGCATTGCATGTACTGATAGGAGGCAAAGATATACTGATCCGTTCCAGTGAGGTGAAGGAGATTGTAAGGCCACCTTCACTTACATCTGTACCTATGGGCCCGGATCATCTTCTTGGTCTGGGAAATGTCCACGGTCAGATTGTCTCTGTGATTGATGCCGGAAAGTGTACATCACTCACTCCTGCCATGCAGGATAAGACAGCACATACGCGCATCCTTATGTTACGTGATCCGGTGGTGCATGTCGGGATATGGGTGGATGAAATAAAAAGGGTAGTACGCATCTCAGCTAACGATATGGCAAAAAGCAGGAGTATTTCAAATGGGATTCAATCCCTGGAGATAGATGGCAAACGCTTTGAAATGCTGGATTGCTCGAAATTACTGCATAAATAACTAGGCTTGCAGGGCAAAGGCCAATGGAAGAGGTTCAGCACCTTGTGAAGAGGTATGACTGTTCTTAAGCTTTAGAAAACAGGGGATATTCATGGACGAAACAGCAGCGACAAGGCCGGGAAAACAAACATCGCTGAGGCAAATGGCAAACAGGAACTTCATATACTCATTACTGCTGTTTCTTGTGTTAATCGCTATCATCTTTATCGCGGTCCAAAGGGATCGGGAAAGCATGAATACGCTTGAACAGGTATACATTGATCAATTTCATATCGAACAGTTCAAGGCATCGCTGACTGATGTGGTCAGACCGCTTAATGAATTTGCCCTCACATCCAGTGAAAAGAATTTCCCGAAATTAAAGCAAGCGATCAAGGCATATACAACATCCTACGACAGTATTAAATCCATCCCCCATTTAACGGCCGGACAACAAAATGCACTGGATCAGGTCAATCGATTGATGTCCGAAGTCATGGATATTGCATCCGATGTGGCTGAGAAGAAGATCCCCGCCAATCAAGCAGGCCATGTAACAGTATTGGCTCAGAATCTGGTATTGGCCACTGCAGAAAAGCTTGATGTGATAGTTTCTGAACTTGAACTGGTATTAGAGCAGAAGTCAGCTGAACGACAGGAAAAGGCAAGCATGCAACTCTACACCCTGCTTGGATTCATTCTGTTTATCGTTGTACTGCTTGAGGTATTCAACCGCAGACTTGTATCACATGCGCAACAGGTCTCAAAAGTCTCCTCGAGTGTCGCTTCAAGTGCAGGTGATATTATCAGCGTCAGCGAGCAGCATGCCAATGCAACCGACCAGCAGGCACGCTTCATGGATAAAGTGATCAAGGGGCTTGAAATGATCGCTGATACGGGCAAGAAAGTAACGACAACAGCGTATGCTATGGAAAAGAGCGCTACAGGTTCCGCAACCTTTGCAAAAGCGGGTAAAGATGAGATGGAGAAATTCAGCCATTCAATCAATGCGCTTCGTTCCGGTGTCGGAGCATCCTCCAAAACCAACACAGTAATAGACCAGAAGATAGATCAGGTTATGGCCATGATAGGCCAGGTGATTGAGATAACCGAAGAGGCAAACCTGATGGCACTCAATGCTTCTATTGAATCATCTGGTGACAGCTCCGGACTGAGTTCAGAAGTACAACGCATGTCTGATCATTTAAAACAGATCACAGAAGAGATACGCTCAGCGGTTGAAACAACACGTGCTCTGGTGAGCCAGTCTTCCGATGAACAAAACAACACCCGGCTGGAAATTGATCACTGTCAGGAGCTTTCCGGAACTGTTTCCAAGCACTTTGATAAAACACATCTGATGGCGAATAAAACCCACCAGTCAGCATCTGCAGTTTTGCAGGCAAGCGGGCGCCAGAACGAACGAAATGCAAAAATCCTGCAGGCATTAAAACATATCTCTGAACTACTCACGATGTCAGGCAACAAATTACAGGCATCAAGAGATGCATCAAAACGCCTGAGTGAAGCAAGCGAAAGCCTGCAGAACATGTCGTAAAGTGCCTCTTCATGAGTGATCTGGACACATCAAGGTTTCTGGCTTCGTTTTTTGACGAGGCAAAAGGGAGGCTGGCATCCGTCAATCGCCGACTGGTTCTGCTTGAGTCAGAAAAACTTGATGCAGAAGGAGTGATATTCCTCAAACGTGATCTGCACACCATCAAAGGTGCTGCGCAAATGCTGGATGTGCAGGATATCAGCACCCTAAGCCATCTCTTTGAAGATGCCGTAGAGCTAGCTGTTGCTCAAGGCCCATCACAACAGCCTGTACTTCAGCTCCTTTTCGATCTTCATGACCAGCTTGAAACGCGTTTAATAGATGTGGATGCAGAGCCCCGAATAGATACGAAGCCATTTATGGAGCGCCTCCAGAGCATAACAAAACAGCACGAGAGAGCAGCTGTGAAAATCAGGCCAACAGCTGCAGAAAGGCCTAAAAGAGCGCGGAAAAAGAAAGTCCGGATAAACAAGAACCTTATCGCCGCAGTCATGGGGACCATTGAGGGATCAATGCAGCCAGAAAAGAGTGTGGAACCAGAACCAACGGAGACAACGGGTAATCAACAGATTCAGGATAAACCGGCAGTGGATTATCGCCCGAAACTTTCCCAAATCGAACTCACCAACCATGATCAGGAAGAAGTATCCGGAAGTTATTTCAGGGTTGACCGCAGCAGGTTAACCAGTCTATCCAACCAGATTATAGAGTTCAGCTCAGACCGTTACCGGGCAGACTCTTTGGAAACAGAGTTGAACAAGTTACATACTGACCTTAAATCACTAAAACAGAGCATTTCTAGTGATCAGCAGCATCAAATGACTCAAGGCATGGCATGGCACGCTTTGTTTGATCAGAAGCTCAATGATATTCAAAGAACCAGAGACACATTTCGCACGCATCAGAAACGCTCTTCTATCATGCTGGACAGCTTGAGAAACCAGGTGTTCGGATTAATACTGAGACCACTGGACAGCATTTTTTCCCTGTTCCCCCGTGCCGCGCGTGAAACCGCCCTGCGTAGCGGTAAAAAGGTGCAGTTACTCGTTGCTGGTGAATCCGTAGAGATGGATCAGATCGCAGCTGAAGCATTGTCCGAGCCGCTTATTCATCTGATCAACAATGCCATCGCACATGGTATTGAAACGCCTGCCGAGCGTATTCAGGCGGGTAAACCTGAGGAAGGTCAGATTACTATATATGCGCACAAAAGCACCGGGGGTCATATCTGCATAGAGGTTATGGATGACGGGAAGGGGATTGATATCGGCCTGGTGAGAGAAAAAGCACTGGCTACGGGTCTAATCAGCCAGTCAGAATCATCAGAAATGGATGAATCAGAGCTCCTTGAATTAATTTTCCATTCCGGATTTTCAACCCTTTCAGAGGCTGATGCATCTGCTGGAAGAGGGGCAGGCTTGAATGTGGTACTCAGTGCGACGCGTGAGCTTACAGGCACCATTCATATTCAGACTCAGCAGGGCAAGGGAAGCAAGTTCACACTAACATTGCCAGCCACAGTTACACTTCAGAAAGCTGTCGAGTTTATTTTCAATGGTAAACGCTTCGGCCTGCTATCAAACCTGATCGCAGAAGTTCTGCCTTTGAACCAGCAAGAGATTAAACGCGGGCAGGGTGCTTTCAGCCAGGGTTATATCAATTACTCTGGACACAGAGTACCTGTGATAGAGCTGCAGTGCAGTCTGGCTGGCTCCACCCCCCAACTCTCAAGCACAAGTTCTATCGTCATTGTTACATATCTGGAGAGTTATCTCGGCATCGTTGTTGATGAGCTGTTCAAGGAAAAAGAGATCATAGTTCGTGAGCTTGACCCTTATCTGGCCTATTATCAGCCACTGGGCTTGATGGGAAATGCCATAGCTGATGATGGCAGGGTACTGCTTCTTCTTGAACCTAATGGTCTGAAAGAGATGTGGCGCACGGCACCGGACACACAACTGGATGAGGTGGTACTTCAATCCAGAGATTATGCGCAGCGAATGTTGCTGGTTGATGACTCTCCGATAGCACTTCGACTCTCTAAGAGCATGTTCGAATGCATGGGCTTTGACGTTGACTGTGTCACAGGCGGGGCGGCCGCATTGGAAAAGCTTCATATGGACAGATACAAGCTTGTAGTAACCGATCTTGATATGCCAGCGATGAATGGCTTTGAGCTGACAAAAAAAGTGAAGTCCCTGAATCTGGACATGCCGGTCTTGATGCTGGCAACCAGAAGCCGTGATGATGAGCATGAAAATGCAACAAAAGCTGGGGTAGACAGATACCTGATCAAGCGAAACCTGAAAGGGCATGAAGATGAATTAATTGCAGCACTGGATGATTTATTGCATAAACCCAAGGACAATACTCCCATCGTTTAACGGTTCGATCGCTGGCCTTCTCACGACGGAATCAGGGTTCCCCCAGTAGTAATAATCAGAATAAACCAGTATACATAAAAAGCCTGTAAGCCTTGTGTTTACAGGCTTTTTTTTGAGCCATTATCTATATATATATCCGATTTTAAGTAATCATTATTTACTCTTTCACGCCAGCCCATGTTGGTTCATATTCCGGGCCAATGTTGGTTCTTTTATTCCAGACCAGACAGCAAACAGAAATCAAACAATCACGCGCAGGTATTCAACAAGGCTTCGAACAACAAGCTAAATTCATCTGGATATATGCGTGCAAACAAACAGTACCGAGCAAGAACCAACACCGTTGCGCGTTGGTCTATTTGACCATACACTGCAAGCATGAAATAAAGACCAACATGCTCACAGCAATGGCCGGCGTTGGTCTTTATTGCCGTGGCACTGAAATTATAAAAAGAACCAACATGGAAGGCAGGCTTCATGACTTTATCTGATGCAGATGTGAGAGCTACAAAAGTACCTTATGGTAAAAATCAGTTTAAAATCAGTGACGGTGGCGGACTATACCTGCTGGTGAAGTCATCAGGCCGATACTGGAAACTTGCCTACCGTTTTGAAGGCAAACAAAAGACCCTGGCATTTGGCGTATACCCAACGGTAAGTCTGGATCAGGCACGTGAAAAGCGTGAAGAGGCCAAGAAGCTGCTCGCAGAAAACATTGACCCTGGCGAGATAAGGAAACAGGAAAGAATTGAACAACGGGCTGCAACGGTATTATTAGAACAGACAGTACCTGATGGAGCATCAAACAAACCTGTATTTGATAAAACCGCGCATACAGGTAACCAGCAGCAGCCTGTGGCTTTAAATCAGACAGAACAGAGCATGGTTGAAAATCGCCGGTTGAGCATAGTGCAGGTGCTTGCCAATTCAGATGGCTATATGGCAAATGAACAGACACTACAGCACACGATAGTGTCACTGGGTTACCATATCTCTTTTGATCGACTACGCACTGATATTGCATGGCTGTATGAGCAACAGGTTGTGCAGATAGATACCGGCACGTTATGGCGTATTTATTTAACCCAGACAGGTCTTGATGCAGCATATGGTCGCATGTGGATACCCGGCATTATGCGACCCACAGTTGAATAAATGCTAACGCTCTCTCCCCGGGTGAAAATCTGCACTTTCCGGAGTAGTGGCTTTTCTATTTTGCCATCCTAGATTACATCTTGTGCCGCGTACTATATAACGTCGCATAATGGATATTATGTAAAGTTATGGAGTAAACATGCCTGGTAGAGTCAGGGATAAAGATAATTATTACGAGAAGTTATATGCCCTTATGGAAGTTTTGCGCAAGGAATGCCCCTGGGATCGTGAACAGACGCTCCTGTCACTCAGGCAATACACCTTGGAAGAAGCCCATGAGGTCATAGAAGCGATTGAGTTGGCTGATTCCAAAAATGACTGGAACCCGCTAAAAAATGAATTGGGAGATCTGCTGATCCAGGTACTCTTCTATTCACGTATCGCTGAAGAGTCAGGAAAATTCAATCTGGCTGACGTCATCGATGCTCTGATTGATAAGATGATTTACAGACACCCTCACGTATTTGATAAGGCAAACCCGGATGACCTCACAGATCAATGGAATAGCCTCAAGGATGCGGAGCATCGTGAGCGCACAAGCCTGATGGACGGCATCCCTCCACTGCCTGCACTTAAATATGCACAAAAGGAGCAGCAACGTGCTGCACGCGTCGGCTTTGACTGGTCTGATGCCACAGATGTCATGGTGAAAATGCGTGAGGAACTTGAAGAGCTTGAATATGAAGTGGCCAACCACTCCGATATCAGGCGCATTGAAGATGAGTTTGGTGATGTGCTGTTTACATTGGCCAATCTTGCACGAAAATTGGATCTTGATGCAGAACTCTGTCTGATGCAGACCAACCGTAAATTTGCAGAACGCTTCAGAACCATGGAAGATCTTGCAAAATCCGGTGGCTCGTCTCTTTCAGCAATGGATCTCGATGCTATGGAAGCGCTGTATCTGAAATCCAAGAACATGCAAAAATAGGAACCTTTAATGTCGAATGAAAATGAGAACAACCCTGAAGACGCTCAGGAATTACAAATTCAGGTGCCCCAGGATGAACACAGGGGAAGTTATGCCAATCAATTTATGGTGGCACACACTCCCGAAGAATTCATTCTGGATTTTATTCTTGCCACGCCCCCTGTCGGCATTGTCAATTCACGAGTTCTGGTATCACCTGCCCATGCCAAACGTATTGTATCTACGCTGCAGGAAAACATACTCCGTTATGAGTCTATATTCGGTGAGATTGAGGTAAAATCTGCTATCCCTACACCTGAGAACAACCAGACCCATTAGTATTTATCCTTTACCTCAGGTCGGCATCGAGGATACTTGAGTTTATGCAGTGGACAATTTCTAATCAACTAACCATGGGCAGGGTTATCCTTATCCCTGTATTTATGATTGCATTCTATTTACCCGACTCGATTAGCCACTGGATATCAGCTTTTATCTTCGCACTTGCTGCTGCTACAGACTGGCTGGACGGCTATCTGGCTCGAAAGCGCGGAGAAGTAACCCCTTTCGGCCGTTTTCTTGATCCGGTAGCTGATAAATTACTCGTTGCCGCAGCCCTGGTGTTACTGGTTGCCGCTGATCATGCCCCTGCCGTGCTGGCGGTGATTATTATCGGACGTGAAATCACCATAGGTGCCCTTCGCGAATGGCTTGCAGAGCGTTCCACCGTCGTGCATGTGTCAATCATCGCCAAGTGGAAAACAGCCCTGCAGATGATCGCTATTTTTGCACTGCTGCTTCAAAAGGAGATGCTGGGTTTTTCCATGCATGATGCCGGTCTGATTCTGCTCTGGCTTGCCGCAGCCCTTACACTCTGGTCCGGATATGAATATATTCGTGATGCATGGCCTGAACTGACTGATAAATCAGCATTCCAACCAACTACAGGCGAGAAGAAAGAAGCAGAATAAGCTCTTTCCGGCTCAACACAATAGGGTTTGTGCCCATGCTTCCATCGCTGATATGCTCAATGATACGATCGAAATCACAGTTTTTTATACCGTAGGTGGAGAGTCGAGGCATGGCCAGATCTTCTGTCCACTCTCTTAACAGCTCTAACAACTCAGCCAGGGCATTCGCATCATCCATTGATCTGTCATGAGCAAACAACCGCCCTATATCTGCATATTTTCTTATTGCAGGATTGGCAGGTTCCCTTTCCAGCATGGCGTTGATATTCATCCGTGTGGCTTCATACAGAAGTGTTCCACAAACCTCCCCATGCGGCATGGGAAAAAAGGCTCCCAATGGTGAAGCAAGCCCATGCACTGAACCAAGCCCGGCATTTGCCAACGTCAGACCTGAGACAGATGATGCATATAACATCCCTGCTCTGGCATTCAGGTCGCATCCATCGTTTACGGCATGGGTGAGAGAGTCCCTGATCTGCTCAAGCCCGCTTAATGCCAGAGCATCCGTCATAGGACTGGCCTTAGTAGATACATACGATTCCAATAACTGTGTGAATGCATCCATACCGCATGCAGCCGTGAGCGACCTGGGACAGCTCAGGGTCAATTCGGTATCAAGAATAATATGTTTTGCTACCAGCTCGTCATCGCGGAATGATTTTTTGAATCCATCTGCACCAATCCTGGAAAGCACTGCATTTTTACTGGTCTCGCCACCTGTACCGGCAGTGGTTGGAAGGGCAATGAATGGTGTGGAAGGCCCCCGGTAGGTTTTACCGGCCCCTACTCCTTCCAGATATAACATCACGGAGTCACCCGATGGCAATAGACCGGCAATCGCTTTGGCGGCATCGACCACACTTCCACCGCCGATGGCGACTATACAATCAGGCGCAAAGTCTCTGTATCGGGCAACAGCCTTATCAACCAGTTCAGGAGACGGTTCACCGCTGACCTGAATGCGGTGGACCTCAAACTGGCGTTGCAACTCAGTCCAAAGTAACTGGCATAGTTCAGAGGAATCAAATGAACGGCCTCCGCTAACCAGCAGCACTTTTGGGCCAAAGCTGCGAATGATTTCGGGTAGTTTTGAACGTGTTCCAGCTCCGAAATGAATATGTGGAGTGGAAGCAAAAAAGAAAGATGACATGCAGGGAAATTAGCAGAGCCAGTGATTATGAGCCAGCCCAACTTCCCTCCTAAAATAAAAGTGAAACTTTTTTATTGACGAGAAAATCACACACGCTAATGTTCGCCGCGTCGAATAGGTCCCCATCGTCTAGTCGGCCTAGGACACCGCCCTTTCACGGCGGCAACAGGGGTTCGAATCCCCTTGGGGATGCCAAATCAAAAAGCACTTACAGCAATGTAAGTGCTTTTTTTGTTTAAATTTTTATTCAATATAGTCCAAGCCATCGTCTGGCATCAGGTATACTGCTAAAGACTTCAATCTCACCGTGCTCGCCAGTCATATGGATTTGAAACATGCGGGATAAGCCAACAGTCAGAGTGGTATTCGCAACGATTGCCCTTTTTGCATATTGACCCCAGGGGCTGTTTGCAACAACGAACATCTTATCCACAGTGTCCATGTCTGTGTTTTCCTGATCCAGACAGCTTATCAATTCTTTCATATGGGGATCAAACAGAGGGTTCTTCTTCAAAGACTCCTGCTGATCAAACATATCATCGCCAATAACACAGCCCCAGACACGGGTAAAGACCGTCTGTAGCTCCTGATCGATGGTATAGGCAATAGGCATGGTAGATTTAATATAGACGATAAATGCCATACCCCCAAATCAGTTGATCAGGACAGGCTTGCCTTTTATCCGGTTCATGTCTGGAATGAGGGGATGACCACTCTAGACCCATCTGAATTACCAGCTGCCCTGATTCATGTTTGTAAAGCAATCGCTGCTGCGAATGGCACGGCCTGGCTGGTAGGCGGGTCCGTTCGTGACATGTTACTGGATATAAAACCAAAAGATTTCGATCTCGAGGTGTACAGGATTGAATCAGAAGCATTGCAGCGGGTTTTGAATAAACTGGGCAGGGTCGAATTTGTCGGCAGACAGTTCGGTGTATTCAAGCTCTGGATTGCCGATATGGAAATTGATGTTGCCTTGCCGAGAACGGAAAAGAAAACCGCGCAAGGGCACCGTGGTTTTGCCATTGATTCGGATCCGTTTCTGAGCCCGGAAACTGCATCATTACGCCGTGATTTCACTATCAATGCACTCATGCTGAATCCGCTTACAGGTGACATGCTTGACTTTCATGGTGGATATAATGACTTAACAAACAATACCTTACGCCATGTAAGTGAGGCTTTTAATGAAGACCCGCTACGCCCTTTGCGGGCCATGCAGTTTGCAGCCCGCTTCAAGCTCAGGCTTGATTGCGGAACTGCTGCATTGTGCCGCAAATTGATAACAGAAGCGAAGTCTCTGCCCCTCTCCAGAATATGGTCTGAATGGAAAAAATGGAGTCATGCCCCTCACCCCTCATATGGACTTCAGGCCTTAATCGATAGCGGTTGGGTTGATCTGTATCCGGAGCTTCATGCTCTGATGGATTGTCCCCAGAACCCACGTTGGCATCCCGAAGGAGATGTCTGGATACACACACTACAGTGCTGCGATCAGGCAGCGGCCATCGCACTGCGCAACAAGCTTGCCTTCCCCGCCAGAGAACAGCTTGTGTTTGCCGCACTCTGCCATGACCTTGGCAAACCGCTGAGCACAAGCAGGAACGAGCTTGGCGATATTATTTCACCAGGACACAGTGAGGCAGGCATCAAGCCGACTATCTCATTATTACATGCTATTGGTGCGCCAACATCTCTGGCTACTTATCTGGCCCCACTAATCAGAGAGCACATTGCTCACCTCAGTGGAGAGCCGACCGAACGCGCCATTCGACGGCTGGCTCACAGACTTGAACCTGCAAATATAGAGCGCTGGGAGATGCTGGTCGAAGCCGATGCATCAGGCCGTGATCCGTCGCCACCATCCCGTCCGGCCCTTGGCTGGTTAAAGCAGGCAGAAAAAATCCATCATCATCAACAGAAAGCCAAACCTTTGCTTACCGGAAAAACCCTTCTGGCACTCGGTATGGCACCAGGCCCTGCTATGGGTGAAGTCTTGCGTATCGCTTACAACGCTCAGATTGACGGTGATATCACCGATCTCCCAACAGCCATGGCCTGGGCCAAAGCACACTTGAGCCGGAAGAATACCCAAGGTGTACAGTCAACTATTCGGAATAATTGACGTTTTTTCATATCTCCCTATAATGCCCTTGCTTTCATCAAGGAGCCTGTAATGCCCCACTACCGTCGTTTTTCCGACGCCTCAGTCAGTGAAAAAATTCTCGATACCATGTTTCTCATCACCATAGGCCTGGGTTATCTATTTGCCCTTGCACACACCTTCTATTCACATGAAGGCCGGGACGGGCAATCAGGTTTGTCGGTAGAAGATGTAAAGATTGCCTACTATGGTGAACATCAGCAGACACGACTTGGAGCAGCTCTGAATGGCTCCATGGGCGATAATCTGGAAAGCCCCGATCAAAAACAGACCATTATTGAGTGGATTGAAGATGGTACGGAAAAAAAGCAGTTTGAAGAAAAAATAGCCCCTATTCTGAATAATAACTGTATCGGTTGCCATTCTGTCGAAGCAGAAATGGGACTGCCGCCATTAACCAGCTATGATGATGTCATGAAGCTAACCCATGCCGATACCGGAGCTTCGATCCAGTCACTGGTTCGAGTAACCCACATCCATCTCTTCGGCATTGCTTTTATCCTCTTCTTTGTCGGGCGTGTATTCATACTTTGTGAAATGCCAGTAATCCTGAAACGCGTTACTGTTGCCATTCCATTCATTGCCATACTGATTGATATCCTCTCATGGTACATCACCAAGACCATTCCCGGCTTCGCCTATGTCGTTGTAATTTCCGGTGCCCTGATGGGCATATCCCTGGCCATGCAAATTCTGGTATCGCTTTATCAAATGTGGATTTATAAAGCCCGCTCCAACCCGGTCGAGATGTGACCGGTGTAATCATTTTTCTTGGTGCGCAATCATTGCCCTCATGCTTGTGGCTATAAGGGATTATTATCCTCAAAAGAGGAAAGAAAGGAGAACACAGATGAAAAAAACTATCATGATCGTAGTCGCTTCTGCATTTTTGGGGCTTTCAGCACAGTCAGCACTGGCTAATGAGGATGGTGTAGATGCAGCCAAGCTCTTCAGTAGCAAATGCAAAATGTGTCACAGCTTTGATAAGAACAAAGCCGGCCCTGCGCTCAAAAACATGAGCACAGATGCTGAAGTTCTGAAAACTGCGTTTACCACCAAACGTGTAAAAATGATGAAAGGTGTAAACAAAAAGTTGAGTGAAGCAGACGTGGATGCTCTGGTAGCATTTATTCAGTCCAAACAGTAACAGCATCAATACTTGCGCTAAGAAACTGCGTAGTAAATAGTTAGCATTTACTCACGGGAGGAGAATTTCATGGGATTCAAACGTTCAATCGGGGTTATACTTGCCCTTTGTTTCATACCTGTACTGGCATCCGCTTCAGATGAGATGGATGGCAAAGTGTTATTTGAGAACAACTGCGCATCTTGTCATGGCATTGATGGCGAAGCGACAAAGTTCGGGAAAACATTAAAGCCGTTCCCTGCACGCGACCACAAGGCCATTGCTTCTGTAGTAAGCCGGGATGAGTTACGCCGCATTATTGCTTACGGTATTAACGGTACCGCAATGACACCGAAGAAATATGATCTGGACAGCCTGCAGATTGAACATGTAATCGATTACATAAAAACCTTTGATTACAAACCGAATCTGGTAAACGGCAAGGCGCGCTTTGAAGCGATCTGTGCCAGCTGTCATGGTATGGATGGTCGTGCAGAGACCGGCATGGGGGCAAAAAACCTTGTCTACTCTACCCTGAACCTTGAAGCAATCACGCACACCATGCGCTATGGCCGACCTGGCACGAAGATGACCAGTAAACGTCATCAGATGACCAACAAGGATATCGCCGACGTCGCCAATTACACCTTCAGCTTGCGCAATAACGCTGATGCAAAGAAAGGTAAGAAGCTGTTTGCAGCAAACTGCGTTGCTTGCCATAAAACACCTGCAGATATCAAACTGATCGGTAATGCAGCCAGCAAACGTACGATTGCTGACCTGAGCAACCGCCTGCTGGATCTGCGTATCCGTCATGGCCGTCATGTTGACCGTGCAGGTAAGGATGTCGCACATCTCTCTTCATCCGATGTTGACGACATCATTGCTTATATGAGGAAGAGTACCAAGTAATGACAACAAGTGATCCCGTTAAAGGCGCCTCCCATTTGGGGGGCGCTGATCTTTTTGACCTGGCCGTAATCAAAAAATATGACAAGGCAGGGCCTCGCTACACCTCCTACCCTACTGCACCGATGTTTCACACCGGTATCGGGGCTGAGGATTACGAGGCCACACTCAGGCGCGTGGCTGATGATAAGGCACCGTTATCGCTCTATATCCATATCCCGTTCTGTAATACCGTATGTTACTACTGCGGCTGCAGCAAGATCGTTACCAAACAATATGATCGTGCAGCCCCCTATCTTGAGCTGCTGCTTAAGGAGATCGACCGGGTTGCAGATGCCCTGGGTAACAGCCAAAGGCCGGTGACCCAGCTTCACTTCGGTGGCGGTACGCCAACATTCATGAACAACGACCAGATGCGTGCTATCGTGACCAGGCTTCGTGAGCGCTTCAACTTCGTAGGCAGGGACGAAGGCGAATTCAGTATCGAGATCGATCCTCGCGAATGTGATGAAAACACCGTCCGTGTGTTGCAGGAGATTGGCCTGAATCGCATGAGCATGGGTGTGCAGGATTTTGATCCGGTAGTGCAGAAAGCGGTTAACCGTATTCAGACCAAAGAAGAGACCATGCGTGTACTGAATGAAGCACGCCAGCACGGCTTTGAATCGATGAACATCGATCTGATGTATGGTCTTCCACATCAGACGGTTGAAACCTTTGATGCCACGCTGAATACCATTATCGAGTTTAATCCGGATCGCATCGCACTGTTCAACTACGCCCATATGCCGCATATGTTTATGCCCCAGCGTCGTATTGATGAATCTGCCATGCCTACGGCACAGGAGAAGCTCAACATCCTTGAGCACAGCATCAACAAGCTGCTGGATGCCGGTTATGTATTTATAGGCATGGACCATTTCGCCAAACCCGAAGATGAACTCACCATTGCTCAACAGAGTGGCAAACTCTATCGCAACTTCCAGGGTTACAGCACCCAGGCGGACTGTGATCTGATCGGGCTCGGTGTGACCTCGATCGGTTATGTCGGTGGCGGTTTCTTCCAGAATGAAAAAGAGATGGATGCTTATGCAGAGGCCGTTGGAAAGGATGAGTTCGCAGTCTTCCGTGGTTATATCCTATCAGAAGAAGATCACCTGCGCCGTCAGGTGATTATGCGCCTGATGTGTGATTTTTCACTCGATTACAGCCAGTTTGAGACCGAGTTCGGCATCAATTTCAAGGAACACTTTGCCGATGGCATTGCTGACCTTGATGAGATGGCCAGCGACAACCTGGTTGAGCTTCGTGAAGACGGTCTGACGGTCCTGCCTGCAGGGCGCTTGCTGATTCGTAATGTCGCTATGGTATTCGATGAATACCTGCAGAAGAAGAAAGAAGGCTCCAGCTTCTCAAAAACCATCTGATTTAGCTGAAAGCCATATGACGGCCGGGTTTATACCCGGCCTTTTTTATTGCTACCCTCCCCGCCCATGAATGAAAAAAGGAATATCTATGCAGATCCAGAGTGACAGTCGCACGTTATACGAACGCATCGGTGGTGAAGAACCCTTGCGCCAGCTGGTGCAGCGCTTTTACCACCACATGGATGAGTTAAAAGAGACGCAAACCATACGCTGGATGCATGCGGATAATCTGCAATCGGCTGAAGACAAGCTGTTCATGTTTCTCTCCGGTTGGATGGGTGGTCCATCGCTATACATCGAGAAATTCGGTCATCCGCGTCTGCGCATGCGCCACCTCCCCTTCTCTATCGGCGAATCTGAGCGTGATCAGTGGATGCTCTGCATGAAACATGCACTCGAGGATGTTGTGGACGATCAATCACTCTCTGAGGAGTTGTATACAGTGCTATATGGTGTTGCAGATTTCATGCGCAATAAAGCCGAATAGTTTATAGTTCGCCCATCTTCAACTAAGTATCTGTTAGAAAGGAACTACACATGACATACCCGATACCAACCCCGACAACCAATGAAGGTTGGATTATTGAAATCATGGATGCATATAACGATGCAAAAAAAGCTATCCCGTTTGCCGAAAAAGAAGGAAGGGTGATAGCAGAGTCGGATCTGTTTCACTTTGCACCACTGGTCTGCCTGAGGTTTCGCGATCTTGTGAGTGATGAGGAGTGTCAGACCAAAGCAAGAGATGCCGCTATCGGCAGCTATATCGCCAATCAGGAAGCGGGTAACCGTAACCTGAACGATCCCGTCATGGCCTTTTCATTCTGTTATATTACTGCCCATTTTGGCCTCGGACTGTTAACCGAAGAACAGTGCCAGGATGTCCTGATGGCTGTTGAAATGAATCTTTCAAAAATCAAAACCGCTGTTGCAGAGTAAAAAATAGGATTAGATCTTTGGTTTGTCTTTGATCAGCACTTGATAAGGCTGTAACAGATAAATCCCTTTCTGATGAACTCTACGGTGTCGCCAACTTCATGCGCAATAAATCTGAATAGATACATTGCCGGCAATAGAAGCATGAACTACTCTCTCTTAGCAGGATCCATATAGAGAAGGTGAATAACATTGGACTGGAAGCAATATGAAAAAGAAATACATGGGTATTTTGAGCATCAATATCCGGATGCTGAAGTCTCTTTAGATGTTAGAAAAGTTGGACTTTATTCGAAAGTTGATCGTCAAATAGATGTGTTAGTCGAGCAATATGTTGCTGGAAATAGGATTCTTATTGTTATTGATGGCAAATATTTCAACAAAAAAGTTGATGTTAAAGCTGTTGAAAGCTTCATCGGCATGCTTGAAGATATCGAAGCCCATAAAGGGCTACTAATTTCAAAAGAAGGCTTCACTGAAGCGGCTTATAATCGTGCACACTTTGGACCGTCCGAAATTGAATTAGATATTTTGAACTTTAAAGACCTTCACCGATTCCAGTCTCATATAGCATTTCCATATTCCGGCGGAAATGGTGCACTACTATTTTCACCTTTTGGTTGGGTTGTTGATGGGCAATCAAAATCAATAGGATTGGCAACCTTGTTCCAGCAAGGGCTCACTCTAGAAGATGCCATGAATAGTAATGAATTTATGTATGTTCAATTCTGGGATCGAAAAAAGGGGCAATATAGTCTTGATGATCTTTTGAAAATTCAAAAAGAAAATCTTACAGAAGATGATCCTGATGTATCAATTGAATATATTCCAACAATATTCAGGAATGATGCTAAAACCTCTATGCGTATTGCCCATATGAAAAACTACCCAACAGCTGAATATACAGGATTTGTTGAATTTTCTGATTTCATTTTCTTTTGTGTGATGTTTAGCCCGAAAAATAGGTCTAAAAAGAATTTACGAAAACTGGAAAATATTTTGGAAACAGTATTGTCGATTAAAGTCTGTCATCAAAAAATGGACAGAAAAAGGTGACAGTATACTCATTAATTATCAAACAAATGGAGCTAGGATTAAAAGAATATATGTCACCTTTCCCCTTGAAGCGTTGGAGTGTTATGAAGCATGAATGACATTGAAGGAAGTATGAAGTGTCTTGGTTATGATCATTGGCTACAAGCCAAGTCTGATCCTGAGAAAATGGAACAACATGAACTTGCCCGGGTGATTTCTGTACACAAAGATAGTTATCAAATCTCCAAAGGTGCTGGTGATGTTTTTGCTGAATTATCTGGTAAATTAATTTACACCACAGACTCCCCTGTTGATCTCCCTACCGTTGGGGACTGGGTTTATGCAGATTTTTTCGATGATGATAGCCATGCCATCGTTCATGATATTCTTCCAAGAAAAACAGTTCTAAAGAGAAAAACATCAGGGAAGAATATTGAATTTCAATTAATAGCAGCAAATATAGATACTGCTTTTATTATGCAGTCGCTGGATGAGGATTTTAGCCTCAGGCGTTTAGAACGATATCTGGTGATGATCAACGAAAGTAAAATATCGCCAGTTATTCTGTTAAGTAAATGTGATCTCATCTCTGAAAGAGAGCTTGAAGAACAGATTGGTCATATTATGAACATCATGCCCAACGTTAAGGTGATTCCCTTTAGTAGCGAGAATGGGGCAAATATAGATTCAATCAAAAGCCTCTTCGTTCATGGTAAAACCTATTGCTTACTGGGCTCATCCGGTGTCGGGAAAACCACCCTGTTAAATCACCTTGTTAAAGACTCCCACTATGAAACAAGCGCAGTTAGAGAAAAGGATAGTAAAGGAAGACATACAACCACACATCGTCAATTGATTCAGTTAGATAATGGTGCGCTGCTGATTGATACACCGGGTATGCGTGAGCTTGGCAATATGTCAGTAGAGAGTGGCATTAATGAAACATTTTCCGAAATCATTGTGTTATCAAAGCAGTGTAAATTCAGTAATTGCACACATCTGAATGAAGCCGGTTGCGCAATATTAGAAGCTATCGATAAGGGTCAATTGTCTGAGAATAGATATCAAAATTACTTAAGCTTAAAAAAAGAATCCCGTTACAACGAAATGTCATATCTTGAGAAAAAACAGAAGGACAAAAACCTGGGCCAGTTAATAAAGAGTGTTAAGAAGCACGATAAAAGAAAGTAGTGACGACTATGCCGCTGTTCGTGTCATTAACGGGATCAGGTTGAAGTAAGTATTACTTATTCGAAGTTCTCATCAATGAAGCTAAATTGACCCTGCATGAATGGTGACCTATGCTCATAATGATGCCTTTGTTAAAGAGGATAAATTATGAGCCTATTAATCATCACATTCGGTGCCCTGACGTTGTTGGCAGGAATCATCATTCTCATCAATCCGGAGATCATCTTCAGATATCTTCGAAATAACCTGGACAGATTGTCGCTGCATATTACAGCAGTTGTGGTCAGGATTGTTCTTGGGGTTTTACTCATCATTCAGGCCGATATTTCAAGGTTTCCGATGGTTATTGCAATCCTTGGCTGGCTCTCAATCGTTGCGGCTCTAACCTTTGCCGTGATCGGACGGCGTAATTTCACCCGTTTGATGTCATGGGCACTGTCGTTATCCATCCCCTTTGGCCGTTTTGGTGGTGTTATCGCTGCGGCATTCGGTGCATTCCTGATCTATGCCTTCGTATAGATATCGAACCTGAATGGGGAACGGGAGTCGCCAGTGATTACGACTAAAAACTCTGCAAAAGCGATCATCATACAAGAGCAACAGGTATTATTGCTTAAAAAGCAATATGAAAACGGTCAGGTTGTTTATACACTTCCCGGTGGAACTCAGGAGCCTGGTGAACCTTTGGAACAGGCGGTAATACGCGAGGTTCATGAGGAAGTTGCAGCCAGGGTGTCTGTTCTGGATCTGGTTCATATCTATGAACACAGCCGTCCATCCAAAACTGAGGCGGGTCTTATCAAACATAAAGTTGAGTTTGCTTTTCTCTGCACTCTCGAAGGCCGGTACAGACCAACCATGGGCAGACATCCCGATCCCCATCAAGTTGCTGTGGAATGGATAGATCTGGATGTTTTACATGGACTAACACTCGCCCCTGCTAAATTATCTGAGGTACTAACGACATTTACCTCACCCACCCGGAAAATCTATCTGGGGAATATCACATAAAACCCCAACCATAAAGCTGATGCAGTTAAATTGCCCCTGCTTGTATAATGACCTATGCTCATAATGATCCCTTTGTTATAGAGGATGAATGATGAACATATTGATCTATGCGTTTATATTAGTCACAAAAGGTTGCTTCAATGAGCTTTGACGAAAAAACAGGTCGAATGAATTGGAAGGATGAATCTGTCTGGGTTCTTATCTCTGTAGTTTCAGGCGTTCTGCTTTCATCTGTATATCTCTACTTCCAAACCTTTCCCGATACAGATCATCTGGTCATAGTGCTCATCTGCCCTGTCGGGTTTTATCTGCTCAGCATATTGTTAAGAGTGCAAAATCATCGAGGGGAAGTGGCAACAGGAAAAACTGCTATTGATGAGAAGATGTTGAAATATATTTTTCCATTATTGGGTTTTGTGGTTGGTATTGCTTTTCTATGGTTCCAGAGTTAATCGGGTATCTCCTCTAAGCATAATGATTGGCTAGGTTGGAAAACCAATCTTCTCAAGATTAACCACAGGTCTGTCCACTCTGAAATCAGAGAGATCCACTGCAGGCGCTTCACCCATAATCCAGCGACTCATGAGATCGGCCGTGCCGGGAGCAAGGGCAACGCCATTGCGATAGTGACCTGTTGCGACCCAGAGATCGGGATGACCCTCAACAGGGCCGAGATAGGGCATGCCGTCGGGACTGCCCGGACGAAAGCCCATCCACTGTTCCACAACCTTTGCATCCTTCAGCCCCGGCGTGATGCGACAGGTTGCTTCCAGCAGATCATCAATGACACCGTCGGTGGTGCCTCGCTGAAAACCAACCCGTTCCATGCTCGCGCCGACAAGAATATGACCATCCACACGCGGGACGAGATAGACGTCATCATGTTTGATAATGTGATTCACTTTGCCCGGTTCATCCTTGAGCAGCACGATCTGTCCTTTCACTGGCTCCACAGGCAGCTCCAGACCGATCTGTCGGGCAAGCTCACCACTCCAGCTACCGGCTGCAAGCAGCACAGCATCGACTTCAATGGATTCGCCATGAGTCAGTGTTACCGATGAGACAGCACCCTGCCCGTTTTTACCGATACCGCACACTTCGGCCTGTTCACGAATCTCTACGCCACAGATTTCTAATGCTTTCCTGACGGCTGCAAGCAGGCGGGGATTGCGTACCTGCCCTACTTCCGGCCACAGCAGTGCTCCACTGATCTGTTTGCTGATGGTCGGTTCATGTTCACAGCCCTGCTTTACGTCCAGCTCTTCGACATTCCAGCCAAACCGTTTCGACCATGCCAGGGCATTGTCACGGTGATGAATGCGGTCATCCTCAAAGAGAGGGATCATTAATCCGCTTTGATGCCACTGCATAGAGATGCCGGTAGTATCGAGTAACATCTCGTTCATTTCGGGATAGATGGCCAGGCTGGCATCAATCAGGTGGGTGAAGCTGTCCGGGTACAGCCATGGATGGATAGGACAGAGAATACCGGCACCGGCCCATGACGATTCACGGCCTGATTGACCCTTTTCAAGGATAACAGGATTGGCACCAAGTCGCTGCAGGTAGAGGGCGGTCAGGCAACCGATCACACCGCCACCGATCACCGCCACACGTTTACCATCACCCTGATTAAATCCCGTCACCATTTTCTCCTCGTGAACTACCTTCTTATCGCCTCGAATCCGTACAAATCGAACAAATCAATGGCATTTATTCTACTGATTTTCCTCTGCGTCACTCTGCGTCACTCTGCGTACTCTGCAGTGCTATCATTTGACTCTGTTTTACTTTCTGTCGATCTACTGAATAGTTGCGGAATCCGTGTCGCATTGCCACCATGCCGCCATGTCAGCCTCAACAGACCAGCCAATGCAGCTAGCGCAAGCTTATCAACATTGCCAGGACATCGCACGAAACCACTATGAGAACTTTCCGACCGCATCCAGGCTGCTGTCTGCTGATTTGCGCCCTGCCGTTGCTGCCATCTATGCCTTTGCCCGTCATGCTGATGATATTGCCGATGAGGGTGATGCACTGCCTGAAACACGGTTAAAGCAGCTCGATGCATGGGAAACACTGCTGGAGCGCTGCGAAAATAACAGTTCGATTGATCAGCCTATATTTATGGCACTGGCTGATGCCATTCACAAACACAGACTGGATATTGAAGAGCTGAATAACCTGCTGATTGCTTTCCGCATGGATGTGACCATACACGGTTATGCTACGCTGGATGAGCTGCTGTTTTACTGCAAACACTCTGCCAACCCGGTTGGTCGTTTAATGTTACAGCTGCATGGCATGCATAAGACAGAAGCATTCTACTGCTCGGATAAGATATGTTCCGCCCTGCAACTGATTAATTTCTGGCAGGATCTCAGCATTGATCTGCCACGCGGTCGCTGTTACCTGCCTGAAAGCTGGCTTGCAGAGTCTGGATTGACTGCCCGGCAACTGCTTGATGGTGATGTAGATGATCAAATGCTTAAGCCGGTATTGCACAAGGCAATCCGTGAAACCCGGCAACTGCTTGAAGATGGCCTGCCTCTGCTTGCCATGATTCCTTTCCGTCTGCGCCTGCAGATTGCAGCCACTATATACGGTGGTCGTACCATGCTGAACAATATTGAACAGCTGGATCGGCCATTAAAAGAGAGAACCACATTGAATAAAAGTGCATGGAAAAAACTGATATGGCCTGTGCTTAAAGATACACTGTTTCCACCCAAGGTAGGCAACCCATGACTCCTGAACAGTATTGCCGGGATAAAACCCGTGGCTCCGGCTCTTCATTCTTTTATGCTTTCCTGTTTTTGCCCGAGGATCAGCGGCGTGCGATCATGGCTCTCTATGCATTCTGCCGTGAAGTCGATGATATCGCTGATGAGATCAAGGAGCAGGAGGTTGCCCTGCCCAAGCTGGCCTTCTGGAGGGAAGAGCTGTCTCTCGCTTTTGAGGGTAAACCCCGCCATCCAGTAGGCCGGGAACTGGACTGGGCACGTAAACAGTTCCCTATTAATGAAGAGTTACTGGTTGAAATCATTGATGGCATGCTGATGGATGTCATGCGCAAGCCTGTGTTAAAACCGGCTGATTTATCACTCTATACATACCGGGTTGCAGGCGTTGTCGGTTTATTGAGCATAGAAATTTTCGGTTACACAAACCGTAAAAGTCGTGATTTTGCAACCTCTCTCGGTGAAGCGCTGCAGTTGACCAATATACTTCGTGATGTAGCAGAAGATGCGCGCATAGGCCGCATCTACCTGCCACAAGAGGATAGAATCCGTTACCGGATCAGTGATCAGGCTTTCAAGGACGGTGTGGTAGATGAGTCCATGCAGCAGCTTTTACGTGAATATGCCGACAAGGCTGAGTCAGCCTACAGAGAGGCACTCTCGAAGCTGCCGGATGAAGACAGGGAAAGCCTTAGGCCGTCTATCCTGATGGCAACGATCTATTATGCTTACCTTAAACAGCTCAAAGAAGTGAACTTTGATGTATGGCAGCACCCTGTTCGAATCCTGCCATTGAAAAAGATCTGGATTGCCTGGCGTACATGGCGCTATGAATCAAAAGCCGCAAAAAAAGGGCTACCTCTCAAGCTGGAGTTCTGATATTTCAACAAAACCCATTGCTGTCATCGGTGCAGGCCTGTGTGGCCTGACCGCTGCAATTCGCCTTGCAGAACGAGGGTTCCAAGTTGAACTTTTTGAATCTGCATCCAAGGCCGGTGGCCGCACCCGCTCCTTTGTCGATAACACAACCGGGCAGCTTTGTGATAACGGGCCACACCTGCTCATTGGTGCATACGAAGCCACACAAAAGCTTTTGAGTGACTGTAATGCCTCGCATAACATCACATGGCAGTCATCTTTAAAACTGCCGCTTTGGGACAAAAACCGAACACACTTCGCCCTGCATCCGAGTCCATGGATTCCCTTCCCGCTTGCGCTGCTACTGGCAGTCAGATCCATGCCGGGCCATGGCTGGAGCTCCTCGCTTGCCATGTTAAGGATGGCTTTGGCCATGCGAACCAACACGATTGATAGCACTACTGTCAGCGAACTCATCAAGTCCTGTCGCATCCCTGCCAGACTTGTAGATGATATGCTCGAACCGCTCTGTCTTGGTGCCATGAATGAAGCTATAGAGAGTGCGGATGCATCAACATTCAAGCGCGTTTTAAGAGAAAGTTTTGCCTCAAAAGAGTCTGCCCGATTGGGCTGGTTTAACGCACCCCTGGACAACGCATTGATTCAACCCCTTGTAAAAAAAGCAGAAAAGCTAGGGGTGATAATCAGAACCCGCAGCCTGGTACGCTCTGTTGTGGAGCAAAATAGCGGTCTAAAGATCAATGGCGCCTATTTCGATACAGCCATCATCGCACTACCAGCCTATGCAGCAGATGCTCTTTTTGATCGTGAGCGTTTGTGTGAAACACGTTGCATTACCAATGTTCATCTCTGGTATAAGGATCACCCGGGACTTCCCGAAGCCTTGATCGGTGGCATCAACACCAGGGGACAGTGGTTTTTTGACGTTTCAGTACAGATGCAGCAAACCTCCTCAGGCCTGCGACACCTCTGTGTTGTCATAAGTAACGATGAACAGACTGTTGCAGAAAAGGTACTGCTGGATCAACTCACAGGTGAGCTCAATCTCATCTGCAAAAGTCATCATTCACCGTGCCATTATCGCATCATTCGGGAAAAACGGGCCACCGTACTTGTTTCACATCAACAGCATACCGGACTGCCTTCATCACGGATTATTGATGCAATTGAGGCGCCGGTCTCCGGCCAACTGCCTGCTACTATTGAATTTGCTGTACAAAGAGGTGAAAAAGCAGCCTTGGAAGTCATAAAACTGCTAACATAAGGTTTTTATCCACTTCTATTCCGGGACTCGAGATAAAATAGTAGCCCACATACTTTCACTGCAGCGCGAACTGCAATTAACGATGTAAGATATGGATATAAAACGATTATTTTTAATGCCTTATTTTTGTGCATGTCATACATTTGTCACTGAAATGTAATAAACACAGGCATCAAGCCGGATTCATCCACAAAGTTATCCACAGCTACTGTGGATACGTATGAAACACATTGAAAACAAAGGAATTCAGCCTGTGAATATCCATTCTTGCACTAACAAGTGACTGATTTATGATTGCAAACATGGACAAACCATTTCGCACACCGAGTATCGCAGATCAGGTCATTGGAGAGCTGGATCGGGCTCTGAACAATATCTTTTGCCGACAGGTCAGTTCACGCTCATATCCCGCGTCTGAAATGGAGACTGAGTCTCCGGAACTATCGGCTGAACAGAAGAAACTTGCAGCAGGCCTGATGCGCGTAAATCACTCCGGTGAAATGGCGGCACAGGCGCTTTATCAGGGGCAAAGCCTTACTGCTCGTGACCCGAAACTGGTTGATAAGCTGCGCCATGCATCCATTGAAGAGTCGGATCATCTTAACTGGTGCCGTAATCGCCTTGAGGAGCTCGATGAAAAACCAAGCCTCTTCGATCCGCTCTGGTATGCCGGTTCATTTGCTATTGGCATGACCGCAGGCATAGCCGGTGACCGCTGGAATCTCGGTTTCCTGGCTGAAACAGAACATCAGGTCGTCCGCCATCTTGATGATCACCTGAACCGGTTGCCGGAAAATGACAGCCGCAGCCGGGCCATTATTGAACAGATGAAAATCGATGAACAGGGCCATGCTGAGCTTGCAGAAGATCTCGGTGCTGCAGCACTGCCTCAACCTGTGAAACAGATGATGAAGCTGACATCCAAAGTGATGACCAGTGTTGCTGAAAAGATATAAGTTTTTTAATTCATCAGCCCCAAAACTCCCATGACGCCTTTTTGATGTTATGGTTGATTGATATTAATACTGAGGTGACAGATCATGTCAGGGCATAGTAAATGGTCCACGATCAGGCATAAAAAGGCAGCGGCAGATGCAAAACGCGGCAAACTTTTTACCCGCCACATCCATGAAATTGTCCTTGCAGCCCGCTCCGGTGGTGACGACCCTGACTCCAATCCTGCCCTGCGCGTAGCAATAACAGCAGCCAAGGGTGTAAATATGCCCAAGGATAATATCGAACGTGCAATCAACCGTGGTGCCGGTGGTGGTGAAGGCTCCAACATTGAAGTGATTCGTTATGAGGGTTATGGCCAAGCCGGTGTTGCCATCCTGGTTGACTGCATGACCGATAACCGTAATCGCACGGTATCAGATGTACGTTCTGCATTCAGTAAAGGTGGCGGTCATATGGGTGAATCCGGCTGTGTCAGCTGGATGTTCCATCAGAAAGGGCAGTTTATGTTTGAAAACGGCACGGTAGATGAAGAGCAGTTGATGGAAGTTACACTCGAAGCCGGTGCTGATGATATCCTGAATGATGCCGGGGCTGGCTTTACTACGGTAAGCTGTGCTTCAAGCGATTTTATTAACGTGCATCAGGCTGTCGAAGAAGCAGACCTTGAAACCATCATTGCCGAGCTCTCATGGATTCCGGAAAACAGAATTGCTGTTGAGGGCGAGGTGGCAGAAAAGCTACTCGCGCTGATTGAACGCCTGGAAATTCTCGATGATGTACAGCATGTTTATAGTAATATGGATATCAGCAAAGCAGAGATGGAGCGGATAAGCGGTTGAAAAAAACAGTGCGCATACTCGGTGTGGACCCGGGGTCAGTCAAAACCGGTGTAGGCATCATCGATCTGCAGGGCAATCACATGCGCCATGTACATCATGCTATGATTCGTACAGGCAAGGGTGAGTTTGATGAACGCCTGCACATCCTCTTTTCAGGCCTTTCAAAGATCATCGGCACTTTCAACCCGGACAGTGCTGCCATAGAGGATGTTTTTGTCTCCAAAAATGTCAGCTCCGCCCTGAAACTGGGACAGGCACGTGGTGCCCTGGTTGCCGCCTGTGGCTTTCACGGACTACGAGTTGCCCCCTACTCTCCAACCAAAGTCAAACAGGCAGTGGTTGGAACAGGCCGCGCCGATAAGGATCAGATTGGCTATATGATTCGTATGCTACTGCATCCGCCGGAACCATGTCCTGAAGATGCTGCAGATGCACTTGCCGTAGCCATCTGCCATGCGCATCATGCACCCATGCAAAAAATGATGGAGAAAACATGATAGGTTGGTTATCAGGTAGAGTGCGCGACCTGGACCCTGCCGGCCTGATTATCGTCGATGCCGGCGGTATCGGTTACGAAGTATCTTTAAGCCTGCAGACCCTCTGTCAGCTCAAAGTGGGTGAAAAGGCAGAGCTATCGATTCATACCTATGTGCGCGAAGATCAGATCACCCTGTTCGGTTTTGCCAACAGCAGCGAGCGTAGCCTGTTTCGCAAGCTGACCAGTGTTTCCGGCATCGGTGCGCGCATGGGCCTGAACCTGATGAGTGGCATGTCTACCGAAGATCTGATTCGTGCCATTGAGCATGCCGATGATGTGGCGATTGCACGGACCCCGGGTATCGGTAAAAAGACGGCACAACGTCTGATTCTTGAACTACAGGGTAAACTCGATGCCACAGCTGTCACCGGTGGTGTCAAAACAAACAACAGTAATGATGATGTTCGCTCAGCTCTCACTAATCTGGGATATAAACCGGTGCAGATTGATACAGCACTGAAAACCGTGGCACCGGCCGACTTTGAAACCATGTTCCGCGCCACACTGAAGGCTCTGGGTTAAGGTGACCTGAGATGGAAGACTTTTCCGAAGAGCGTCTGATCGATCGCGTCTCCACCAATGGCGATAATTGGGATGCTGCCCTGCGCCCGAAACAGCTGGATGAATATATCGGTCAGGAAAAGATTCGCGCCAATCTGAAGATCTATATTCAGGCTGCCAAAGCACGCAGTGAATCACTGGATCATGTGCTGCTCTATGGGCCTCCCGGTCTTGGTAAAACCACACTGGCCAATATTATTGCAACCGAAATGGGTGTGAATATCCGTGCGACCTCCGGGCCTGTGATTGAACGTCCCGGTGATCTGGCGGCCATGCTGACCAATATCGAAGAGGGTGATGTGCTCTTCATTGATGAGATTCATCGTCTGAGCCCGCAGGTGGAAGAGATTCTCTATCCGGCCATGGAAGACTTTCAGCTTGATCTGGTGATCGGCCAGGGACCTGCTGCCCGTTCCATCAAGATGGATATCCCCCGCTTCACCCTGATTGGTGCCACCACACGAGCAGGACTTCTGACCAATCCGCTACGCGACCGCTTCGGTGTGATTGAACGTCTCGAATTTTATACCCATGAGCAGCTCGCCCGCATCGTCTCTCGTTCTGCAAAGCTGTTGAACATTGAAACAGAGGCGAACGGTTCGCATGAGATTGCTAAACGCTCACGCGGCACACCGCGTATCGCCAACCGCCTGCTGCGCCGGGTACGCGACTTCGCTGAAGTAGAACATAACGGTCTGATCGACAAGAGTGTAGCTGATACATCGCTGGGCCGCCTTGAAGTCGATCATCTGGGGCTGGATCATCAGGATCGCCGTCTGCTGCTGGTGATTATCGATAAATACAGTGGCGGGCCTGTGGGGTTAGATACGCTGGCCGCTTCCATCTCCGAAGAACGTGATACCATAGAGGATGTGCTTGAGCCCTATCTGTTGCAGGAGGGGCTGATTGCCAGAACACCGCGCGGTCGTACTGCCACCCCACTGGCTTATGCACATCTCAAGCGCGAATTGCCGGGTAACGGCAGGCAGGAGACACTGTTATGACCAGATTCAGTGAGTCATGGCCTCTGCGTGTCTATTATGAGGACACCGATCATGGCGGTGTAGTCTATTATGCCAATTATCTCAAATTTATGGAACGTGCACGCAGTGAGTTTCTGCGCTCCGCAGGTCTTGAACTTGATCGAATCGAAGCCGAGTTCGACGTGATGTTTGCCGTGCGTCAGGCCAATGTCAGCTACCACGCCCCTGCCCGCTTCAATGAGATGCTGGTTGTTGAAAGTGAACTGGTTGAGATGCGTGGTGCCCGTATCGCTTTCAAACAGCATATCTACCGCCAATCGGATCGGCTGTTGCTCACCGAAGGCGATATCCATCTCGCCTGTATAGGCCGTGAAGGCAATGTCGCACGTATTCCCAAGGCTGTTATTGAACAATTGAAAAACCATTTGAATAAACACGAGGAGTCTTCTTCATGAATCAGGATCTGTCGATTCTAACCCTTATTCTGAACGCCGGATTTGTAGTACAGGGCGTGCTGGTGCTACTGATTTTACTGTCATTGGTCAGCTGGATGATTATTTTTAACAAATGGCGCCTGTATCGAAAAACGCGCAGTGATGCTGAAGCTTTTTCACATACCTTCTGGTCGGGTACCGATATGGATACGGTACTGGCAAGTATCCCGAACCAGTATCCGGACAGCTCTTTGCCTAATATCTTTCAGGCCGGTTACCGCGAGTTTATGCGTACACGCCGTGAATCCAGTCATACAGAGGAGAGTAAAATTATTGCTGCAGGAGGGATGGATGGTATCCGCCGCTCACTGGATGCCGCCTTTTCACGCGAAATGGAACGGCTCAGTCGTCATCTGGCTTTTCTGGCCACGGTCGGATCCACCGCTCCGTTCATCGGCCTCTTCGGTACCGTCTGGGGCATCGTTAATGCATTCCAGAGCATTGCCCTGACCCAGAATACCTCATTAACTGCCGTGGCACCGGGGATTGCCGAAGCACTGGTTGCAACCGCATTCGGGCTGATCGCAGCAATCCCTGCCGTAGTTGCCTACAACAAATTTACCTCTGATCTCAAACGCATGGCATCGAATATGGAACAATTCAATTCAGAGTTCCTCAACATCATCTCCCGCCATATGAAAGGCTGATAGATATGTGGGCCGGTCAAAGCAAATGGAGTAAAGACACAGAACCCATGGGTGAGATCAACGTCACCCCGTTGGTTGATGTGATGCTGGTGCTGCTGATCATTTTCATGGTCACAGCTCCTCTGCTCACCCAAGGTGTGAATGTTGATCTGCCGGATGCAAATGCACCTGCCATGCAGCAGAACGTTGAACCGCTGGTGATCAGCATCAAGGCCAACGGTCAAATTTTCATGCAGAAAAATAGGGTTTCAATCAAACAGTTAGCACCACGTATTGAAGCGATACGCAAACAGAAACCCGGACTGCCGGTATTCATTCGCGGCGATGCAAAAACACCTTACGGAAAAGTTGCAGAAGTCATGAGTCTGCTGGAATCTGCAGGTATCAAGAAGGTTGGTCTTGTCACAGAGCCGCACCGCTAAACACCGCTACGATACCTCGGATGGCCCGGGTAAAATGGATCTGCTATATGCAGTGGTTTTGCATATCCTGGTTTTCTCCGTCGTGATGGTAGTCGGTTACTGGCAGAGCACGCCCAAGCATGAACCGCTCAAGCGTATTGAAGTGATGATGATTTCGGCCAAGGAGCTCTCCAGGCTGGAGCAGCAGGCGCGGCGCAAACCGAAACCTGCCAAACAGGTGAAGGCCAAACAGAAACCTAAACCCAAGGTCAAACCCAAACCGGTTATAAAACCGAAAGCAAAGGCCAAACCCGTGGCCAGGCCGGTTGTTAAAGCTGCACCCAAGCCCAGGCAACAGGCCAAAACTACAGCAAAGGTTGATCCCGATTACGATCCCTTTGCCCCGGTTACCTCGACCACGGATCGCTCTGAATCAACAAAGAAAGCCTCAACCTCACGTCCGGAAATGGCAAACCTTGCCGGCAAACAGCTCTCCAAAAATGAGAGAGAGCGCTATATAGCGTTGATGCAGACCAGAATTCACGAGCACTGGAAGGTTCCTGTCAGCACCAACAACTTCAAGGATCCTGTTGTTGAGATGAATCTTGCTCCAAATGGCGAAGTCGTCTCTGTACACATTCTGGACTCTTCTGGTAATGAGCAGCTTGATGCCTCACTGGTTCGGGCTATCCATGCAGCGTCTCCATTTGAAGTTCCACATCAACAGTTCGAATATTTCCGATCCAACCGCATCAGCTTTCGTCCATTGAGGTGAATCAGGTGATTCAACTATCAAGCTCTTTTCGAATCAAATGGCTCATTTTTACAACAGAAAAAGGTTTAGCGAGCATGATTTCATGCCCTGTTTTGTCTGCTTCCACCTTGTCATAACCGCTGGAAAATATGATTTTCACATGCGGGTTAAGCTGTCGAATGTATCCGGCGGCTTTATAACCACTCATAACCGGCATAACAATATCAAAAACACACAAGCTGATTATATCAGCATGTGCTTTGAATACGTTCACCGCCTCTTGACCATTGGTGGCTGTCAGTACCCGGTAGCCTAATGCCTCCAACACCTCTCTGCTGGTATCAACAACATGCTTTTCGTCATCAACGATCAGAATCGTCTCCCCATGCCCTTCTACAGCACCTTCCTTGACCTCTGATTCAGGGGCATAGGTAGCGGATTCATGCAATGGTAAATAAATGTGAAATACTGAGCCCTCACCTTCGTTACTTTCCACATCAACAAAGCCGCCATGGGTTTTGGTAGCCCCAAACACCATAGGTAAACCAAGACCGGTTCCTTTGCCCTGTTCCTTGGTCGTGAAAAAGGGTTCAAACAGGTGTTCAATTTGATGTTCGGGAATACCACAGCCGTTGTCTTTAACACTCAAATGCGCATAATTTCCGCCATTATCACAACCATGTTTTTCAATAAACCGATCATCGGAGATAAAGCTGTCGAGCTTGATCGCAATGCAAGGGGAGTCCTCCCCTTCAAGCGCATCAACCGCATTGTTGACAAGATTCATCAGCAGCTGATGGAGGCGGGTGGTGTCACCATTAATTGGTAAATCTTCATGACAAATACTCTGCGTCAGCTCGATATTTTCAGGTACTGATGTGTGAAGAAGCTTAAGCGTCTCCTTCACATAGGTAGATAAAGGAAACCGCTTCTTGTTTACCAAATCTTTACGGGCGAAAGTAAGCAGTTGCTGGATCATTTCAGATGCATGGAAAGACAGTTCTTCAATATTCTCCAGGTTTTCCACCGCATCAGGATTCCTCCACCCCACCCTTTTCTTTGCCAGAAACAGGTTTCCCGTTATACCAGCCAGCATATTATTGAAATCATGCGCAATACCACCAACCAGCGTTCCTATGGCTTCCATCTTCTGGGCCTGATAAAACCGTTGTTCCATGTCTTCGAATTCACTGAGGTCAGACTGAATCCCTACAAAATGAGAATAAGAGCTATTGTCTCCGGATTGATCAAAGATTGGAGAAATAGTTAACATTGCCGGAATGAAGCTTCCATCTTTCTTCCGGTCTATGACTTTACCCTGCCAGACTTTTCCACTCGTAATCGTTTTCCACATCCCTTCATAAAAGGCTCTATCATGATTCCCGCTATGAAGCATTCTTGGTGTCTTGCCAATAGACTCTTCAGCGCTGTAACCGGTAATCTTTGTAAAAGCAGGGTTCACATACTCAATGACCCCTTCTCTATCGGTAATCAGGATCGATTCACCTGCTTGCTCAATCGCCTGCGACAATATCAATACAGATTTTTCAGCATGTTTACGCTTGGTAATATCATGGAAAGCAGACAGCACACAGGATTGACCATGGTAGTGGATCGGTGCTGATGAAACCTCTGCTGAGACAAGCTCCTTATTATCCAGGCGTTGAAAGGTTTCTTCTACAGGAGCTGCTGTGATGCCTTTCGTAATGACGTCGTTAATGCGTTGTGCAGCCAGTTGACGGCATTCGGGAATCAGGTACTCAAACACTCGCGTCCCCAGAATCTGGTCTTCAGATTCTGCGCCTATTAAACGCACACCTGCCGGGTTAATAAACACTACCCGCCCTGCCCTGTGGATGACGATAGGGTCAATCAGAGTTTTCACCACAAGTTGAAAATTCTGCTCAGATGATTTTCGGTCTGTAATATCCATCCATGAACCGATCAGTTCACTGATTTCACCTGTAGCATCGCGCATGATGCTCATCTCATCACGTATCCATGCCAGAGAACCATCAGCCTTGTATATACGGTATTCAGATTCAAACCTGTGCTTTCCTGTTTTCAGCGTTGATCTAAAACTGCTCAATACCTCTTCTGCATCTTCTGCATGTAATATGGATCGCCACCATGCCTGATCATGTATACAACCCTCAGCTGAGTAACCGAGCAGCTTTTCGATGTTTGGTGACACATAATACGGGCTTAATCCATCTTCTTTAACTGCACAGGCATAATGAATGACGGGAACATGCTCGACGATATGGTTGAGTTGCTTCTGTTCCAATAAATGCTCTTGAGCTTTTTTCAATTCGGCATTCTTCCGGCTCAAATGCTGCTGCAGAGATTTAATATATTTACCCTGCACGCCTTTAATCAGATCATACTGACTCACCACTCCGACAAGCTTCCCCTGGCTATTCACAACAACCGCATGCCTGAAACGCCGCTTCTGCATCAGTTTAGAAACCTCATGGACAGGATCTTGGTCCAGGGGCGTTTCAACTGGAGTGCTCATCACTGCAGATACCGGCGTATGTAAATTATCCAGTTTCAGGCGTATGAGACTTGTGGCATCCCGTTCTGTAAGCAGGCCAACAGGCCTGTCGCCTTCTGTAATAATGACACAACTGATGCCTTTGTGCTCCATGAGAGATAGTGCAACCTGCAGACTTTCAGTGGCTTGTATCGTTTGCGGATCCCGAGTCATGACATCGGATATGGGCTTGCACTGTAGAAAACCATCCAACTCCGTCGCTCGGACCAGGTTAGAGAACGTCACCAGACCAGAGAGCCTGCCCGTATCATCGACTATCACCAGATGCCGAATATGCCTCTCAATGAGCAGGTCAAATGCCTCATAAATATCTAATTCCATTTTACCCGTGATAACCGGGTGTTGACGCAGGTGGCGTATACTCAGGGTGGAGGCATCTATATCTCTGGAGGCTGCATAAAGAAGATCACGTTCAGTGAAAATCCCGCTTGGTTTGCCATCATCAAGGGTAAGCAGACAACTAATCTGCTGCTCGGTCATTAATGTTGCTGCATCAATAATCAGCGTTTCAGGCGATACGCTGACCACTTCCGTCGTCATGACATCTTTAATACTTTTGGTAATCATCCGCTACCCCTGACATTTTCACCCTTTAGGCACTGCAATCATGAATCAATCCCCCAGCCTGAAGTGAATCAATGAAAAATCATAGTATTGTCACTTACTGAAGTTCTATTATGGGCCTTCACAATACAGGGTCAGTTCATGTGCGCCCAGTTAACACGCAGACAAATAGAATCATTGTTATACTGAACAAAATAACCCTACTGATGATATAACAGTTCCAGTGCCCCCCCGAAAATAACGCACCAGCAAAGAAACAGTGGATTGCATCACATGCAAGCTGTACTGTACAAATGTATAACGAACACCTGTTAAAGGAGGTAATCATCCATTGAGTGATTTTCTAGGACAACCCTCCCTAAGGAAATATTTCAAGATTGAAACGATTAGTATCTTTATTGCACTGCTGTTAATCGCTGGTGCTTCACTGTTCAGTCTTAACAAGGCTATTGCACTGAGCAATGCCATCGTCGAACAGGCATTGAATGATATCCATGTTACCATGTCACTACGCTTGGCACTTAACCGCTCGGCCATGCCTGTAAATGATTACATCATCCGAGCCGATCCCGAAGAGAAAGTCGATTACATACGGCTGAGCGATGAGGTGGATCGGCAGTTTGCACGGTTTGATTCGAGCATGAGTCACAGAGCTGATCTTCAGGGTCCACTGGATCAAACCCTGACCAACTGGAACAAAGCAAAGGAGCTGGCAAGTTCTATCATGCAAATGCCCAATCCAACAGGAGATCCTCACATTGCAGAGTTGATGGAAGAATTTGATGCACACATCGACCAGGGAACCGAGGCCTTAAGCGGACTATATGATGAAATATATCAGGATACGCTAAAGGGTCAGGATCGGCTCCATGAGATTAAGCATCAATCAACCATCCTTGTCGTTCTGCTCTCAGCCATAGGGCTCATCGTGGCGATTGTTGGAAGTATCCAGCTTGCCCGCATCTTTTTTCCTCCTCTGGATAGAATCATGGCAGGAGTTCGCCTGTTTGGTCGTGGCCGCCTGGATCACAGAATAGGCAATGAGATGCCGGTTGAACTCGAAGAGTTAACCCATGGTATCAATGACATGGCAGGTCGACTGGATGATATTTATTCGGAACTCAGAAAATCATCATACAGAGACTCCCTTACAGGCTGCTATAATCGCCGGAAACTGGATGAGGACATTATAGCAGCCTTCTCTCTGGCCCAGCGCAGTGGTGAAAAACTGGCTGTAATGATGCTTGACCTGGATCTTTTCAAACGAATCAATGATACCTATGGGCATGCTGCCGGTGATTCTGTTCTACTCACCACAGCAGAGATCATGCGCTCCCAGTTGCGTAAACATGAATTTTTATATCGTTACGGAGGTGAAGAGTTCGTGATCATCCTGCCATCCACAAATGCATCCGAAGCCATTGTACTGGCTGAACGTATCCGTGTGAAGATCAGCAACAAGAAAATGGATGTAGGTAGCAAGACCCCTGTCTCGGTCACCATGAGCATAGGTATTGCCGATAACAGCCGGACAGATATGAGCATCAAAGAGATCATCGATTTGGCAGATCAAGCCCTTTATTCAGCAAAAGAAACAGGACGCAATAAAGTTACCTTGGCTTCCCCCTCTGAGGCGTAAGCATGGTGCCTGTAAATAGCTCAATTAACTGCACTAGCCACTGGCTCAATCACCTCTCCGGAAATGCAAGATACGACAAGCAATTCCCACCTTTTCCACTTCGCGTTTGAACAACTGATCATCGGCCGGGGCAAAGTTTTTCTTCAAGTAAAAACGGGATACTGTAATGACAGGGGATCACTGACTTTGGTGCGATCATTCGAACCGCTTCCAGGGCCTCTTCCACATCCATGGTCCACCTGCTATTGCCCAAACCACCGATGGGCAGCATCAATAGATCCGGCTCTAACCCGGATCACTCTTTCTGAAGCAGGCTGTCCCCCAGATTTACGATGGTTTTATTGTTGAGCTGCATCTGAAAACCTGTCGCACCAAAGCCAGCCCGCTCTTCAGGCCCGGGTATTTTCCATTGCTTGATTCCAAACAGGCTGTACTCAATGGGCCCATGTTGGGCATTCAATCCTTGTATGGACACACCGTTCACCACGATGGATCGCCGATATCTAACGCTATACCTCACTGGTATAGCTTTCATATGTCAGGCCATCCTTTCTCGGCGATAGCATACGTGTTTCAAAACCATGATTATCAAACATGGTTCTATTCATGATCAATGGTGCATGAGTTTTTTTGCAATCCTATCTGCCTGCCAATAATGATCAGGATCACCATGGGTTACCAAAACATGGGTGATTGTACCCCACTCCCGTTCTGGAATAAGAGTGTGCAAGTTGAACAGCCACAAATTCTGCCCCGGATCGACAGCTATCTTGATAGTCTCATCCTCAATAAGAAATACGTTATAAAGAGTTGGCTGATTCTCACCTCGGCCTGTCGTTTGATTCGAATGACCAGTGGCTGATACTGTACATCTTCAAAGTCAGGATGAATGTCCATTGAAAACAAGTGGCGGTGGTGAGTCGTTCAGCCAGTCCTAAATAGGGACTTTCAGTCAATGCAGCTACGGCAGCCAGCCCGCCTGTCAGTAGCATGTGGTGCCACTCACTATGGAATATGTTCCGTATCCTGCATAATCAGACTGTTTTTTTAGCCAGCAGCTAACAGCAATGGCGAGAGAATGCTCAACAGGGACATAAGACCCACAAGTATCAGATCCATCAATCCTGGAAAACTCAGCTCCACATGTATCGGATCCATAGGAAAGTACATAGAAGTCAGCAAAGCCAGTAACCCTCCGGCAATCAGGCAAGACGCTCCCAACATACCATCCCGCACTTCTGATCACTTTGCCGAACCAGTTGCAGGACCCCGATGCCAAACAGGAGGCCTAACATGCTGAATGTGGATAAGAGGATATCGAGTAAAATTTTATTTGGCGCGCCTCTTTCCAAAAGCTCGCTCACCGAATGGTAGATATGGCTGTAATCTGGCCACATCACGGCACCGAGTATGGTCATGAAAAGATAAACAATCGGGGAGAGCATGCCACACAGAAAAAACAGTTTTCGCATCGACTCTCCTCCTATGCTCTATGAGATCAATCTCAAGCTATAACCTGTGTCCATATTGAAGCATCCACTTTTGCAAGGCGCGAATAGAGTCTGCGGTTGGCTCCTCCTCCATGGCTATAATCATCTCCCCTTCAAACAGATACCTTGCCTCCCCTTCAATCACGAGATCCGGCATACCTTTTAACGTATAGGTAGTTTGCCATTGTCTGGCCAAATGATTGCCATCAGTTACCGGAGGAGAGAGTGGAATCAGGGTTCGGCTGTCAAATCGCCGATCTGTATTGGCCACATCTGCCTTTAGATAATCCAGGATAGCCTTGCGACCTATGCATTTTGCATCAGGGCTCCCTACATTCTGATAGCTGGCATACTCTGCAAAGTACTTTTCCAGCCTCGACCAATCATCATCAACGACTGTGGCTTCGAAATCGAGTGCAAAATGTTCAAATATTTCTACCATATTCATGGGCACCCCCATAAATCTTATTATAGCCGAGAGTTTTGCTTTTTCAGGCTATGATAAATCTCAAGTGACTGGCATTAACGGTCAAGACCATTGCAGGGAGAGCAGCGCTTTTCCAGATGGGCAGATTCCGGTTGCAGGGTTGCATGTTCAATTCCCTGCTTATGCAGCCGATCCAGCAATCGTGGCAGGATCGTATCCCAATCATGCATAGCTTCAATCTCGATATGCGCCGACAATGCCATTCTCTCGTCCGGAAGTTTCCAAAGATGTATATGATGGGTGCCAGTAACACCGCCAGCATCTTTCAAGCAACGTTCAATGGCTTGTGTGTCCATGTTTTCTGGAACAGCTTCCATTAATTCACCGGTCGTTTCCCGAATCAGCCGCCAGCCGCCCCAGGCAAGAATGACCGCAACAAAAGATGAAAGTATAGGGTCTATCGGCATCCAGCTCGTAGAATAAATCACGATACCGGCAAGTACTGCTGCAACAGAACCGAGCGCGTCCCCTGCGACATGCCAGTAAGCCGCACGTGAATTGATATCATGCTCTCCATGTAGCCATTTCAGGATGATCAGGTTTACAGCGAGGCCTAGCGCACCGATGGCAATCACCATACCGCCATGAACTACAGGCGGTGCAGAAAGGCGCACTGCCGCCTCCCAGAGAATCCAGCCACTTAAAAACCACAGGGCAAAACCATTGAGCTGTGCTGCCAGAACACGGGCACGCCCGTAACCATAAGTCATAGCATTGTGTGCAGGCCTTAAAGACAGACGCCCGGCAAAAGCCGCCAAAGCCAGAGCAACCACATCAGAGCTCATGTGCGCCGCATCGGCAAGCAGTGCAAGTGAATGTGAAAGGTAGCCACCAACCAGTTCAACAAGGGCAAACAGCAGTGTAAGGCCCAAGGCAGCATCCAGCTTATGGTGATGCCCATGATTGTGGTTGTTACAGGCCATTAGCCTATATAGCTCATTGAAAAAAGAGTCATGCAATCATTATCAAGGCAAACAGAACGATTTCAACCCTGGGACTGAATTGGCAAAAAAAAAGGCCGCCCGATGGGCGACCTTAAAAGTTCAGTTTTAATTTATTCAGAAAATCGAGTGATGACCCCAGGCTCTGATACCACTATCCAGTTTAACCAGATACCAACCATTCTTTTCATCAATCTTGGTAACAAAGTCGCCATGATTGATCCGGGCCAGAATCCTGGATTTTCCACTGGGTTCAAAGCGGACATTGCCGACTCCGACCAGAACCTGCAGACGCGGTGCAAAAACCGTTTTATAAACCCATGCAACCGTACCATTCTCCAGTTTCACCTGATACCAGCCAAGCTGTTCGTTCAGCTTGGTCACCACATCACCCATTTTTATGCGGGTCACTCGCTTTCCTTTATTATCAGGGATATTACGCGCATTACCGACATGAGCAGTCACAGTAAGTCGTTGACCGATGACAGTTTCTGGCTCTTTCACTTTGGCAACAGGTTCAGGCTCACTTCCATGATCAAGCAAGGAGAGAACCTTTGAAGCAGCAACCGGTTTAACCTCGTTAAGTACAGGCTCTTTCACGGCAGCTACAAGCTCCCCCTGTATTTCATTACTAACCGGCATAACAGACGCCGGATCTTCAACAGCTGGTGCTCCCACAGCCTTAACCGCCAGTTCTACGATCTCAACAGCCTCTTCCTTGGCTATCTCAACTGAACTTACTGCCTGTTCAACCATCTCAACCGCACCTGCTTTGGCAGTTTCAACTACATTGCCGATTAACTCTGCAGGTTTATTGCTGTTAGCCATCTGTTGAACATCGGAAATGACCTTGTTAAAAGCCACATCCACCTGCTCCTGCCAGACTTGCGGCATAGAGAACCAGAACACGCCTATAGCAAGGGCTGAACCTGCCAGTGACTGTTTGATCATATCTGATTTAGGGCGCTTATGATTGATAATGTTGTTGGCCTGAGTGATGTTATAGTTGGAGTACTCATCTTCCAGCATACGCATGGCCTCTTCGGCCTCTTCACTACTTTCTGTGGTAACTGACCGGTCTGCATTGCCTGTCTCCAGCACTTCATTGATCTGCTGCTGTAAATTACCCATGAAACGCCCAAGTTTATCTTCAAGCCTGCCATGATCATGCAGACTGTTTAACAACATCCCCTTTTCACGACTGATAAGAAGGTCTAGTTGTTCAACAATATTTGCTTCTGTAGTGGCTGTATCTACGTTCTTTTCCATGAGTAATCCTCGCCGGATGATTATATATAGCCAAGATTACTCCTGTTGCTATCAGGAAAATGTGATCAAGCGCATCATTCAAGGGTGATAAGCCTGTTGTCAGTACAATAGCCATGCCCCTATAGCTGAATAAACCGTCATATACTCCCGCTGCGCAACAGGATTCAGGTAGCCACACAGATAACGCACCCTTGTTGATCACAGCTATCTTGTTGACAGCCTTATTCAGCCACAATCGAACAGTGTCGCTTATCTTGGGTGTGTATCCCTATTATTGTTTACCATCATTAGATATTCAGCAACCAAACCGATAGCCATCAAGATCATGAGTATGGCAGTTAATGGAGGGATGGGAGCTGCATGGCTAAGGAATGCTGGTGATTGCTCCGCAAAAAGCTTGATGCCCAGCTCAGCCACTGACACGGTTAAAAGCATAGCCATCATAAGCAACATGCCCAGCTCACCTATATTGGAAAGCTTCGCAGACTTCGTATTACTGGGTAAAATAAATACAATGAGCGCAATAAGCAGAACTCCGACCGCAGTGATCGGTGACATACGTCCAGGGTGTGGTCCGTTGTGCCCATAGGCGTGGGCATGAGAATCAAAGAAGATGTTATCAATGCCTATATTGATAGAGAAAATATCTTGCGACAAGGACAATAATGCGAATAATCCTATGATCACACCCACGATGAAACGTATCGGGACATTCTCCAACTGATCCAGTTTGGAGAGTATGAATGCCAGGGCAATAAACAATAAACTTAAAGCTGTATTAAATTCAACATCGGGGAGACCGGGTAAAAACTTGCTGATTGTAACATGCCCCATTCCCCAGAATATGAGTGAAACAGTGCAGATAAGAATCACTCCGGTAATGGCTATGTTTCTCATGATATCTAACATGATTCATTTGCTCCTGTAGTTTCAAACTATAATCTTCTCCTCCATTTCAATGGAGGTAACTCCTTCTGCATATGGAATCGACGATAAGAAACTGTCTATGATCACTTCAATCTCAAGTTATGAAGAGAGAAGTATACGAAGCTCATCGACCAGACGGCCTACATGCACATCTTCCTGCTGCATATAGCACTGGAGGCAGTACTTTTCTTTTTCCACTGAATCTATATCGACATCAGAGTGATGATAATACGCTACCAACATCACAAAAAGTTATATTTGATGCATGACATCCATGTGACATCGATCGGACTCATCAAAATATGGAATGATGAGCCCATGCAATCCTACCTCCAGACAACTGAACCTTAAGCCAGTCGCCCTCCCGTTTGATCTGCGTAAGTACAGCTCCTTGTTTGAGTTTGAGCACCACATCACTGCTGGTACTTGGCAGACTTCTGATAATACCGGTCTTTACAGCCACGGTCAGTTTTGCCGACATATCCTCAGGGCTGATTTCTGCCTGTTCTGGTTTGGCAGCTTCCAGCTGCAAAGCAGTTTCTTTCTTCTGGGCAACAATGCTTTTAAAGGCCCATGCATGACTGTTATCGGGCAGTTGAACCTTGAACCAGTCACCCTGTTGTTCCAGTAGGGAAACCAGATCACCCTGTTTCAACTTCATAACAATCTGACTGCGGGTAGAAGGTTTTCTTCTCATATTGGCAACATCAACCACCACAACCAGTTCGGGCAACAAAATATCAACAGGTTCTGCAGCTGGCTTTAACACCTCTTGCATGAACTCTTCCGGCATAACCGGTTCAGCCACCTCTATAGCTTCAGAAGCCATTTCCGGCGCAAGCTCTCGTTGCACCTGTTGATGCTCTGGTGAATGAATCATGCTATCGGGCCAGACAAACCATAAGAGTGCCGCGATCACAAAGAGCGTTCCGATCAATACAGGTGAAATAAGCATGTTATCGGAGGCTCTATGTTCAACCGTACTATTGGCAACCTCGAGAGCAGAACTTCTGTCAGCGGAGAAAGGAACTGATTTTTCTAAAGGAATGGGCGCTACTGATTTTGTTGGCTCTGATGCCTCTTCAACAAAGGCATCCATCTGATGCTGAAGGGCCTCAACAAATTCATCCAGGCGTTGCTGCTTATCCTGACTTGATTCCGGATGGGCTGAGCTTTTCAGGTCCAGCTTTTCCTTTTCAATGAACTCATCAAGCTGACTTTTCAGGCTATCAAGTTCATTTATATCTCCAGCATCAGTACTGCTGTTCCCAACGCCCGGCTTATCCAACTCCACCACCCCTACTAAGCTGATTTTTATACTATAAGTATACCTGAACTTGATCGATTAACCGTGAGGAGGGTCACAGGTTTTTATCAACGAAGTGATAATAATCCACAAGCATAAAGAGCGAAATCTGAACTTAAGCCTTTGGCATGCTTCATAAAAATCAATCGTATACACCATGGCTTGTGAGCAAAATCTATTTCAACAAAGAGAGTCTAGTTATGAAGTTATTGATGATGGCAATAGTCATTTTTCTTGGCAGCTGCGGAGTCACTGTCCACCCTGTTCCGGGAGTCAGCCTACATATCCCCGTTCACCATGATACCGATCAGCATCGTGACAGCAAAAGCAATGACCGGGACTAGTGACGGCTATAAGTCAGCCTGCTCTTGCGAGCAGTGATCATGAAATGCAAACTTCTTTATCATGGATCATCCAAACGAATTAGAAACATCCCGGCTGATCATGCGCCAATGGAAGCAGGATGACTGGCCGATATTTGCTAAAATCAATGCTGATCCTGCAGTCATGGAGTATTTCCCAAATCCGCTGAGTGAATCAGAAAGCCATGCCATCGCTGATAAAATTCAGTCACTCATAAACGAGCAAGGCTGGGGATTCTGGGCTGTAGAAGTGAAAGCGAGTACTTCTTTCATAGGTTTTGTTGGCCTCAACAAGGTTCTGCCTGTCCTTCCCTTTTATCCAGCCGTTGAAATTGGCTGGCATCTGTCCAGAACAAGTTGGGGTCATGGTTATGCTACCGAGGCTGCAAAAGCAGCACTAACGGTGGCTTTTGAAACATTAAAACTTACCGAGGTATGTTCTTTTGCATCCAGGGACAATGCCCGCTCTATTGCTGTCATGGATCGTCTCAATATGGTCAACGCCCAGCAAAACTTTGAACATCCTGTAGTTCCCGCGAATAGCCCACTTAGAGAACACGTCTTGTTTAAGATAACCAGAGAGCAATGGCTAGCATCGTCAGATTAATTCAGAGGATTGGCATATAGAGGAAATAAAAAAAGGCACTTACATGAATGTAAGTGCCTTTTTGTATGGTGCACCCACTTGGACTCGAACCAAGGGCCCACGGATTAAAAGTCCGCTACTCTACCAACTGAGCTATAGGTGCATTACACATGAAGGCTGACCTCCGGTGCGGCGCGAATTGTGCGAATTTTCCACCCCGTGTCAAACCCTTTTTACAGGTGCATCTTTCATCGTTGCAGCATCACAGGATAGCCATAGAATTACCCCATGATCTATAGACCTGTTCCTGACTATCACATGCACACTCCGCGCTGTAATCACGCCACGGGCGATGTCGCAGAGTACGCTACGGCAGCGATCAAAGCCGGACTCAGTGAAATCGGCATGTCCGATCACTCTCCCATGCCGGATGATTACGATAAACCATGGCGCATGGATCGTGCTGATTTACCCGATTACCTGCAGGAAGTGGAACAGGTACGAGACAATGTAGAAGGAAGGCTGTCACTTCGCGTAGGCCTGGAAGCTGACTTTCATCCCGGAACCGAAACATACGTGGCTGAGATGATAGGCTCATACGAATGGGATTATGTCATCGGCTCCGTACATTACATCGGTGATTGGGGGTTTGATAATCCGGATACCATTCAGATCTGGGACACATGGAAGATCGAAGATGCATACTGCGCCTATTTCAAACTGGTTGAGCAGTCGGCCGCATCTGGCATGTTCGACATCATCGGTCATCCAGATCTGATCAAGAAATTCGGCCATAGGCCACCTGCCGATTCAATCCGCGTAAAAGAGGCGATTGAATCCATGCTGCAGACAGTAAAACAGGCCGATGTGGCGCTGGAAATAAGTTCTGCAGGCCTGAGAAAACCGGTTGCCGAGGTTTATCCGCAACAACAGATTGTAAAACGTGCAGCAGAGCTTGGCATCGTATTTTCCTACGGTTCAGATGCTCACTCACCAAGCGAAGTCGGTCATGGTATGGATGATTGCCTGACTATGCTGGAATCATTCGATATTCATGAAGTTGCCTCATTCAGGAAAAGAGTACGTACCATGGTTGCAATAGAACATGCCTGATACCCCTCAAAAACAAACAGCGATTCTAATCACCGGTGCATCCGGTGGTTTCGGTATTGAATTTGCCCGTCAGCTGGAACCGCAGGGTTACCGCCTGATACTGCATGGCCGTGATGCTGCCCGACTGCAAATGACACTCAATGCACTCAAGCACCCCGAGCGCCACTGCATCGTGCAGGCTGATCTGAATATGAAAGATGGCGTAGCTACCCTGCTTGCAGCTCTCGAGGATGAAACAGTGGTTGGGCTGGTGAATAACGCAGGTTTTGGTATCTGGGGCCCATTTGAAAAAACAGGTATCGTTCAGCAAATCGATGTCATCAAAACCGACCTGAAAGCTCCAATAGAACTGGCACATGCCCTGCTCCCCTGCCTGTTAAAGAACAGCGGGTTTATCATTAATGTTTCATCTCTGGCAGGAGAAGCACCACTGCCTTATATGAGCACCTATGCGGCAGCAAAAACCGGGCTGACCTACTGGAGTGAATCCTTGAGAACAGAGCTTGCCGGTAAGGTGCGTGTAGTCACACTTGCACCCGGCCCGTCACCGACCGGCTTTCGGGATATTTCGGGAATGCCGCCGGGCCCTGGAAGTTTCTTTCGAACAGCAATTCCTAATATTGTCTCAGCATCTCTGGAAACGCTGAACAGAGGTGGTGGGTATTGTATCCCGGGTTGGCGACATAAGCTGTTGTTTCTCATACAAAAAATCACTCCGCGTTTCATTGCCCTGCAGATGATGGAAAAACACCTGCGCCCCTGAAAAGGCACTTTAATCACAGTATTTAGCAGAGGGTGGAGAATTCCATCCAATTTCGCTAGGCTGCGCCCCCTTTTCCACTCTGGGGAGTGAGAGATAAGAAGCTGTTGAATTGATGTTTCCAGCATTCAGATTCAAACAGGTTGCGGCGCCGGGTCTGCCGACTGTTTGAATCATATTTGTGAGGTTAATATAATGAGTTTGTCACATACCAGTGTGAACGGAAAACCTGCTAAACAGGGTCTGTATGATCCTAAAAATGAACATGATGCCTGCGGCGTTGGTTTTGTTGCCCACATCAAAAACAGGAAAAGCCATGATATCGTTGAAAAAGGTCTGGAAATACTTGAACGCCTGACCCATCGCGGTGCTGCCGGTGCTGACCCGCGAGAGGGTGATGGCGCAGGTATTTTGCTGCAAATTCCCCACCAGTTTTTTGAAGCTGTCACCTCCGATCTCGGCTTTGAACTACCTGCTGAAGGTCATTATGGCGTAGGAATGGTCTTCTTCCCTCAGGATGAAGCACACCGCCAAACCTGTCAGGAACTGATTGAAAAAGCCGTTGCAGATGAAGGCCAAACACTGCTTGGCTGGCGTGATGTACCTGCAGATGCCATCCGTGCCGACCTGCCGGAAAGTGTAACCGCATGTGAACCGGTTATCCGTCAGATCTTTATCGACCGCGGTGATTGCTGTGCAGATGACCAGGATGCTTTTGAGCGCAAACTGTATGTGATCCGTAAAGTGGCCACCAATGCCATCACTGCTCAAGGCTTTAAAGACGATGCTAATTTCTATGTTGCATCACTCTCAAGTCGCACTATCGTTTATAAAGGCATGTTTCACTCCCATCAGGTCGGTCCTTATTATGAGGATCTTCGTGACGCACGCATGACCTCTGCCCTGGCACTGGTACATCAGCGTTTCTCGACCAATACCTTCCCTTCGTGGGAACTGGCTCATCCATTCCGCATGATGGCGCATAATGGTGAGATCAATACTGTGCGTGGCAACATCAACTGGATGAATGCACGTCGTCAGTCGATGAAATCCGAGTTGCTTGGTGATGATCTGGAAAAACTCTGGCCTATCAGTAATGAAGGACAGTCTGATACCGCCTGTTTTGATAATGCACTTGAACTACTGGTTGCTGGCGGCTATTCACTGGCACATGCAGCCATGCTGATGATTCCCGAAGCATGGGCTGGCAACAAACAGATGGATGAACAGCGCAAAGCGTTCTATGAACATAACGCAGCACTGATGGAGCCATGGGATGGGCCAGCTGCTGTTGCCTTCACCGACGGCCGTCAGATTGGTGCAACACTGGATCGTAATGGTCTGCGCCCTACCCGTTACCTGGTTACAGAAGATGATCTGGTGCTCGGTGCATCCGAAATGGGTGTGCTCGATATTCCTGAAGAAAAAATCATCAAGAAGTGGCGCCTGCAGCCCGGCAAGATGCTTCTCATCGACCTTGAAGAGGGTCGTATCATTGATGATGCTGAGATCAAACAGCAGCTTGCTGCGGCCAAACCCTATAAAGAGTGGTTGGGAAAAACACAGATTCAGCTGGAATCCCTGCCGGAAGAGGTGGCACCTCAGGCACCGGATCATGACACCATGCTGCATCGCCAGCAGTCCTTCGGATACACGCAGGAGGATATCAAGTTCCTGATGACCCCTATGGCCGTTTCCGGTCAGGAAGGTACAGGCTCCATGGGTAATGACAGCCCGTTTGCAGTACTCTCCAACCGCGCCAAACCACTGTATAGCTATTTCCGCCAGTTATTTGCCCAGGTCACCAATCCGCCTATCGACCCGATCCGTGAAGAGATGGTCATGAGCCTCACCTCTATCATCGGTCCGCGTCCTAACCTGCTTGGTATGGAAGAGAGCGAACCGCAACTGCGTCTGGAAGTACATCAGCCTATCCTCTCCAATGTTGATGTAGAGAAGATTCGTCACATTGATCAGTACACAGACAATCGTTTCCGCACCATCACCCTCTCTTCCTGTTATGCAGTAGATCAGGACGCTGAAGGTATGGAGGCAGCTGTTGAAGCGCTGTGCCAGAAGGCAGAAGCAGCGGTTCGTGATCACTATAATATTATTATTATTTCCGATCGTGGCATGAATGCGCAGAATATTGCTATTCCTGCACTGCTTGCTACATCTGCTGTTCATCATCACCTGATCAAAGCAGGCCTGAGAACCGAAACAGGTCTGGTGATTGAAACAGGTTCAGCCCGTGAAGTGCATCACTTCGCCTGTCTGGCAGGTTTCGGTGCCGAAGCGATCAACCCCTATCTCGCCTTTGAAACACTGGTGGATATGAAACGCCAGGGCATGCTTCCTGATGAACTCAGCGATGCAGAGATCGAAACGCGCTATATCAAGGCGATAGGAAAGGGTCTGTTCAAGGTGATGTCCAAGATGGGTATCTCCACCTACCAGTCCTACTGTGGCGCCCAGATCTTTGAAGCCCTGGGCCTTTCCTCCGATTTCATCAACAAATATTTCACAGGTACTGCCACACAAATTGAAGGTGCAGGCCTTGCCGAAATCGCTCAGGAAGCAGCACACCGTCATATAGATGCCTTCCGTGGTGTAATGATTTACAAGGATCAACTCGATGTAGGTGGCGAATACGCATGGCGTGTACGCGGTGATGAACATGTCATGACCCCAACCAATATTGCTAAAGTACAACATGCGGTAAGAACATCTAACTACTCTTTATACAAAGAGTATGCCGATGAAATCAATGACCAGTCAGGCAAGTTGAAAACACTGCGTGGCCTGTTCAAATTCAAAGCGAGCACAGCGATTCCTCTGGATGAAGTAGAACCTGCCAGCGCGATTGTACAACGCTTTGCCACAGGAGCGATGTCATTCGGCTCCATCTCACACGAAGCGCACTCTACACTGGCCATTGCCATGAACCGTATTGGTGGTAAATCCAATACCGGTGAAGGTGGCGAAGAGCCGTCGCGCTTCAAACCCATGGCAAATGGCGACTCCATGCGCTCTGCAATCAAACAGGTCGCATCGGGCCGCTTCGGAGTAACCACGGAATATCTGGCCAACTCCGACCAGATTCAGATCAAGATGGCACAGGGTGCAAAACCCGGTGAAGGTGGTCAGCTGCCGGGTCACAAGGTTGATCAGCGAATCGGTCGCGTACGTCACTCTACACCGGGTGTGGGGCTGATCTCCCCGCCACCGCATCATGATATCTATTCTATTGAAGATCTGGCACAGCTGATCTTTGATCTCAAGAATACCAACCCTGCTGCAGATATCTCGGTCAAGCTCGTATCTGAAATAGGTGTTGGTACTGTTGCTGCCGGTGTTGTAAAAGCACATGCTGACCATGTTGTGGTTGCAGGACACGATGGTGGCACAGGTGCAAGCCCGCTGACCTCTATTAAACATGCAGGTTCAGCATGGGAACTGGGATTAGCTGAAACACAGCAGACGCTGGTACTTAATCGACTGCGCTCCCGTACGGTTCTACAGGCCGATGGCCAGATGCGTACAGGCCGCGATGTTGTTATCGCAGCACTGCTCGGTGCTGATGAAATCGCATTCGGCACCATCGCACTGATAGCCGAAGGTTGTATCATGATGCGCAAGTGTCATCTCAACACCTGTCCTGTCGGTGTTGCCACTCAGGATCCTGAACTGCGCAAGAAATTCGTCGGTAAACCTGAAGATGTAGTCAACTTCTTTATGTATGTAGCTGAAGAAGCCCGTGAAATCATGGCAGAACTTGGCTTCCGAACCTTTGATGAAATGGTCGGACGCGTTGATGTGCTAGACACCAACAGTGCAGTCAAACACTGGAAATCAGAAGGACTGGATCTCTCCCCTATCTTCCATCAGGTAGATGCCAAAGGAGAGCCTGTTCGCCACACTGACAGCCAGGATCATGGTCTGGACAAGCTTATTGATAACAAACTTATTGCAGAGGCAAAACCTGCACTTGATAACAGAACACCGGTTATCATCGAAACACCAATCTGCAATGTTGATCGCAGTTTCGGCACCATGCTTTCAGGTGTTGTTGCCAAACGCTACGGCCATGCAGGTCTTGCTGAAGACAGCATCGCGATCAAAGCCAGGGGTACTGCAGGCCAGTCACTCGGCGCATGGCTGACTCGTGGTGTTTCCATTGATCTGGCTGGCGAAGGCAATGACTATGTAGGTAAAGGCCTCTCCGGCGGCCGCATTGCCATCTACCCTCCTGCTGAGTCAAAACTCATAGCCGAAGAAAACATCATTGTAGGCAATACCGTACTATTCGGTGCGACCGAAGGTGAATGTTACTTCAACGGTGTCGGCGGTGAACGTTTTGCTGTTCGTAACTCCGGTGCTGTTGCGGTTATTGAAGGCATAGGTGACCACGGTTGTGAATACATGACCGGCGGCACGATTGTTGTACTCGGTGAAACAGGACGCAACTTTGCTGCCGGTATGTCCGGTGGTATTGCTTATGTGCTCGATAGTGACGAGAGCTTTGAAAGCCGCTGCAATATGGCACAGGTAGCACTGGAGCCCATTACAGCTGAAGCCGATGCTCTGGAAGAGCTGGATCATCAGGGTGCAGATCTGGAAACGCATGGTCGTGTAAACATCAAACACACACTGAGCCAGAATGACCAGAAAATCCTGCGCACACTGATTCTGCGTCATGTACATTATACCAACTCTGCAGTGGGCAAGCGCATACTTGAAAACTGGAACGACTATCTCGGTCAGTTCGTCAAAGTGATACCGGTGGATTACCGCCGTGCACTGGCTGAGATGGAAGCGGAAAAAACAGCAGCAGCAAAGGAGACTGCAAATGGGTAAGGCAACCGGATTTAAAGAACATGCTCGCGAAAACCTGAGCTATGCACCGGTCGCTGACCGTCTGACGCATTTCAAAGAGTTCTCCAAACTACCGGAAGATATGGCAACTCAGGGTGCACGCTGCATGGATTGCGGTATCCCCTTCTGCCACAACGGCTGCCCGGTGAACAATATCATCCCGGACTGGAATGATGCGGTTTATCACGGTCGCTGGCGTGAGGCATTGGATGTGCTGCACTCCACCAATAACTTCCCGGAATTTACCGGTCGTATCTGCCCTGCTCCCTGTGAGGAGTCATGTACAGTCAATCTGATCGGTGATGCTGTTTCCATCAAAAACATTGAACTCTCCATCGTTGAAAAAGGGTGGAATGAAGGCTGGATCACACCACAGATTCCTGCTCAACAAACAGGAAAACGTGTTGCTGTTGTTGGCTCAGGCCCTGCCGGCATGGCTGCTGCCCAGCAGCTGGCCCGTGTGGGTCATGAAGTCGTAGTCTTTGAGAAGAATGACCGCATTGGTGGTCTGATGCGTTACGGTATCCCGAACTTCAAGTTCGAGAAATCAGTCATTGATCGCCGTATGTCCCAGATGCGTGCAGAAGGTGTCGAATTCCGTGTCAACTCAACCGTAGGGGGCAATGTATCAGCCTCTGATCTGATCAACCGTTTCGATGCTGTGATTCTATCCGGTGGTTCTGAAGAGCCCCGTGATCTTCCTGTACCGGGCCGTGAACTGGGCGGTGTTCATTACGCCATGGAATTTCTAACCAAGAACACCAAACGCGTACTCGGTGATAATATCCCTGAAGAGGAGTTCGTCTCGGCTGCAGGTAAACATGTGGTTGTTATCGGTGGTGGTGATACCGGCTCAGATTGCATTGGTACCTCCAACCGTCACGGCGCTGAGTCTGTCACGCAGCTGGAAATCATGCCGCGCCCTGAAGATACACCGAACAAACTGATCACATGGCCGAACTACCCGATGAAGATGCGCACCTCCACTTCCCAGGAAGAGGGTTGTGATCGGGATTGGGAAGTTTCCACCAAACGTTTTATCGGCGATGCCGATGGCAATGTACAGGCTGTTGAATGCGTACGAGTAAAATGGGAACAGGAAAACGGACAGTGGAAACTGAACGAAATCGAAGGCTCTGAATTCGAACTGCCTGCTCAACTGATTACACTGGCTATGGGTTTTGTCCATCCTGTGCATGAAGGCATGCTTGAAGAGCTTGGCCTTGAGAAAGATGCTCGCGGTAATGTCGCTGCAAATGAAACCGATTATGCAACCAGCATGGAGAAGGTCTTCACAGCAGGTGATATGCGTCGCGGCCAGTCGCTGGTGGTCTGGGCAATCCGAGAAGGACGTCAGTGTGCACGTTCCGTGGATCAGTTCCTCATGGGCTCAACCACCCTCCCTCGCTAAAATAACAGCGATAACTGTAACAACAAAGGGCCGCTTTATGCGGCCCTTTGTTTGTGTCCTGCGGAAAATCAGAAAGCACAACGATTGTTACTATTTTATGCGTAAAGCTATATTGATTCCTTTCAGGCAGATGGCCGGCACAAATCTTCGGGCTCAAAGACATACCCGGTTCCACCCACAGCGCGCCGGGTTCCTGTTACTCTTCTTTCAGAGCTCATTAACTGCCCTCCCTGTTACACAATAGTTTAGACGCCTGATTGTGCTGAATAATCACAGTTAATCATAATAAACATTATTTGTTAGAAATCCCAGCGTTGTTTACAGTTTTTGTTGCCCGTAGAAATGCTCGAAGAGCTTTTCGTACGGAGTCATTCCATCAATACCTTTGTGAGGCTTGACGGTATTGTAAAAGTTGATG
>Ga0316202_10000314_pt1 | contig 60768 bp, 63 predicted proteins | sample 3monrhotite_MG_FD_204934 | JGI IMG/M metagenome (GOLD analysis project Ga0316202, IMG submission 204934) | Microbial mat bacterial communities from mineral coupon in-situ incubated in ocean water Damariscotta River, Maine, United States -... | ecosystem: Environmental > Aquatic > Marine >...
TCTTGCCGGGCGTGTGGCTGAAGGTGTCCCAGATCGACGGCCCGCGGCCGTCCTCGTGCGCCGCGCCCTCGATCTGATAGCTCGCCGTGGCCGAGCCGAAGACGAAGTCGGAGGGGAACTCGAGGCCCGAGTCGCGGTAGTCGGGAGAACCGTCAGTCATGGTGCAAGCCTACTCGCGGAGGCGGTGCGCCTCGGCAGGGCATCCGCGCAGTCGATACCGCTGTTGCTGCCGCGACCGGATGCTCGGCTACAGCCTCGCGAGAGCCTGCAGCACGTCGGCCACCAGGTCGTCGGCCTCCTCGATGCCGACCGAGAGGCGCACGATCGAGTCGGGCACCTCGAGCTCGGTGCCGCGCACCGAGGCGTGCGTCATCTCGCTCGGGTAGTTCATGAGCGACTCGACGCCGCCGAGCGACTCCGCCAGCTGGAACAGGCGCGTTCCCTCGGCGAAGGCGCGCGCGACCGCTCCTCCACCAGCGAGCTCGAGCGAGAGCATCCCGCCGAAGAGGCGCATCTGCCGCGCGGCGAGAGTGTGATCGGGGTGCGAGGGCAGGCCAGGGTAGAACACGCGCGCGACCGCCGCATGACCCTCGATCGCCTCGGCGATGGCCTGCGCGTTCGCACTGTGCCGCTCCATGCGCACCGCGAGAGTCTTGATGCCGCGCGAGGTGAGCCAGGCGTCCATGGGCCCCGAGACGGCGCCGGCTGCGAACTGTTGGAACTGCACCGTCGAGGCGAGCTCGGCGTCGGAGGTCACGATTGCACCGCCGAGCACGTCGGAGTGACCGCCCAGGTACTTCGTCGTCGAGTGCACGACGACGTCGGCGCCGAGCGCGAGCGGCTGCTGCAGGTACGGCGTCGCGAAGGTGTTGTCGACGACGACGAGGGCTCCCGCGGCGTGCCCGAGTTCGGCGAGCTGCGCGATGTCGGTGACCGTCATCATGGGGTTGCTGGGCGTCTCGAGCCACAGAACCCGCGGGCTCAGCTCGGCGAGCCTCGCGCGCACGGCGTCCGGGTCAGACAGCGCCATGGTCGTGAGGCCGATGCCCCAATCGCCGAAGATGCGCCGCACGAGGCGGTGCGTGCCGCCATACACGTCGTTGCCCATGAGCACGTGATCACCGGGGCGCAGCACCGCGCGCAGCAGGGCGTCCTCGGCAGCGAGTCCGGAGGCGAAGCTCACAGCATGGGTGGCACCCTCGAGCGCGGCGAGCTGCTCCTGCAGGGCATCCCGCGTGGGGTTGCCGCCGCGCGCATACTCGTAACCGCCGCGCAGCCGGCCGATGCCCTCCTGCACGAACGTCGACGTGAAGTACACGGGCGGGATGATCGCGCCCGTCGTCGGGTCGAAATCCTGCCCTGCGTGGATGGCGCGCGTGGCGAAGCCGTGGTCGGTGTGGTCGGTCATGGTTCTCCAGACGGTCGGGCGCGTAGAGGGGCGAGGATGCTCGCGGCTCAGCCCGCGAGGGCGGCGAGCAGATCGTGGCGCGAGAGCAGCCCCACGGGGTTACCACCCTCGAGCACGAGAAGTGTGTCGGGCGCGCGGCCGCCCGTGCCGCGCGTAGCGAACCGCTCGGCGGCCGCCTCCAGCGACTCGTGCGCGCCCACGAGAGGCAGGCCAGGTGCCATCGCCGCCGTCACCGAGTCGGAGGCCGTGACCTCGCCGGAAGCGAGAGCCTTCAGGAGGCCGGAGGCGGAGACCGCACCGAGCACCTCGCCGAGCACGAGCGGCGGCTCCGCCGCGACGACGGGCAGCGCGCCAGCCGACGACTCGAGCGCGACGATCGCCTCACCGACGGTGTGCTCGCGGCGCACGTGCGCGAGCGGGCGACGCTGCTCGCCGAGCAGATCGGCGACGGTCGGGGAGCCGGTGGCGGCCGCGAAACCGTGGCGGCGCATCCAGCCATCGTTGAAGATCTTGCCCAGGTAGCCGCGGCCGCCATCGGGAAGGAGCACGACGACGACATCGTCGGGGCCGAGTTCGCGCGCCACCTCGAGGGCCGCGACGACCGCCATGCCGCACGAGCCGCCGACGAGCAGACCCTCCTCGCGCGCGAGGCGCAGCGTCATGTCGAAGGACTCCTGGTCGCTCACGGCCACGACGCGGTCGACGACGCTCGGGTCGTAGGCGCCCGGCCAGAAGTCTTCGCCGACGCCTTCGACGAGGTAGGGGCGGCCGTCGCCGCCCGAGTAGACGCTGCCGACCGGGTCGGCGCCGACGATCTGCACGCGGCCGCGCGGGGTCTCGTCGCTGATCTCGCGCAAGTAGCGGCCGGCGCCCGTGATCGTGCCGCCCGTGCCCACGCCCGCGACGAAGTGGGTCACACGGCCCTCGGTGTCGCGCCAGATCTCGGGGCCGGTCGTCTCGTAGTGCGAGAGCGGACCGTTGGGGTTCGCGTACTGGTTGGGCTTGAAGGCGCCGGGGATCTCCGCGGCCAGCCGATCGCTCACCGAGTAGTACGACTCGGGGTCCTCCGGCGCGACGGCGGTCGGCGTCACGACGATCTCGGCGCCGTAGGCGGTGAGCACGTTGCGCTTGTCTTCGCCGACCTTGTCGGGCAGCACGAACACGCAGCGGTAGCCGCGCTGCTGAGCGACGAGGGCCAGGCCGACACCCGTGTTGCCGCTCGTCGGCTCGACGATCGTGCCGCCCGGCTTCAGGTGGCCCTCGCGCTCGGCCGCGTCGATGATGCGCGTCGCGATGCGGTCTTTCGACGAGCCGCCGGGGTTGAGGTACTCGACCTTGGCGAGCACGGTCGCACTGATGCCCTCCGTCACCCGATTGAGCTTGACGAGGGGCGTGTCGCCGATGAGATCGGTCACGGTCTGCGCGTACTTCATGGTGCGATCACGCTATCAGCGCCGCAGCGGCTCTTCTCAGTGCCTGCAGACCATGCGTCTGAGAGAATGGGAGGTCTGTGCGCGTCTCGCCGCAGTGCCTCACGAAGCCCCCGGGAGCGAATCCGTGTCCGACAACGAGAACCTGACCGTCAAGCAGCAGCGCGAGAAGCGCCGTGCCGAGAAGGTGGCGGCCCTCAAGAAGAAGCAGCAGGCAGAGAAGGTGCGCAACCGCATCACCGTGCTTGGCTCGATCGCCGCAGGTGCGGGCGTGCTGAGTCTCATCATCGCCGTCGTCATCACGTCGGCGACCCCACCCGTCGATCCCTCGACGATCGAGGTCGAGGGCGTGCAGGAGATCGAGGGTCTCCAGGCCACTCACGTGCAGACCGCCGTCGACTACGACCAGACTCCCCCCGCGGGTGGACCGCACAATCCGGCCTGGCTCAACTGCGGCATCTACGAGGAGCCCGTCCCCAACGAGAACGCAGTGCACTCACTCGAGCACGGCGCCGTGTGGGTCACGTACGACCCCGCTCAGCTCAGCGAGGACGAGGTCGGGCAGCTGCGCGGTTCCGTGCCCAGCACGTACATGATCGTCTCGCCCTTCGACGGTCTCGACGCTCCCGTCTACGCGAGTGCGTGGGGCTACCAGGTCGCCCTCGACGGTGTCGACGATCCGCGCCTGGATGACTTCATCGTGAAGTACCGCCAGTCTCCTGAGGCTCCGGAGCCCGGTGCCCTGTGCTCGCAGGCGGTCGACGGACCCGGAAAGATCTCGTAGCCCGTGTCGATCGCGGTCTCCACCCCGAGCGGGCGCACGCGCCTCGCGGTCGTCGGTGCGCTCCTCGTGCTCGTCGCGCTCGTCGCCGGCGTCCTTCTGGGGCGGGCGACCGCGTCGAGCGCTCCGGCCACGCCGAGCGCGACGAGCGCCGAGGCCGGCTTCGCGCGCGACATGCAGACCCACCACGCGCAGGCCGTCGACATGGCGATTCTCGTCCGCGAGGCGACCGACGACCCGGAGGTGCGCCTGCTCGCGCTCGACATCCTCACCGCGCAGAGCCAGCAGATGGGGCAGATGTTCGCGTGGCTCGTGAGCTGGGGTGCGCCCCAGACCTCGACCGAGCAGCCCATGGCGTGGATGTCGCGGCCGGCGCTCGACGGCGGCCACGACGAGCACAGCGAGAGCCACGTTCCCGGCGAGCGGATGCCCGGCCTCGCGACACCCGAGCAGATGGCCGCGCTGGCCGACGCCGAGGGCGTCGAGGCCGAGCGCTTGTTCCTCGAGCTCATGACCGAGCACCACATCGGCGGCGTCGAGATGGCGGAGGCTGTGCTCGCCCGCACGGAGCTGCCTCTCGTGGCGAACCTCGCGAACGGCATGGTGCAGCTGCAGTCGAAGGAGATCGACTACATGCGCGAGCTGCTCGAGGCCCGCCAGTAGCGCCTCGCGCGGCTCGTCACGCCTCGTCGGCGACGAACTCGGTCGACTGCTCGGCGACGAGGCGCGCGTACACGCCGCCGCGCGCGACGAGCTCGCCGTGGGTGCCGCTCTCGATGATGCGCCCCCGATCGACCACGTGGATCGTGTCGGCCGTGCTCACGGTCGACAGCCGATGCGCGATCGCGATCGTCGTGCGCCCGCGCGTCGCCGAGTCGAGCGCCCGCTGCACGACGCGCTCCGAGACCGAGTCGAGCGCGCTCGTCGCCTCGTCGAGGATGAGCACCGGGGGGTCCTTGAGCAGCACGCGCGCAATCGCGACGCGTTGCTTTTCCCCGCCGGAGAGCCGGTATCCGCGCTCGCCGACGACGGTGGCGTAGCCGTCGAGAAAGCTCTCGATCGTCGCGTGGATGTTGGCGGCACGGCAGGCTGCCTCGAGCTCCTCGTCGCTCGCGTCGGGCTTCGCGTACCGGAGGTTCTCGGCGATCGACGCGTGGAAGAGGTAGGTCTCCTGGCTCACGATGCCGACCGCCCCGATGAGTGACTCCTGCCGCAGCTCGCGCACGTCGGTGCCCGCGAACTCGACGACTCCGCTCGATGCCTCGTGCAGGCGGGGCACGAGGTAGGAGATCGTCGTCTTGCCCGCGCCGGACGGCCCGACGAAGGCCACGAACTGCCCCGGCTCGACCGAGAACGAGACACCGTCGAGCGTCGGCGACGTGTCGTCGCCGGCATCCGGATAGCGGAAGACCACGTCGCGGAAGGCGACCGAGCCGAGGCGCGCTGGCTCGATATCCCGCGCGTCGGGCGCCTCGGTGATGGCCGGCCGCAGGTCGAGGTACTCGAAGATGCGGGCGAACAGCGCGGCCGAGGTCTGCAGGTCGAGGGCGACGCGCATGAGACCGAGCAGGGGGAAGGTCAGCCGGGCCTGCACGGTCGTGAAGGCGACGATCGTGCCCGCCGTGACGGCGACGTCCGCCTCGATGAGGTACGCCGCGACGAGGTAGATGACGGCGGGGATGACGGAGAGGAAGACGTTGACGATCGCGAAGAACCACTGGCCGCTCATCTGCAGCTGCACCTGCAGACGGCGCTGCACCTCGTTCTCGCTGCGATAGCGCTCGATCTCGCCGGCCTGGCCGAAGAAGCTCTTCGCCAGCAGGATGCCCGAGACGCTCAGCGACTCCTGCGTGATCGCCGACATGTCGCTCAGCGACTCCTGCGTCTTGCCGGCGATGCGCGCTCGCACCTGGCCGACGCGCCGCTGCGCGATGACGAGGAGGGGCAGCAGGATCACCGCGACGACCGTGAGCTGCCAGCTGAGGATGAGCATGGCGATGAAGGCCGCGATGACGGTGACCGTGTTGCCGATGACGCTCGAGACGGTGTTGTTGAGCACGCCGGCGACGCCGCCGACGTCGTTCTGCAGACGCGACTGGATCGCGCCGGTCTTGGTGCGGGTGAAGAACCCGAGCTCCATGCTCTGCAGGTGCGCGAAGAGCCGCACGCGCAACTGCGCCATGACGGCGTTGCCCACGGTGGCGGTGAGGAACGTCTGGGCGATGCCGAGGCCCGCGCTGAGCATCCAGAGCAGCAGCATGAGGCTCACGAGCTGCATCAGCACGGGGATGTTCGGGCCGCCCTCGGGCGGGAAGAGCCCGCGGTCAAAGGCCTGCTGCGTGAGCAGGGGCGGCAGCACGCTGAGGCCCGCCGACACGAGCACGAGAGAGATCGTGAGGGTCAGGCTCGCGCGGTGCGGCTGGAAGAGGTGCGCGATGCGCGGAAGCAGGTTCGGGATGCGCGGGGCCGCAGCGTTCTCGGCCCGCTGAGCCTCGGCGTCCCCGCCCGAGACACGTGATCCCCGGCGGCCGCCTCCCATGCTCATGCAGCGAGCCTAGGCGGAGCCACCGGGGATTCCCGTGTGGAGAGGGCAGCTAGCCCTTCGTCGAGCCCGCCAGCAGGCCGCGCACGAAGTAGCGCTGCAGGCTGAAGAACACGATGAGCGGAATGATGAGCGAGATGAACGCCGCGGCGGGCAGTCGCTCGGTGTTGCGCCCGAAGTTGCCGACGAGCTCCGCCAATCGTTGCGTCAGTGGCGCGACGTCGGCCGTGCCGCCCGAGAACACGAGCGCGACGAGCAGATCGTTCCAGACCCACAGGAACTGGAAGATGCCGATCGACGCGAGCGCCGGGAGCGACAGCGGAATGATGATGCGGAAGAAGATCTGCGTGTGGTTCGCACCGTCGACGCGCGCCGCCTCGACCACTTCGCCCGGGATCTCCGAGATGAAGTTGTGCAGCAGGAAGATGCACAGCGGGAGCCCGAAGATCGTATGCGCGATCCACACCGCGGGGAAGGTTCCGCTGATGCCGAGCACACCGCTGAAGATCTGCAACAGCGGCACGAGGGCCATCTGCAGCGGAACGATCTGCAGCGCGAACACGAGCACGAACAGCGCACCGGAGCCCTTGAACTTGATCCACGCGAAGGCGTATGCCGCCATCGTCGCCAGGGCGATGGGGAAGAGCGCCGCGGGAATCGCGATGACGAGCGAGTTCACGAAGTACTGCCCGAGGTTCGCCGAGGAGGCACCGGAGACGGTGAGCACTTCGGCGTAGTTCTCGAGCGTGAAGCTCGGGCTCACGAAGATGTTCCACCAGCCGGTCGTGCGAATCTCGTCCGGCGTGCGGATCGAGGAGACGAGGAGGCCGAAGGTCGGGATCGTCCAGATGACCGCGATGACGATGGCCGCGAAGGTCGCCCAGCGCGACGTGAGGCGCTGCTTGACCCGCTTGGCCTTTCCTCCCCCCGTCGCCTTGTTCCTCTGCCCGAGCGGCTGGTCGAGCTTGGTCTCGGCCTTCTGCACCTTGTCGGTGCTCGTGCCCGTGTTGGTTCCGCTGCTCGTGCTCATCGGATCTCCTTCTGCTTGCGCATGATGCGCACGTTGTAGACGACGATGGGCAGAACCATCACGAAGAGCACGAGGGCGAGAGCCGAGCCCTGCCCGAACTCACCGCGGTTGAACGCCTGCGTGTACATCTCGTTCGCGACGACCGAGGTGTCGAAGTTGCCGCCGGTCATGGCTCGCACGATGTCGAAGACCTTCAGAGTGGCGATGGAGATGGTCGTCACGACGACGACGAGAGTGCTGCGAATGCCGGGAACGGTGACGTTCCAGAACGTCTGCCACGGGTTGGCCCCGTCGAGCCGGGACGCTTCGACGATCTCGACGGGAACTCCCTTGATCGCCGCCGAGAGCAGCACCATGGCGAAACCGGTCTGGATCCAGACCATGACGATGATGAGGAAGAAGGTGTTCCAGGGCGAGTTCTGCAGGAACTGCTGCGGCTCGCCGCCGACCCAGACGATGATCTGGTTGAGCACACCGATCTGCTCGCTGAAGCCTTCCGCCCGGTACTCGTACATGAAGCGCCAGATGATGCCGGCGCCGACGAAGGAGATCGCCATGGGCATGAAGACGAGCGACTTCAGTACCTTCTCGCCCTTCGACTTGTCGATGAAGACCGCGTACGCGAGGCCGAAGATCGTCGAGAGCGTCGGCACGAGCGCCACCCAGACGAGGGTGTTGAGCAGAGTGATCTGAATCTGAGGCTGGGTGAACATCCACACGAAGTTGTCGAAGCCGACGAACTCCTGCGAGTTGCGGTTGAAGAACGACAGCACTGTCGTGTTGACCGCGGGGTAGATGAGGCCCACCGTGAGCAGAATGCCCGCCGGGAGAAGGAAGATGAGGAGCTGCAGAACGTCGCGACCCCGCTTGGGGGCCCGATCTGCCAAGAAGAGAAGGATGCCGACCACCGCGGCGAACGCGGCGAGGCCGAGGAACATGAGTCCGAACTTCTCAGCGAAGTCGGACAGGAAATCCGCCATGCGATGAAACCTCCATTGGTTTATCTGACTCGAGACACGCTACCCGACAGTCGGGCCCGCCGAACAGGAGTGTTCGGCGGGCCCGCTGTCATTCCGGCAGTTCAGTCGCTAGAGAGAACTGCTCAGGGGAAGGTGCTGTCGATGAACTCCGTGAGCTCATCAGTCGTGACCGTTCCGCTCACCCAGTCCACCATGCCGGTCCAGAAGGAGCTGGTACCGACCTCGGCGGGCATGAGGTCAGAGGCGTCGAAGCGGAACACCGTGTCGGGGTTCTGCAGGATCTCGATCGACTGCACGCCGAGCTGCGAGCTCGCGAGCGACGGGTCGAGGCCCTGGTTCGCCGAGATGACGCCACCGAGCGCGACGCGGTTGTTGGCCCACGTGTCGCTCGCGAGGTAGGTCTGCACAGCGCTCGTCGCCTCGCGGTCGTTGAACGCGGCGACGAACTCGCCACCACCGGTGACGGCGGGGCCGTCATCGGCGCTCGCCGGCGGGGTGATGAACGCCCAGATGTCGCCATCCGGAGCCACCGTCACGCCCTCGCCCCACTGAGCCTCGTAGAAGGAGGCCTGGTGGTGCATGGAGCAGTTGCCGTCGAGGATCGGGAGGCCACCGTCGTTGAAGGTGGTCGACACGATGGACTCGACGCCGCCGTAGCCGCCGTTGACGTACTCGGGGTCGAGGAGGATCTCGCCGACCCGCTCAATGGCGTCCGTGACCTCGGGGGAGCTGAACTCGAGCTCACCCGCGACCCATGCGTCGTACGCCTCCGGGCCAGCGAAGCGCAGCACGGAGTCCTCGACCCAGTCGGTGCCGGGCCAGCCGGTCGCGTCACCCGAGCCGAAGCCGACGCACCAGGGGCGGTACGCGCCCTCGTTGCGCTCGGTCATCTGGTCGGTGAGAGCGATCATCTCGTCCCACGTGGTGGGAATCTCGTAGCCGTTCTCCTCGAAGTCGGCCGGCGAGTACCAGATGTAGCCCTTGACGCTGGCGAGCAGCGGTGCGGCGTAGAAGGTGCCATCGACGGTGCCGTAGCCCTTCCATGACTCGCTCCAGAACTCGTCGACGTTGTCCTCGACGCTCGAGGCGGCGGGCTCGACGTAGCCGTCGGCGATGAGGCGCTGCAGAAGACCGGGCTGCGGGATGATCATGAGATCGGGAGCGTCACCGGCGGCGGCGCGCACGTTGATCTGCGTCTCCGCCTCCTGCGTGCCCACGTAGTCGATCGTGATGCCCGTGCAGTCCTCGAAGTCGGACCAGCTGGTCACGAGGTCATCGGCTTCGACTTCGACGATCGTCGCGTAGACCTCGACGCTCTCGCCCTCGAAGGTGCCATAGGCCTCGTATGCGGAGCAGTCGAGATCGCCGCCCGCTCCGGGCTCGTCGGTGTCGGCGGCGCAGCCTGCGAGAACGAGGCTGAGGGCGCCGACTGCTGCGGCTGGCGCAAGAACCCTGCGCCGGAGAGTGGAACTCATGTGTTTCCTCCTCATTGAGGTCGGTCGGCGCATCGAGACCCGAGGCGCCGGGTGTGGTGTTGGTGGTGCAAGAGCGAAACACGATACCCGCATCGGGGCGCGGAAGGCACTCCGTCGGGAACCGGTTCCAGACGCTACGGTACGTCACGTTCGCGCGCACTGCAAGCGCGGGATTCCTGCTCGTTACCGATCTGTTGCGCGACTGCCTGCCCGCTCCCAGGTGAGAGAACCGGTCGCACCCGAGCCTCGTCGCGTCGATTCCTGGCACCGGTTCCATAGAAACCGGGAATCGGGCTACACTGACCCCTCAGCGGGTGATCCCAGCAGGCCGCCCCTTCTTCGCGGTCATCACCGCACCGGTCCAACGGAGGACGACGAGGCATGAGCATCCTGGCTGATGTTGCCCGCATCGCGGGCGTCTCCAAGTCGACCGCGTCCCGCGCGCTGAGCGGTCGCGGATACGTCTCGACCGATACGCGCCGGAAGGTCGAGGCGGCAGCGTCCGAGTTGGGCTACGTCGTCTCGAGCACGGCGGCGAGCCTCGTGACCGGCCGCACCCGCAACGTCGGCGTCGTCATCCCGTACATCAACCGCTGGTACTTCGCGGAGGTGCTCGAGGGCATCGAATCCGCTCTCATCCGCGCCGGCTACGACCTCACCCTCTACCGCCTCAGCACCGATCGCGACCTGCGGCGCCGAGTGTTCGACTACTTCCTCGTGCGCAAGCGCGTCGACGCGGTGATCGCCGTCACGATCGCCCTGAGCCCGCACGAGGTCGAGATGCTGCAGGCGCTCGGCAAGCCGCTCGTGGCCATCGGGGGGCGCGTGGCGGGCATCCCGTCTCTGTCCATCGACGATGTGGAGACCTCGCGCCTCGCGACGGAGCACCTCATCAGCCTCGGCCACGAGCGCATCATCCACGTCGGCGGCGACCAGGACGAGCAGATGGACTTCCGTGTGCACAGCCAGCGCTACACGGGCTTCCAGCGCGCCATGGCGGAGGCCGGTCTGGGCGAGGGAGACGACTTCCGCGAAGCCGAGTTCTCCATCTCCGGCGGCTATGCCGCGGGGCTCGCGGTGCTCGGCGACCCGCGCACGCGGCCGACCGCCATCTTCGCCGGGTGCGACGAGATCGCGGTCGGCATCATGATGGCCGCACGCCAGCTCGGCATCGGGGTGCCGCACGACCTGTCGATCATCGGCATCGACGACCACCCCCTCGCCGAGACGCTCGGCATCACGACTCTCGCCCAGCGCCCCGGCGCGCAGGGCGGTCGCGCGGTCGAGCTGCTTCTCGAGCAGATCGACCAGCATGACGCCCCCGGGCCCGACGAGCACCTGCTGCTGCCCACGGGCCTCACGGTGCGGTCGAGCACGGGCCCCGCTCGCCCGGCGTAGCCCGGGCGCGGATCGCCGGAGCGCGCGAAGGTCTCCTCACGCACGAAGGCCCCGCTCCGTCGACGGACGGGCGGGGCCTTCGCGAGCAGCGCGAGGCTGCGGGTGGTGCGACTACTTGAGGGTGACGGTGGCGCCGGCCTCTTCGAGCTGGGCCTTGGCCTTCTCGGCGGAGTCCTTGGGCGCACCCTCGAGCACGACACCGGGAGCACCGTCGACGAGCGCCTTCGCCTCGCCGAGACCGAGGCTCGTGAGGGCGCGCACCTCCTTGATGACCTGGATCTTCTTGTCACCGGCGGCCTCGAGAACGACGTCGAACGAGTCCTTCTCCTCGACCTCCTCGGCAGCGGCTCCGCCACCGGCGGGGCCGGCCGTGGCCACGGCGACGGGCGCCGCGGCGGTGACCTCGAAGACCTCTTCGAACTTCTTCACGAACTCGCTGAGCTCGATGAGCGACAGCTCCTTGAACGCCTCGATGAGGTCGTCAGTCGACATCTTTGCCATGATTTCTCCTTCTTGCGTGCTGCTACTGGTCTGATCTACCGCGGAGCTGGATTCAGCTCGCGGACTCCTGCTTCTGCCGCAGCGCGTCCACTGCCCGCGCGGCCTGAGCCAGCGGAGCGTTGAACATGTACGCGGCACCGAACAGCGAGGCCTTGACGGCACCGGCCAGCTTGGCCAGCACCACCTCACGGCTCTCGAGATCGGCGAGCTTGGTCACCTCGGCGGCGGTGAGTGGGTTACCGTCGAAGTACCCGCCCTTCACCACGAGGAGGGGGTTCGCCTTGGCGAAGTCGCGCATGGCCTTCGCCACGTTCACGGTGTCACCGTGGACGAATGCGATGGCAGAAGGACCCTCGAGCAGGTCATCGAACGAGTCGATGCCGGCGTTGTTGGCCGCAATCCTGGTCAGCGTGTTCTTCACCACGGCATAGGTCGCGTCCTCACGGAGTGCGGCACGCAGCTGCTTGAGCTGGGCCACCGTGAGACCGCGGTACTCGGTCAGCAGTACGGCCTTCGAGCTGTGGAAAAGTGCTGACAGCTCGGCGACCGTTGCTTCCTTGTTCGCCATGGTGCTCCTCTAGTCATTGACGTTCGGACTCCAGGGATCACCCGGCACACATGACGAAAGCCCCGTAGCGCGGGCGCTCGGGGCTTCTTCGCGATCCCGGTACGGGATGCACGGCAAAAGTTTCCTCACACCTGCGCGGGCCCTCGCCGCTCTTCACGAGGAAGAACTGCGAGCCTTCGGCCGACTCGCCCGCGAACGGGCCCGTCGACAACCGGCGGTCTCTGGCAAGCGCTCAGCCTACGGCACGGAGCGGCTCGCACGCAAAACGGCGTCGACCGGGTGCGCGCGCAGCCGGGCGCCTACGTCTCGTCGAGCCAGCTGTGCCGCGGCGCGTAGCCGAGGTCGCGCCGGGCGGCGTCGATCGAGAGGAGGGTCTGGCGCCCGCTCACCGTGGAGTGCACCGGCACGTCGGGGAACTCGGCCGCCATGAGCTCGGCGCTGTCCCGCCGCATGACGGTGTCGGAGGCGGCGATGATGTATGCGCTGTAGCCGGGCTGCTGTGCGAGGAGCGCACGCTCGACCGCGTGGCCACCATCGCGGCGGTCGATGTAGCCCCACAGGTTCCAGCGCCGCACGGCCGGGTCGTCCTGCCAGGTCTCGAACTGGGCGTAGTCCTCGGGCGCCATGACGTTGCTGAAGCGCAGGCCGGTCACGGCGAGCTCCGGCTCCAGTCGGCAGATCGCGCGCCCGAACTCCTCCTCGAGATGCTTGCCGACCGCGTACATGTAGTTCGGCCGCACCGTCTGGGTCTCGTCGATGGGCGCGGCGGGCGGCGGCTCCTCGAGCGGCAGGCCGAGCAGGGTCTCGCTCGAGGCGTGCACGATGCGCCGAATCCCCGCGCGTCGCGCCGCCTGCACGACGCCGATTGTCATCGTGACGTTCTGCTGCAGCAGTGCCGTGTCGGGCCGGATGCCTGGCGCGGGTGTCGCCGCGAGGTGCACGAGCGCGTCCACGCCGTCGTGGCGCTCCTCGACCCCGGCGAGAGCATCCGCCACCTGACCGTAGTCGGCGAGATCGACCTGCACGAAGTCGGCTCCACGGGCGCCCACGACGTCCATGCCGATGACGGTGTGGCCGCTCTCCCGCAGATGGTCGATGACTCCGACGCCGAGCTTGCCGCTGGAACCTGTCACGGCGATGATCACGGTCGACCTCCTCTGCGGGCCGACGGTCGCGGCCCTCGTCGAGGCTACTCGTCGCGCATGAGCGGCAGTCGCACGGTGAAGACCGTGCGGCCCGGGCGGGACTCCACCGACACGCTGCCGTCGTGGGCGCCCACGACAGCAGCGACGATCGCGAGCCCGAGCCCCGTGCTGCCCGTCGCGCGCGAGCGCGAGGTGTCGGCGCGCGCGAAGCGCTCGAAGAGCACCGGCTGCACCTCCTCGGGAATCCCCGGCCCGTCGTCCGCCACGCGCACGATCGCCTCGCCGTCGGCGACGGCGACCGACGCCGCGACCGACGTTCCCTCGGGCGTGTGCACGCGTGCGTTGGCGAGGAGGTTCGCGACGACCTGGTGCAACCGACCGTGGTCACCGGTGACGATGACGGGCTCGTCGGGCACCTCGACGCTCCAGCGGTGGTCGTCGCTCGTGGCGCGAGCATCGGCGAGAGCATCCGCGATCACACGGCCGAGGTCGACGGGGTCGGCGCGCAGCGCGCGGCCCTCGTCGAGGCGCGCGAGCAGCAGCAGGTCGTCGACGAGCTCGGTCATGCGCACCGACTCCGACTCGATGCGGTCGAGCGCGTGGCGCACGTCGGGCGGCACCTCGTGCCCGCCCCGTCTCGTGAGCTCGCTGTAGCCGCGGATGGCCGCGAGCGGCGTGCGCAACTCGTGGCTCGCATCGGCGACGAACTGCCGCACCTTGCCCTCGCTCGCCTCGCGGGCGAGCAGCGCCGCCTGCACGTGGTCGAGCATGCGCGTGAAGGCGGCACCCAGTTGCCCGACCTCGGTGCGGGTATCGGTGTCGATCGTCTCGAGGCGGTCGGAGAGGGCGACGGCGCCGCGGTCGAGCGGCAGCTCGGTCACGCGCGTCGCCGTCTCGCGAATGCGCGTGAGCGGTCGCAGCGCGACGCGGGCGACGCTGCGCCCGAGCGCCGCCGCGACGATGAGGGTGCCGATGAGGACGGCAGTGATCGTCGCGCCGAGCCGCGCGGTCGTCACGGTCGCCTCCCGCGTCGAGAGCCCGACCACGACGGCGGAGCCCGCACCGACGGGAGCGCCCAGCACGCGGTACTCGCCGAGCCCACCGGGAAAGCGGATGGTGCGCGGCTGCTCGATCGAGGCTCCCGCGAGGACGCGCTGCTGGAGGGCCGACAGCTCGCGTACTTCGGCATCGAGGTCGAGGTAGGCGGCTGTCACACGACCCTGCGGCGACACGACGGCGATGAGCGAGCCGAGCGGCAGCCCGGGGCCGAGCAGGCTGCGACTCGGATCCCCCGGCCCCGCGTCGAGCGTCACGGCAACGCGCTGCGTCGTCGTGCGCAGCTCGTCGTCGAGCTGACCGATGAGGGAGGTGCGCAGGGCGAAGGTGCTCACGACGCCGATGCCGAGCGTCGCGACCGCGAGCAGGGCCAGGATGCCCGCGACGAGCCTCTGCTGCAGCGACCAGCCGCGCATCCTCAGGCCCCCGTCCTCACGCGACGGGTTCGCACGCGACGCGGCCTCACTCGACCGGCCCTCACGCGACCGGCTTGATGAGGTAGCCCACGCCGCGCACGGTGTGGATCATCGCCGGGCCCAGCGTGTCGATCTTCTTGCGCAGGTACGAGATGTAGATCTCGACGATGCTCGACCGCCCGCCGAAGTCGTAGCTCCAGACTCGGTCGAGGATCTGCGCCTTGCTGAGCACGCGACGAGGGTTGCGCATGAGGTAGCGCAGCAGCTCGAATTCGGTGGCGGTGAGCTCGATCTCGGTATCGCCCCGGCGCACCTCGTAGCTCTCCTCGTTGAGCACGAGGTCGCCGACGCGGATCTCGGGGTCGGCCCGCTCGCTTACCACGAGCGCGCTGCGGCGGATGAGCCCGCGCAGTCGCGCCACGAGCTCCTCGAGGCTGAACGGCTTCGTGACGTAGTCGTCGCCCCCCGCGGTGAGGCCCACGACGCGGTCATCGACGGCGTCCTTCGCGGTGAGGAAGAGCACCGGCACGTTGCTGCCGTCCGCCCGCAGGCGACGCAGCACCTCGAGGCCATCGAGGTCGGGCAGCATGATGTCGAGCACGACGATGTCGGGGCGGAACTCGCGGCCATGCGCGAGCGCTTCTTGCCCGGTGAGGGCGGTGCGCACCTCCCACCCCTCGTAGCGCAGCGCCATCGAGACGAGGTCGGCGAGGGAGGGCTCGTCGTCGACGACGAGCGCCCGCACGGGGGAGCCGTCGGGGTGGGTGAGGCGAGGCGACTCGGTCTGATCGTCGTAGGACATGCTCCCAGTACTGCCCATAAACCTATGAGCCTGCTCTGAGCCAGCCCTGAAGCTATGAGCATCACAACGAGAACCCCGGCTGCCCTTGGGGGAAGGGACTGCCGGGGTTCGTCGTACGGCGCGGTGACGCGTGGCTCTCGGGGAGCCGGTGCGTCAGGCGCGGTGCGCCCCACGGGACTTGCGACCCGTGCCGGCGATGCCGGCCACGAGGGCGAAGAAGCCCACGAGGGCGGAGATCATGAGGAGGGGGAGGGTGATCATGTCGTTCCTCTCGGGTCGAGTCGGGTGGGGTGGTGGAGCAACGCGAGCTTCGGGTGCTTGTGTCCTCACTGTGGGGGACCGGGGGTGTCCCCCTTCTCTACGAGTGTGCGCTATCCGAACATCGAGCACAGGCCCCCCTCCGGGGGTGATTTGGTCCCCAGAAAGGGGGACCACGATGTTCATCTTTTGTACCCCACTCGCTCTCCAGCCTCGTGATTCCGGGAGAGTTTGCCCCTGCGTGACACTCTGGAAACATCCGCGACCCGAAAACGCGGTTGACTGATGCTCGTTGCGGGAGGGGACCGACGATGACGACGATGACGGCCATGGTGGCCACGGAGTGGGGCGGCCCCGAGGTGCTCTCCCCCGCCGACGTGGCGATGCCCGTACGGGCGAACGCCGAAGTGCTCGTGAAGGTCATGGCGGCGGGCGTCAACCCGATCGACGCGAAGACCCGGGCCGGCCGCGGGGTCGCGGGCGCCGTGCGGTCGTTCCCCGTGATCCTCGGCTACGACGTTGCGGGCGTCGTCGTCGAGTCGCCCTACGAGGCCCACCCGCTCGCCGTGGGCCGCGAGGTCTACGGCATGTCGATGGTGCCTCGCTTCGACGGCACCTACGCCGAGTACGCCGTGCTGCCGGAGGCCTCCGTCTGCCCCAAGCCCGCCTCGCTGAGCTTCACCGAGGCGGCCGGGGTGCCGCTCGCAGCACTCACCGCGTGGGGCATGGTCGTCGACGTCGCGCGCGCTCACGAGGGGCAGCGGATGCTCATCCACGCGGGAGCCGGCGGTGTCGGGCACTTCGCGGTGCAGCTCGCCGCGTACTTCGGGGCCCATGTCACCACGACGGGCTCCGCGCGCAACCAGGGCTGGCTGCGCGAGCTCGGCGCCTCCCAGGTCATCGACTACACGTCGACCCGCTTCGAGGACCACGTGCACGACGCCGATGTCGTCATCGATCTCATCGGCAACGTGCACGACGACACGGGCACGCGATCGCTCAGCGTCCTGCGGCCCGGGGGGCTTCTCGTCAACGCGCCCAGCGGAAGTTGGCCGACCATGCGCGAGGATGCTCTCGAGGCCGGCGTGCGGGCGACCGGCTACAAGGTCTCACCGAGCGGGGCGACCCTCGCGGTGCTCTCGCGCCTGTTCGAGTCGGGCGATCTTCGCGTGAACCTCGACCACGTGCTGCCGCTGAACGAGGCCGCCGAGGCCCACCGGCTGCTCGAGGAGGGCCACACGCGCGGCAAGATCGTGCTCGAGGTCTCGCCAGATCAGTGAGCGCCGCGCAGTAGGCGCTGAGGAGTGAGCGATGCGCAGTAAGCGCTGCGCAGTAGGCGCCGGTCAGAGCGCTCGTTCACGCACCCAGTCGTCCTCATAGGTGTCGCCGACGAGGAACCTCTTGCTGCCCACCGTCTCGAAGTCGCTCTTGGCGTAGAAGCGGTTCGCGCGTGCGTTGTGCTGGTTGACCCCGAGCCACACGCTCGCGGCATGGCGCCGCGACGCGGCGTCGACGACCGCCGCGACGAGGGCCGAGGCGACCCCGCCCCCGTGGTGCAGAGGGTGCACGTAGAGCTTGCTGAGCTCGGCCGTCGGCCGCGAGCGCACCGTCTGCGCGACATCGGGGTCGGCCGGCTCCCCGTGCACGACCATCGCATAGCCGATGAGCTGCCCCGCATCCTCGGCGACGACCACCTCGCGCGCGGGGTCGGCCAGGTAGCGGTCGAACGCCGCCTCGCTCAAGTGCTCGGCGATGAACGCCGCCTTCGAGGCCTCCGTCGTCGAGGGCGGGCAGGCGAGCGGGAAGGTGAGGGCGGCGAGCTCGTGCAGAGCCGCGGCCTCCGCCGCGCTCGCGGGCCGTATGCGCGCAGTCATGACCCCATTCTGCCGCCCGGCCCCGAGCATCCCGTTCCGCCCCGCTCCGTTCGCAACTCAGGCAGGAGTCGCGACAGTGACCGGTCCGCCGCGCACATTGGTGCGCCCTGCCTGAGTTGCGAACAGGCGCGTGCCTGCGCAGACGACGATGGCCCCGCCGAAGCGGGGCCATCGTGGCGGTGCGGTGCGGTGCGCCTAGAAGATGTTGACGTCGAGCGGGATGCCCGGGCCGAACGTCGTCGAGACGGTGGCCTTCTGCACGTAGCGACCCTTCGAGCTCGACGGCTTGAGCCGCACGACCTCGTCGAGCGCCGCGTGGATGTTCTCCGCGAGCTGCTCCTGCGTGAAGCCGGTCTTGCCGACGATGAAGTGCACGTTCGCGTGCTTGTCGACGCGGAACTCGATCTTGCCGCCCTTGATGTCGGTCACGGCCTTCGCCGGGTCCGGGGTCACGGTGCCGGTCTTCGGGTTGGGCATGAGGCCGCGCGGGCCCAGCACCTTGCCGAGGCGACCGACCTGGCCCATGAGCTCCGGGGTCGAGACCGCGGAGTCGAAGGAGGTGTAGCCGCCGGCGACCTTCTCGATGAGCTCGGCGCCGCCGACCTCGTCGGCGCCCGCCGCGATCGCGGCCTCGGCCGCGGGGCCGGTCGCGAACACGATGACGCGGGCGGTCTTGCCCGTGCCGTGCGGCAGGTTGACGGTGCCGCGCACCATCTGGTCGGCCTTGCGGGGGTCGACGCCGAGCTTGAGCGCGACCTCGACGGTCGAGTCCATCTTCTTGGAGCCTGTCTCGCGGGCGACCGCGACGGCCTCGTCAGGGGTGTAGAACTTGCCCGGCTCGATCTTCTCGGCCGCGGCCCGGTAGGCCTTGGACTTCTGTGCCATGTTGTGTCTCCTAGTGGGGAAGAACGCGGTTGACGAGCCTGGCAGGCTCTCCCGCTGAATGAAGGTGTGTGAGGTCGCTTACTTGTCGACCGTGATGCCCATGCTCCGCGCCGTGCCGGCAATGATCTTCTCCGCGGCGTCGAGGTCGTTGGCGTTGAGGTCGGACTGCTTCTGCTCGGCGATCGCGCGAACCTGCTCGCGCGTGATCGAGGCGACCTTGACGGTGTGCGGGGTTCCCGAACCCTTCTGCACGCCGGCGGCCTTCTTGATGAGCTCTGCGGCCGGCGGGGTCTTCAGGATGAACGTGAACGAGCGGTCCTCGTACACGGTGATCTCGACCGGGATGACGTTGCCGCGCTGCGACTCGGTGGCCGCGTTGTAGGCCTTGCAGAACTCCATGATGTTGACGCCGTGCTGACCCAGCGCCGGCCCGATGGGCGGGGCGGGGTTGGCGGCGCCGGCCTGGATCTGCAGCTTGATCAGACCCGAGACCTTCTTCTTCGGTGCCATATTTTCTTCCTTCGTGTCGTGCGGCACCCGATGAGGATGCCGCGCTCCCGCCTGCGCGCCCTGTGCGCGCCGCGGTCAACTGATGAGTCTAGAGCGTGCTGCTCGACTCGGGGTACAGGGTCAGAGCTTGGTGACCTGGTCGAACGACAGCTCGACCGGGGTCTCGCGCTCGAAGAGCGAGACGAGCACGATGAGCTTGCCGCTCTCGGGCTTGATCTCGTTGATCGTGCCGGGAAGACCCGCGAACGAGCCCTCCTTGATCGTGATGGTCTCGCCGACCTCGAAGTCGATCTCGGCGGGGATAACGCGCGCCGCGAGCCCTCCGCCCTTCGCGCCGCCGGTCTTGGCGGGCGCCTCGACGACCTGCACGGTCGACTTGAGCATCTGGAACGCCTCGTCGAAGCGGAGGGGCGTGGGGTTGTGGGCGTTGCCGACGAACCCGGTCACGCCGGGCGTGTGCCGCACGACCGACCAGCTGTCCTCGTTGAGGTCCATGCGTACCAGCACGTAGCTGGGGATGCGCACGCGGTTGACGAGCTTGCGCTGCCCGTTCTTGATCTCGACGACGTCCTCCATGGGAACCTGCACCTCGTAGATGCTCTCCTCCATGTTCATCGAGATCTTGCGGTTCTCGATGTTCTGCTTGACGCGCTTCTCGAAGCCGGCGTAGGAGTGCACGACGTACCACTTGCCCGGCTTCATGCGCAGCTCGAGCTTGAACTCCTCGTAGGGGTCGACCTCGGGCTCCTCTGCCTCTTCGACATCGGCTGCCTCCGGGTCGGCAGCGGCGGCGTCATCGTCCTCGTCGGATTCGTCGTGGGTCGCCTCGGCAGCCGCATCGGCTTCTTGCGCGGAGTCGATGTCGAGCGCGTCCTCGACGACGGCGTCCGCCTCCGGGTCGGCCGCCATGTCGAGGGCGTCGAGAAGACCGTCGAGATCGGGCTCGCGGTTCTCATCGTCGACGACGTGCATCGCGTTGTGCTCAGCCGGGTCGGAGGCGTGCTGCTGAGAGTCGAGCACGTTGCCCTCCTGCGCCTCGTCCTCCTCGGAGGACTGCTCGGCGGCGGTCGCGAGATCGATGTCGCGCGGCAATTTCTCAGACACTGCTTCTTCTTCCTTCGTGCTGTCGAACGGGCACTGCTGTCGAACGTGCTCGTGGAGGCGGACTCAGCCGCCGGCGCCCAGGTTTCCCGTACCGAACAGGAAGTTCACGAGAGACCCGAACACGATGTCGAGGCCCGACACGATCGCCATCATGATGATCACGAAGACGAGCACGACGAGCGTGTACGTGATGAGCTCGCGGCGCGTCGGCGTGACGACCTTGCTGAGCTCGTTGAGCACCTGACGGATGAACAGCGCGAAACGACCGAACGGTCCGCGCTTCTCGGCGCGTTCCCGCTTCGCCTTGGCGACGACATCCTCGCCGCCGGGCTCGTCGATCACATTGCTCACGTGATGCTCTACCTTCGTCGCTCGGGTACTGAACTGGTGGGTGGTGCTCACCGCCGCACTCGGCGCATCTCGTCCCACGTCGCGAACGGATGCGCCGAGCTCGGCGACTGTGCAGGGCGGACAGGACTCGAACCTGCAACCTGCGGTTTTGGAGACCGCTGCTCTACCAATTGAGCCACCGCCCTCTGCGGTGCGGCGCTGACCCGCGGGCATGCCAAAGCATGGCGGAGATCAACCACCGTGCCCCAGTGTAGGCGACGCGGGCGAGGCCGCCAACCTGACGGGATGCCCTGCGCGCGAGCCGAGCATCCCGAAGCCGCTCTGCACGAGATCGGTAGACTGCGCAGCGTGACCAGCGACTCTCGACGCATCGCCCACCGCATCGCCGCCATCAGCGAATCGGCCACCCTCAAGGTGGACGCCCAGGCCAAGGCCCTCAAGGCCGCCGGGCGCCCCGTCATCAGCTTCGCCGCAGGCGAGCCCGACTTCGCGACGCCCGACCACATCGTCGAGGCGGCGGTCGAGGCGGCGCGCGACCCGAGGAACCATCGCTACACGCCCGCTGCCGGGCTGCCCGAGCTGCGCGAGGCGATCGCCGTCAAGACCCTGCGCGACTCGGGCCTCGAGGTGCCCGCGAGCCAGGTCATCGTCACGAACGGCGGCAAGCAGGCCGTCTACGAGGCCTTCCAGACCATCGTCGACGACGGCGACGAAGTGCTGCTGCCCGCCCCCTACTGGACCACCTACCCGGAGGTCGTCGCCCTCGCCGGCGGCACTCCCGTGGAGGTCTTCGCCGGCAGCGACCAGGAGTACCTCGTCACGGTCGAGCAGCTGGAGGCCGCGCGCACTCCGCGCACGAAGGTGCTGCTCTTCGTGAGCCCCTCCAACCCGACCGGCGCGGTCTACAGCCCCGAGCAGACCCGCGCGATCGGCGAGTGGGCCCTCGCCCACGGCATCTGGGTCATCACCGACGAGATCTACCAGGCCCTCACCTACGACGGCGCGCGCGCGGTGTCGATCGTCGAGGCTGTTCCCGAGCTGGCCGAGCAGTGCATCCTCGTCAACGGCGTCGCGAAGACGTACGCGATGACGGGCTGGCGCATGGGCTGGATGATCGGCCCGAAAGACGTCATCGCGGCAGCCTCGAACCTGCAGTCGCACCTGTCGAGCAACGTCGCGAACGTCTCGCAGCGCGCGGCCCTCGCCGCCCTCACGGGCCCGCAGGACGCGGTCGCGTCCATGCGCGAGGCCTTCGACCGTCGCCGCCGCCTCGCCGTGGCCGAGCTGAATGCGATCGACGGGATGCTCACCCCCACCCCCACGGGAGCCTTCTACGTCTACCCCGACGTCACGGGGCTGCTCGGCCGCGAGTGGCACGGCGTGACGCCGACGACCTCGCTCGAGCTCGCCGGGCTGATACTCGAGAAGGCAGAGGTCGCGGCGGTGCCCGGCGAGGCCTTCGGCCCGAGCGGGTACCTGCGCTTCAGCTACGCGCTCGGCGACGCCGACCTGCTCGAGGGCATCCAGCGCCTGCAGCGCTTCTTCGCCGCGTAGTCGCTCCGCGCGGCGTCAGCGTTGCGCGGCGTCAGCGCTGCGCGGCGTCAGCGCTGCGCGGCGGCGTACGCCTCGCGGATCTCGGCGGGGATGCGCCCGCGGTCGCCCACGGTGTAGCTGTTGCGCTGCGCCCACTCGCGCACGGCGGCCGTATCGCTCGAGCCGCTTGAGCGCTTGCGCGGGGCAGCACCGCCACGGCGGCCCGTCGAGCGCGCGTTGGCGATGAACGGTGCGAGAGCATCCCGCAGCGCCCGCTGGTTGTCGTCACCGAGGTCGATCTCGTAATTCGTGCCGTCGAGCGCGAAGGCGACGGTGCCGCCCGTACCGGGCTCGATAACCGTGCCGTCGATATCGTCGACGAGTTCGGTGGTAATGCGCTTCATGGAATTCCCCCTCGATAAACTGTCGTGCTGGTCTGCGCCTTGAGTGTAGAGGCTGCGAAATGCGGGCGCACTTTATGCGCTCATGTCGTTCGCAACTCAGGCAGAGAGTGCGGTGGTGACCGGTTGACCCCGCACACACCCGATTCCTGCCTGAGTTAAGAACAGGAACGGGGGCGGGTCCACCGGTCGGTGGACGGCAGAGTAGGTCTAACGGCCGTTGTCGTGACGGTTCGACACGGCGAGAGTGGTGCCATGACCACACACGAGAACGTCGTCGAGGTGCGCGAATTGCGTAAGAATTACGGTCGTTTCGCCGCCGTCGACGGTATTGACTTCGATATTCACCAGGGCGAGACTTTCGCCCTGCTGGGCCCGAACGGCGCAGGAAAGTCGACCACGATCGAGATTCTCGAGGGCTATCGCGACCGCACGAGCGGTGACGCGCGCGTGCTCGGCGTCGACCCCGGCCGCGGCGGCCTCGACTGGAAGGCGCGGCTCGGCATCGTGCTGCAGTCCTCCGGCGAGAGCGGCAACGTCACGGTCGCCGAGCAACTGCGGCACTTCGCGGCCCTCTACCCGAACCCGCGCGACGTCGACGAGGTGATCGCCGCCGTCGGGCTGCAGGAGAAGGCAGGCACGCTCATCCGCAAGCTCTCCGGAGGGCAGCGTCGCCGCGTCGATGTCGCGGTGGGCATCGTCGGGCGGCCCGAGCTGCTGTTCCTGGACGAGCCAACGACGGGTTTCGACCCCGAGGCGCGCCGCAGCTTCTGGGATCTCATCCGCACCCTCCAGAGCGAGGGCACCACGATCCTGCTCACGACTCACTACCTCGACGAGGCCGCCCAACTGGGCGACCGCGCGGGTGTCATCGCAGGCGGCCGCATGGTCGACCTCGCCCCGATCGGCGAGCTGGGCGGTGCGGATGCTCGCACTCCGATCGTGCGCTGGCGCGAATCTGGAGAGCAGCGCGAGCAGCGCACCGACGCACCGGGTGCGCTCGTCGCCGCCCTGATCGACCGGCTCGGGCCGGAACCCGAGGCGCTCGAGGTGATCCGCCCGAGCCTCGAGGACGTCTACCTCGACCTCATCGGCCGCGAGACGACCGCCCTCGATGCACCAGCAGAACCGACCACGGAGACGGAGGTCGCACGATGAGCGCGACGATGAGCACCACCCCGGCACCCCGCACGACCTCGCACGCTGTCGGCAGCAGCATCCTGCGCGCGATCCGCCTCGGGGGCCTGCGCATCGGCTACGAGGTGCGCGCGTACTTCCGCCAGGGCGACACCGTGTTCTTCACGTTCCTCTTCCCGGTCGTCATGCTCACGATCTTCAGCGTGTCGTTCAGCCAGGCGAGCTTCGGTCAGACGGCCGAGGGCGACGACGTGAGCGCCGCGTGGTTCTACCTGCCCGCGATGCTCGCCGCCGGGCTGCTGCTCAGCGGTGTGCAGAACCTCGCGATCGATATCGCGCTCGAGAAGAGCGACGGCACGCTCAAGCGGCTCGCGGGCTCTCCCCTTCCGGTGGTGAGCTACTTCATCGGCAAGCTCGGGCAGTCCTTCGTGACGGGCCTCGCGCAGGCCGCGGTGCTGCTCGCCCTCGGCTTCACCGTCTTCGGCGTGCCCCTGCCGGAGGAGCCGCAGAACTGGGTCGTGTTCGCGTGGGTGTTCGTGCTCGGTGTCGTCACCTCGGCAATTCTCGGCATCGCCCTCTCCGCTGTTCCGCGCAGCGGCAAGAGCGCGACAGCCGTCGTCATCCCGATCACGCTCGTGCTGCAGTTCATCTCGGGTGTGTACCTCGCGTTCAGCAACCTGCCCGAGTGGCTACAGACCTTCGCGAGCATCTTCCCCCTCAAGTGGATGGCGCAGGGCATGCGCAGCGTCTTCCTGCCCGACGAGCTCGTGATTCTCGAGCCGAACGAGTCGTGGAATCTGCCCGGCGTCGCCCTGGTGCTGGGTCTGTGGCTCGTCGTCGGCCTCGTGCTCGCCCGCTTGTCGTTCCGCTGGATCCGCAAGGACAGCTGAGTGATCAAGGACAACTGAGTGGCTAGGCTCGGCCGCATGACGGCGAGGCGCTGGTGGTGGGTCGCTGTGCTCGGCATGGCGGCCCTCACCGGCGTACTCTCCATCCTCAACCTACAGACTCCGTGGCGCCTCGCCTTCGCGCTCACCGGCATCGCCCTGCTGGTCGGCGCGTGGGCCGTCCTCGGCGACCGGCGTGCGGAGTCGGAGGCGCCGTCGTGGACTCTCGTGCTGCTCGTCGCTGCGGCCTCCGGCATCGGCACAGCCGGGTACCCGACACTGGCGATCCTGCAGGCGATCGCCTACCCGATCTCCTGGGTGTTCGCCGCCCGCTCGCGGGACGCCGTCGTCGGCAATGTGCTCATCGCCGTCGCGGTCGGTGTCGGTTTCGCCGTCAGCATCGGCACCGAGCCTGACGACATCATCCAGATTCTCGTGACTCAGTCGCTCGCCCTCGGCTTCAGCCTCGCGATGGGCTTCTGGATCACCCGGATGGTCGAGCTTGGCGAGGAGCGCGGCCGCCTGCTCACCGAGCTGCAGGGCGCGCAGGAGCAGATCGCCGCCCTGCACCGCGACGCCGGAGCCGCCGCCGAGCGCGAGCACCTCGCCCGCGAACTGCACGACACGATCGCGCAAGACCTCACGGGGCTCGTCATGCTCGCCCAGCGCGCCCGACGGGAGGGCGCGGGCGAGGTGGAGACGCTCGCGCTCATCGAGGAGAACGCGCGCGGCGTGCTCGCCGAGACGCGCGCGCTCGTGGCGGCGGGCGCGAGCGTCGAGACCGGCGAGACCCGTCTCGATCTGCTGAATGCGCTACGCCGCATCGCCGAGCGCTTCCAACGCGAGACCGGCATCACCGTGACCGTGCAGGGGCCGGAGAGCCTCGTGTTGCCGCGCGACCTCGAGGTGGTCGTGCTGCGCTGTGCGCAGGAGGCGCTCGCGAATGCGCGCAAGCATGCTCGAGCATCCCGTATCGAGGTGGGGCTTGTCGCGGGGGACGGCGCCGTGCGGGTCACCGTGAACGACGACGGTATCGGCTTCGACCCCGACGCCGCGCCCGACGGGTTCGGGCTGCCGGGCATGCGCGACCGCCTCGCCATCGTGGGCGGTTCGCTCAGCGTCACGAGCGCCCCCGGTGCAGGTACGCGGCTCACCGCCGAGGTGCGCGTGCAGGAGCTAGCGCTGTGATCCGCGTACTCGTGGCCGACGACCACGCGGTCGTGCGCGCCGGCATAGTCTCGCTCCTCGAGGCCGAGGACGGCATCGAGGTGGTCGGCGAGGCGGTCGACGGTGAGGATGCCGTGGGTCGCGCCCTCGCGCTGCGCCCCGATCTCGTCGTCATGGATGTCAGGATGCCCGGGCTCACGGGCGACCAGGCGACGGCGCGCATTCGGGAGAGGGCGCCGGAGATCCGCGTGCTCGTGCTCACGACCTACGAGTCGGATGCGAGCATCCTCGCCGCGATCGAGGCGGGCGCGAGCGGCTACCTGCTCAAAGCGGCCCCCGCGGAGGAGCTCGTCGCGGGCGTGCGGTCGGTTGCGGCGGGCGAGGTCGCCCTGTCGCCGTCGATCGCGGCGCAGCTCGTGACGCGCATGCGCGAGCCGGCGCCCGCCGCGCTCACGCCGCGCGAGACGGAGGTGCTGCGGCTCGTCGCGGAGGGTCTCAGCAACCGCGAAATCGGCGAGCGCCTCTTCCTCGGCGAGGCGACCGTGAAGACGCACCTGCTGCGCACCTTCGAGAAGCTCGGGGTGAGCGACCGTACGCGCGCGGTCACGCTCGCGATGGAGCGCGGGCTCCTCTAGTCGAACGCGCAACGGCCACGGCGTGACCGCCGCGCGGCGTCTCCACAATTCAGGAGTCTCTGCAGTGGGCGCCTGGTGACACGCCGACGGCGCCCCCGTGCAGGCCACTCGGCGGCCGGCACTCCTGAATTGTGGAGGTGACCACCGCGAATGGGTGGGGTAGGCCGGGGCTAGAGCTCGACGTCGAGGAAGACCGGCTCGGGGTGCAGCACGACCCCGAACTGGCTCATGACGCGCGTCTGGATGTACCCGGCGAGCTGCGCGACCTCGCGCGCGGTCGCCGTGCCACTCTTGTTGACGAGTGCGAGCGTGTGCTTCTTCGACACCGCGGCGCCGGAGCCGGGCAGCGCGAAGCCGCGGCCGATGCCGGAGTGCTCGATGAGCCAGGCGGCGCTGAGCTTGACGGTTCCCTCGACGACAGGCGGCGGCGGTGCGGGCTCGGCCCCGAGGGGCACCGCGCGCGTCGGAGCCTCCGGCTGCTGCGCCCAGCGCGGCGCCTCCCCGGGCAGGGTGCGCGCGAAGGCTTCGCTCACGATGGGGTTCGTGAAGAACGATCCGGCGCTCACCGAGTCGGGGTCGTCGGGGTCGAGCACCATGCCCTTCGAGCCTCGCAGGGCGAGCACGGCGGCGCGCACACCGACGAGCGGCGCGGTCTCGCCGATCTCGACGCCGAGGGCGTCGGCGAGCTGGGCGTAGCGCACGGGTCGGCTGCGAGCATCCTCATCGGCGCCCAGCGCGAGGTCGATGCTGAGCACGACCGCGCGACGCCCCCGCTTGATGCTGCTCGTGCGGTAGCCGAGCTCGAGCAGGGGCGCGGGCCACGTGGTGCGCTCCCCCGAGTCGAGGTCGAGCACCTCGACGGCGACGAGGCTCTCGGCGAGTTCTTGCCCGTAGGCGCCGATGTTCTGGATGGGGGCGGCTCCGCAGGACCCCGGGATGCCCGACAGCGCCTCGAGCCCCGAGAAGCCCTGGCGCACGGTGTGCTCGACGAGCGCCTCCCACGGCTCCCCGGCATGCACGCGCAGTCGGATGGGGCGACTCGAGCCCCGAGCATCCGGCAGCCGCTCGATACCGCGCGTCGCGACCCGCACCACGACGCCCTCGACGCCGTCGTCGCCGATGAGCACGTTCGAGCCGCCGCCGAGCACGAGCCACGGCTCGCCCACGCGGTCGGCCTCGAGCACCGTCTCGACGAGCTCGTCGGTGGTCGTCGCGTCGACGAATCGCTCGGCCTCGCCGCCGATGCGCAGGGTCGTCAGGTCGCTGAGCTTCATGAGGGTCGAGGAGCTAGTGCGCGCTAATGCGCACCTGCGCCTTGCCGAGCACGGTCTGCCCCTCGTAGACGGCGGTGAGGTCGATGCGTGCGCCGGCGTCGTCGATCACGCCGACGGTCGCCGTGACCGTCACCTCGGCACCGGACTGCGGGTCGACGACGACGGGGCGCGTGAAGCGCACCTGGTAGTCGCTCACCCAGCCGCGGCCGTCGAGCCAGTCGACGACGGGCTGCACGGCGACACCCATCGTGAGCATGCCGTGCGCGAGCACGCCCGGCAGTCCCACCGTGGCGGCGACGTCGTCGCGGTAGTGGATGGGGTTGAAGTCGCCGCTCGCCCCCGCGTAGCGCACGAGTGTGTCGCGGCTGAGGGCGAAGGTCTGCTCGGCGACGACCTGGCCGACCTCGAGGCCCAGGTTCTCTGCGAGGCTCACGAGTCGTCCCCTCTCACGACGAGGGTGGACACGCTCGTGACGACGTGGGCACCGTCGGCGTCGACCATCGTGCTCTCGCTCGCAACCATGCTGTTGCCGCCGAGGGTCTTGATGCTCGTCACGCGCAGGGTCGCGGTGAGCTCGTCGCCGGCGACGATGGGGCGCGTGTAGGTGAAGCGCTGGTCGCCGTGCACGACGCGGCTGAAGTCGATGCCTGCGTCCGGCTCGGCGAGCAACTGCTGCAGCGTCGCCTCGGCGATGACGATGGGAAAGGTCGGCGGGGCGACGACGTCCGCGTAGCCGGCGGCCTGCGCGGCGGCCGGGTCGTGGTGCAGCGGCGAGGTCGCGAGCACGGCACGGGCGAACTCGCGCACCTTCTCGCGCCCCACGAGGTACGCAGGTGTCGGAGCGAACTCGCGCTCGGTCAGATCAGGGTTCACGGGCACCCGCCCAGTCTAGGCGGCGGGCTGGGGCTGGCGAATGGGCTCGGGGCCGAGGGCGGGCTCAGAAGAGGGCGGTGCCGAGGAGCCGGTCGAGGATGCTCCGCCCGAGCATCCTCTCGGCCGCGTGGCCGCGCCGCTCACCGCGCACGAGCAGCTCGAGCCCGCGCACGGCCGCGATCGCACCGAGCACGAGCTCGTCCCGTTCGCTCGGCACGCGCCCGTAACCGTGCAGGAAGGCCGCGCGCAGGGCGGGCGCGTCGCGCCACGCACCGTACTCGAGCCACAGCAGGTCGGCCGACCACGGTTCGAACTCGAAGGCAGCGAAGTCGACGAAGCGCACGCGGCCGCCCGGGTCGACGACCCAGTGGCGGGGATGCAGCTGACGGTGCGCGGGCACGTGGTCGAGCGCGCCCAGGTCGAGGGCCGCGGCGACGTGCTGCCGGGCGGCGTGACGCTCCTCGGCGCCCCGCTCGCCCCACAGGTCGTCGGCGAGGGTGCTCCAGCGCTCGAAGTCGGCGGCGATGATCGGGCCGAAGCGGTCGTGGCGCACGGGTGGGGCGGAGTCGTGCAGGCGGCGCAGCAGCTCGCCGGCGCGAGCGTGCACGGCCTCGTCGTGCTCGAGCTCCGTGCCCGCGGCCTGCTCGCCGAGCACGTGCGAGACGACCACGAGGCGCAGGGCCGGGTCGCTCAGCACGAGGCGCGGCGCGTCGCCGCTGAGCGCGGGAGTGTGGTGCTGCAGGGCGGTGTCTTCGCGGCGGTGCGGCAGAGCATCCCGATGCCATTTGACGACCGCGCGCTCCTCGCCGCGCGTCACGACCTGCAGCACGCGCGAGGCCTTGAGCGCGCCGTCGTGCTCGGCGACGACGTCGACGGGGCCGAGGGTGCGGTGCACCCGGTCGAGCACTTCGGCGTCGGAGGCGAGGCGCGTCGAGGAGCGCCCCAGTTCGGGCGTCAGGGCATCGACGGTGATGCTCACGACCGGCCTCCTGTGCTCGACGGTCCGCTGCGCGCGGTCTCCCGATAGCGCGAAACCCCGGTCACCTCGTGGTGGACCGGGGCCTCGGCAGAACCGTGTATCAGCTCGTGGGTGCGATGCCTACTGGCAGCTGTCGCACTGCAGCATGTCCATGGGGTCGACGGGAACGTCGTAGCCGCCCACGGTGTCGTTGTCGTTGTCCATTGCGGACCTCCTCTTGGTATGAATTCTCCGCCCCCGGCGGCTAGGGCTCTCACTATATACAGGGAATGACACGGTTGTCATTCCCCTAGATGTTGTGGTCTCGGCGTGTCGCGACCAGATGCTCGCACAGCGCCGCAGACAGCCCAGCGCCGTACTCTGAGAGCACCGCTCTCCTCACGCAAGGACACCATGCCGTCGCCCGAAGCCTCCCGCCCGTCCCCCCGGGGTGCGGGGCGACCGCACCTGCCGGCGAGCCCCGTCGACGAGGGCGTGCTCGTCGCCCGCTCCGCGCTGCGGCTGTCCATCAAGAACAGCATCATCATGCTGACGCTGCGCGACGAGAAGCCGTGGAACGACGACGACATGATCGAGCTCGCGCGGCACGAGATCGAGACGCTCATGGCCGAGCTCACGCAGACCGCCGAGCGGCTCGAGGAGAGCAGCGCCGCGCCACGCCGCACGTTCGGGCGCTCCCGCCGCGCCGCCGCCAACGCGCGGCAGGACGCCGAGCATCAGCGCACCCGCGCCCGCATCCTGCGCGGCGTCGTCGACCGGCTACGCGAGATCGAGGAGGACCCCGCCCAGACGCACGCCCTGCTCGCGGTCGCCCGCGAGGAGACCCTCGCCGAACTCACCCAGGCGCGGCTCATCCCCGTCGGCGCGGAGCAGAGCGAGGAGGAGCGGCGCGCAAGCATGGACGCCGTCAAGGAGGACCTGCGCGAGCAGCTCGCCCTGCAGCAGCTCAAGGATCTGCCCGAGGGGTACTGACGGGCGCAGGTTACTGCGAGGCGCAGGGTACTGAGTAGCGAGGGCGGGACTCGATCCCTACCGTGCCGCCTCGACGCCGCTGCGCGGCGCCGCGGACTGCGCGGTGGGGGCCCAGGAAGGTTCTCGGCGACACCCTGGATACCAATGCGAAGAGCCCCGCCGAGGCGGGGCTCTTCGCATTGGTAGCGAGGGCGGGACTCGAACCCGCGACACCACGATTATGAGCCGTGTGCTCTAACCACCTGAGCTACCCCGCCGGGTAGGCCTCCCGCATTGTGTGCGAGAGGGCCAGGGCCCCGAGTCAGGATTGAACTGACGACCCCTTCCTTACCATGGAAGTGCTCTACCACTGAGCTATCGGGGCGCGACCGTAGAGCCCGTAAGGCGCAACGGCACCGCAACAGATTAGCACCATGATTCCGGCTGTTCTGCACCCCGGGTGCACGGCAAGCGAGGATGGAACCGTTTCCACATGGGGCGCGTTGGCCGTATCGTGTTCGTCATGCCTCACGAGAACACCGCGACTGCCACCCTGCCCTCCGGGCACCCCCGCGAGCTGGCTTCTGCCCCGGGCTCCGAGTGGTGGCGCTCCGCCGTCATCTACCAGATCTACCCGCGGTCCTTCGCCGACGCCTCGGGCGACGGCATCGGCGACCTCGCCGGCATCACGCAGCGGCTCGAGTCGCTCGCCAACCTCGGCGTCGACGCCGTGTGGCTCTCCCCCTTCTTCCGATCGCCGCAGAAGGACGCCGGCTACGACGTCTCCGACTACTGCGACGTCGACCCCATCTTCGGCACCCTCGACGACTTCGACGCCCTGCGCGACCGTGCGCACGAGCTCGGCCTGCGCGTCATCGTCGACCTCGTGCCCAACCACTGCTCGAGCGAGCACGAGTGGTTCCAGGAGGCCATGGCCGCCGGCCCCGGCTCGCCCGAGCGCGACCGCTTCATCTTCCGCCCCGGCACGGGCGACAACGGCGAGCTGCCGCCCAATAACTGGCACTCCATGTTCGGCGGCCCCGCCTGGACGCGCACGACCAACGCTGACGGCACCCCCGGCGACTGGTACCTGCACCTTTTCGACAGCACGCAGCCCGACTTCGACTGGACGAACCCGTGGGTGTGGGAGCAGTTTCGTCAGATCCTGCGCTTCTGGCTCGACCGTGGCGCCGACGGCTTCCGCGTCGACGTCGCCCACGGTCTCATGAAGGCCGAAGGCCTGCCCGACATCGAGGAGGCCGCCGAGGAGGACAGCGAGCTCGCCGAGGGCCTCATGGGCTCCCTCGAGGTTCCCTACTGGGGTCAGGACACCGTGCACGCCGTCTACCGCGACTGGAACACCGTGCTCGCCGAGTACGAGGGCGACCGCGTGCTGTGCGCCGAGGCCTGGGTCGAGCCGCTCGCGAAGGCCGCGCTGTGGGTGCGCCCCGACGAGATGCACCAGGCCTTCAACTTCTCCTACCTCGCGACCCCGTGGCTCGCGCCGCGCTTGCGCGACGTCATCACCGAGTCGCTCGAAGCCTTCACGGGCGTGGGTGCGCCGAGCACGTGGGTGCTCTCCAACCACGATGTGGTGCGCCACGCGAGCCGCCTCGGCCTCGCCCCGTACGCGGCCGGTCCCGGTGCCGGCATCGGCCCGTCATCGCCCGAGAAGCCGGATGCCGCTCTCGGGTTGCACCGGGCGCGTGCAGCCACGGCGCTCATGCTCGCACTGCCGGGCAGCGCCTACCTCTACCAGGGCGAAGAGCTCGGCCTGCCGGAGGTCATCGAGCTCGACGACGAGTACCGTCAGGACCCGTCGTTCCACCGCACCGGCGGGGAAGTGTACGGGCGCGACGGCTGCCGCGTGCCGATCCCGTGGGAGCCCGACGCTCCCGCCTTCGGCTTCAACACGACCGGCGAGAGCTGGCTGCCGCAGCCGGAGACGTTCGCGCGGTTCGCGCACGCCGCGCAGGCCGACGTCGAGGGCTCGACGCTCGAGCTCTACCGTCTCGCGCTCGCGCTGCGCGCCGAGCACGGCTTCGGCCTCGGCACGCTGACCTGGCTCGAGGGGTACGCCGACGACGTGCTCGCCTTCCGCAACGGCGGCGTCACGGTCATCGCGAACCTCGGCGATGCTCCCGTCGAGCTGCCGGCCGGCGAGGTCATCCTCGCGAGCGACCCGCTCGAGGCCGGCGCCGTACCGAGTGACACGACCGTGTGGGTGGCCGCCTGAGGCTACGCCCGACTACCGGGCGTTCGTCCTAGCTCGCGTTCGTCGTGAGCCAGGCGAAGGGGTCGATCTCGATGCCGTCGATGGCGATCTCGAGGTGCAGGTGCGGCCCCGTGGAGAGCCCCGAATTGCCAACCGTGCCGACGAGAGTCCCCACCGGGATCTCCTGCCCGACCTTGAGTGGCGAGCTGTCCCACTCCATGTGGGCATACAGGCTTGTGACCCTCTGCCCGTTGATCGTGTGCGAGATCTCGACTCGGTAGCCGTACGACGTGTACTCGCCGACGCCGGTGACGACGCCGTCGGCGATCGCGTAGATGGGATTGCCCCCTCCGCCAAGCATGTCGAGGCCGCGGTGGTAGGACGAGCAGCCGAAGCAAGGGGCAACGCGGTCGCCGAAGCCCGAGCTGATGGGCACCGGATTCGGGAACGGCCACCGCACAGCACCCGTGCCGTTGGTCGAATACGAGAAGTTGCGAGTACCGTACTTGAGCCGCAGCATCTCGGCGTACGAGGTCACCGACCAGTCGTCGCGACTCGCGACCGGGGCGGCAACGCTCTCGGTCGGGGCGATCTCGAGCACCTGGTCCTCGACCATCTCCGGCGCCGGCTCGGCGGCGGCGGCCTCGGTCGACTCGAGCTCGTTGGTCGGGATGGCGGCGTAGGCGGCCGACGCCGGCTGAGCATCCGGATCGAAGAGGGCGCTGGGGTGCACGGAGGTGCCGATGAGAAGCGCAGCGGCCGCCGCCATGACGACGGGCGGGAAGGTCTTCTGGGCGACCCGCTTGCCGAGGCGGGTGCGGGCGGGCGCTGACGCGGTGGCGGGCGGGCGGCTGGCCGGGGTGCGCGTCGCCACGCTGCGGCGACCGCGCGATGAGGCGGGATGCACGGGGCCGACCACGGCGGACGGCTCGGGTGCGCTCGGTGCTGACGCGGTCGGTGCCGTCGCGACCGAGGCCGCCGTGTCGTCGACCGCGTCGAGCGGTGCGGTCGCCACATCGGCGGGGTCGATCGGAGCGGGAGGCGCGGCGGGCGAGGCAACCGCAGGAGTCGCGCGTGCATCGGCCTTCGCGCGACGGTCCTTGCGGCCACCGGCACGACCGCGGCGCCGCGAGCTCGACTTCTCCGCCTCGCGCAGAGCGCGACGGCTCAGGGGCGCGGGGGTCGTGGAGACGGCCTCGAGCGGAACCTCGACAGGCTGTGTTGCCGGGGATTCCTCACCAAAAGTGAAGCCGAGAGATTGCAGGGTTCCGGGGAGGGCGGTGGCGTCCGTTTCGGGGGCGCTGTTCCGCGGCTGCAGCTCGTCTGTCACGGGTATCGGTAGGCCTTGATCACATCTCTAGTCGGGTTCTGGGACTCGCACGTGGGTATTCGACCGTCTCGGAAGGAGGCAGGGTCAAGCTCCGCAATTATCACGGATTGGTAAAGACTAACCGGTTCACGGCGATTCGACCAGTCCGTGAAACGAACTCGCAGGCTTCGCGCACGACACTCATGACTGCTCCGGCCCGTCTGCTGCGACCTCGAGAAGCAGCGGTTCGAGCAGGGCGGCCAGCTCGGGGTGGGCCGCGAGCAGGAACGCCGTGCTGGGCCGCGGCACCCCGAGCCCGCTCACCCGCGCGCCGGCCTCCTCGGCGATGAGCGCGCCGGCCGCGTGATCCCACGGGTTGAGCGTGCGTTCGAAGTAGGCGTCGACGCGGCCCGAAGCGACGGCGCACAGGTCGAGCGAGGCGGTGCCCATGCGGCGGATGTCACGTACGCGAGAGAGCAGGCGGGCGACAACCGCGCCCTGCTCGGCGCGAATAGCTGCGTCGTAGGCAAAGCCTGTCGCGAGGAGGGTGCGCTCGAGAGAGTCGGGGCGGGAGACGCGCAGCGGCTGCTCGCCGAGGAACGCTCCCCCGCCAGCGGAGCCCGTGAACAGCTCACCCGTCGCCGGGTTGATGACCGCGCCCGCGAGGGCCGTCCAGCTTTGCGGGTCGGGCTCTCCCTCGACGACCGCAATGCTGACGGCGTAGTGCGGGATGCCGTAGAGAAAGTTGACGGTGCCGTCGATCGGGTCGACGACCCAGGTGAGGCCGCTCGTGCCGCCTCCGCCCCCCGACTCCTCGCCGAGGAACGCGTCGTCGGGGCGCAGCTCGAGCAGCCGACCGCGGATGAACGACTCGGTGTCGCGGTCGACCTGCGTCACGACATCCACCGAGGAGGACTTCACGTCGGCGACCTCGACGATGCCTCGGCGGGCCTCGGCGACCCGCTCTGCCGCCTCGACGGCGATGCCGCGGGCGATGGCGAGGAGCGAGGTGTCGGTCATGGGTGGCGAGTGAGGGATTCGAACCCCCGAAGGCTGAGCCGTCTGATTTACAGTCAGATCCCTTTGGCCGCTAGGGTAACTCGCCGGGTGCGCGCCCGACCGATGTGGTCATCGAGCGGAAGCGCGAGTCAAGGATACAAGAGGTACGAGCCTCGTGTGACCATCGCGGTGCGGTCTCACGGCACCGCATCCGCGGCGGCCTGCGCGTAGAAGGCCGAGCGCGTCGCGACGGCGTCGAGGTAGCTGCTCGCCGAGTTGTAGGCGGCGATGCCCGCGCGCCACGACTCCTCGTCGCCGAGGGTCGGCGTCGCGCGGCACAGGTAGTTGGCGGCGGCGAGCGACGCGTCGTCGATGTTGTGCGGGTCGGCGACGCCGTCGCCGCTCGCGTCGACGTACCAGTTGGCCCAGCTGCCCGGGATGAACTGCATCGGGCCGACGGCGCGGTCGAACTCCGCGTCGCCGTCGATGGCGCCGTCGTCGGTGTCGGGGATGAGCGCGGTCGTCGACCCGTCGAGCGCGATGCCGATGATGGGCGGGCTCACGGTGCGGTCATCGGCGATGGATGCTCCGCCATAGCTGCCGTGCCGCGACTCGACCCAGCCGATGCCGGCGAGCGTGTTCCAGCCGAGGTCGCAGTCGGGTCGATCGCCGCGCTTCGCGATCGCGGCGCCGGCGTAGGCGGCGAGCGCCCGCGGGGGGATGCCCGTCTCGGTGGCGACGGCGGCGAGCCACTCGGGGTCGGGGAGGCCCGCGACCCCGGGGCGCGTGGGCTCGGAGGCCCCTGGCGGCACCTCGGCCGGCGCTGCCCAGCGCGGTGCGGGCGCGGCCTCGGTGGGGGCGGGTGGGGCCGCATCCCCGCCGCCGTCACGCGGAGCGAGCACGAGGGCGATGAGGAGCGCGAGCACGACACCGCCCGCGAGCAGCCCGCCGATCAGGGTGGCGAGGGCGCGGCGCGAGGGCATGCGCCATTCCACCATGCGCACCTGACGCGAGGCCGACCGGCGGCGCGGGGTGGCGGCTAGCATGGGCGCATGGCTGATTCCTCATTCGACATCGTGAGCAAGGTCGACAAGATGGAGGCGGAGAACGCCGTCAACCAGGCGCAGAAGGAGATCGCGCAGCGCTACGACTTCAAGGGCGTGGGCGCGTCGATCGAGTGGAGCGGCGAGAAGCTGCTGCTCAAGGCGAGTGCCGAGGAGCGCGTAAAGGCCGTGCTCGAAGTGCTCGAGGCGAAGATGATCAGGCGCGGTATCGGTATCCGCAGCCTCGACGAGGGTGAGCCCTACGCGAGCGGCAAGGAGTTCCGCATCGAGGTGGGGCTCAAGAACGGCATCTCGAGCGAGGACGCGAAGAAGATCGCCAAGATCATCCGCGACGAGGGGCCCAAGAGCGTCAAGAGCCAGATTCAGGGCGATGAGCTGCGCGTGCAGTCGAAGAGCCGCGACGACCTGCAGTCGGTCATCGCGCTGCTCAAGGGCAAAGACCTCGACGTGGCACTGCAGTTCGTCAACATGCGCTGACCCGCCCGACGGTAAGGCGCCTCAGTAGACTGCGCGCATGGTCGACGAGGGCACGGAGAGCGGCGCGGGAGCCGTGATCCTCGCGATCGTCGCCGGGCTGCTGCTGCTCACGGTCGTGACGATCGCGATCGTCTCTCTCGTGATCGTGCCGCGCAATCGTCGCCCGCAGAGTGCGCTCGCCTGGCTGCTACTCATCTACATCCTGCCGATTATTGGATTCCTGCTCTACCTCTCCCTGGGGTCGCGACGCCTGCCGAAGCGTCGCCGCGAAAAGCAGGTCGAGATCAATCAGTACATTCTCGACACGACGATCGGCATGGACCAGGTGTCGACGAACGAACCGTGGCCGCCGTGGCTCATGCCGATCGCGCAGCTCAACCGCAACCTGGGCTCGATGCCTCTCGTGGGCGGCAACTCGGCCGAGCTCATCGCCGACTATGCAGAGTCGTTGCGGTCGATGACCGAGGCGATCGACGCGGCGACACGGTCGGTGCACGTCGAGTTCTACATCATGTCGGTCGATGACGAGACGGAGCCGTTCTTCGCCGCTCTCGGGCGCGCTGTCGAGCGCGGAGTCACGGTGCGCGTGCTGTTCGACCACGTGGCCTCACTGCGGGTGCGCGGGTACCGCAGGATGCTGCGTCGGCTCGACGCGATCGGCGCCCTGTGGCACCGGATGCTCCCGGTGCGCCCATGGCGGGGCCAGTATCAGCGGCCGGATCTGCGCAACCACCGCAAGTTCCTCATCGTCGATGGTCACGTGGCTTTCACGGGGTCGCAGAACCTCATCGAGCGCACCTACCACCGCGGCCCCCACTGGTCGGGCCGCCTGGAGTGGAAGGAGCTCATGGTGCGGTTCGAGGGGCCGATCGTCGCCGGTGTCGACGCACTGTTCGCGACGGACTGGTACAGCGAGACGGATGAGCTGCTCCTGCGCGAGACTCCGGCGGTCGTGGAGGCCGACCCGACCCGCATTCTGGACGCGCAGGTAGTGCCGAGCGGGCCGGCGTTCGAGGGCGAGAACAACCTGCGGCTCTTCAACTCTTTGCTGTACGCGGCGCAGGAGCAGATTCAGATCTGCTCGCCGTACTTCGTGCCGGACGAGTCGATGCTGTACGCGATCACGACGGCCGCGCAGAGCGGGCTCGACGTGCAGCTCTTCGTCTCGGAGATCGGCGATCAGCCGCTCGTGTTCCACGCCCAGCGCTCCTACTACGAGGAGCTGCTGCGGGCGGGGGTGCGCATCTGGCTGTACCGCGCGCCGACGGTGCTGCACGCGAAGCACTTCACGATCGACGACCAGGTGGCGGTGATCGGCTCGAGCAATATGGACATGCGCTCGTTCAGCCTCAACCTCGAGGTGTCGGTCATGGTGCGGGGGGCGAGCATCATCAGCGAGCTGCGGGCGATCGAGCAGTCCTATCGCGACAACTCTCGCGAGCTCACGCTGGACGATTGGATGCGCCGCCCGCGCCACATGCGCATCTTCGACGATCTCGCGCGCGTGACGGCGACCGTGCAGTAGCGACGGCGCGGCCGCGAGCGTAGGGTGCCCCCATGACGCAGAAGACCCTGCCGACCGATGTGCCCGTCGAGGAGTTCCTCGCGACGCTCGACGCTCGCCGCAGCGCGGAGGGCGTCGAGCTCGTGGAGGTCTACCGCGCCGCCACGGGTGCGGAGCCCGTGATGTGGGGCCCGTCGATCGTGGGATTCGGCCAGTACTCCTATCGCTATGCGAGCGGTCACGATGGCGTCTGGCTGCGCACGGGCTTCTCGCCCCGCAAGGCCAAGCTCTCCCTGTACGGGCTCACCGAGCACCCCGACTCGCCCCCGTTGCTCGACCGCCTCGGGCCGCACACCGCCACTGTCGCGTGCGTCTACGTCACCCGGCTGTCGGCCATCGACCTCGACGTGCTGCGCGAACTGGTCGCCCTCGGCTGGACGACGACCGCCGCCTCCGCCGTCTGACGCGGATGCTCAGTCGCGGGAGATGCGGATCATCTCGTCGCGCGGCACGACCTTGATGCGCTCGCGGCCCTGCGCCTGGCCGAGCGCGACCTCGTGGGCATCGAGACGGTGCCAGCCGTCGAGGTTCGTGTAGAGAACACCGCGGCCGTCGAGCAGATCGGTCACCGCCTGCTCGGCAGGCTCGGCGGGAGTCCACCACGAGCTCTGATCCTTCACGAGGTGCTGGATCGTCTCCATCGCGTCGCTCTTCGTGTGACCGATGAGGCCGACCGGGCCGCGCTTGATCCAGCCCGTCGCGTACACGCCCGGCAACTGGTTGTTGTCGTCGCCGAGCACCTGACCCTCGTGATTCGGGATCACGCCGTGGCGCTCATCGAACGGGATGCCGTCGAGCGGGGAGCCGAAGTAGCCGACCGCGCGGTACAGGGCCTGCACCTCGACCTCGCGGAACTCCCCCGTGCCCCGCACGCCGCCCTGGCCGTCCGGCTCGGTGCGCTCGTACCGGAAGCCGCTCACCGCACCGTCCGTCGTCAGCACCTCCACGGGGCGCGCGTAGAAGTGCAGGTGCAGGCGCCGAGACGCGCTGCCCGTCTCCCGGCTGCGCCACTGCGTGAAGATGCGGTCGATGACCGTCAGCTGCTTGTTCGACGTGATCGCGTCGCGCGACGCCGGGTCGTAGTCGAAGTCCTCCTCGTGCACGATCATGTCCACGTCGCGCAGCTCGCCGAGCTCTCGCAGCTCCAGGGGCGTGAACTTCACCTGCATCGGGCCGCGGCGGCCGAACACGTGCACATCCGTCACGGGCGACGCCTGCAGGCCCGCGTACACGTTCTCGGGAACCTCCGTCGGCAGCAGATCCTCCGGGTGCTTCGCGAGCATGCGCGCCACATCGAGCGCCACGTTGCCATTGCCGATGACCGCCACCGACTGCGCCTCGAGCGGCCACTCGCGCGGAACATCAGGATGACCGTCATACCAGCTGACGAAGTCAGCGGCACCGTAGCTGCCGTGCGCATCGATGCCGGGCATCTCGAGCGGAGCATCCCGCACCGCACCCGTCGAGAAGATGACCGCGTGGTAGTGCCTCTTCAGGTCGTCCAGCGTGATGTCGGTGCCGTACCGCACGTTGCCGAACACGCGGATGTCACCCGAATCCAGCACCTCGCGCAGTGCGTTGACGATGCCCTTGATGCGCGGGTGATCCGGGGCCACCCCGTAGCGCACGAGCCCGTACGGTGCGGGCAGCTGCTCGAACAGGTCGATCGAGACCTCGAACGCCCGCTCGTGCTTGAGGAGGATGTCGGCGGCGTAGATGCCGGCGGGACCGGCGCCCACGATGGCGAGCCTGAGCTTGGTCATGAGAAGTAGAGCGCTTTCTGGATCGGCGGAGGCGGCGGAGCCACGAGGATCGAGACTACTTGCTGCGGTCGACGACGGCTTCCGCAAACTTGGTCAGGGCCTTCGTGACCGGGCTCGGCGGCAAGGGCGCGAGAGCGGCGACGGCGTCATCCGCCCAGCGGCGCGCCTCGTCGAGCGTCTCCTCTGTCACCGGGTGCGCACGTAGCTCGGCGATCGCCGCGGCGAGCTCCTCCTCGGTGCCACCACCCACGACGTGCCGCTCGATGCGGTCCAGCAGGTCGGCGGCACTCGCGTCGCTCTGCGCGGCACGGCGCAGGTAGAGCAGAGGCAGGGTCGCGACGCCGCTGCGCAGGTCAGTGCCCTGCGCCTTGCCCGTCTCCGACTCCGGCTCGGCCAGGTCGATGACGTCGTCGATGAGCTGGAAGGCGACACCAATCTTCTCGCCGAAGACGACGACAGGCTCGGCGTACTCCCGCGGCGCGCCCGAGAAGATGACGCCCATCTGCGCGGCCGCCGAGATGAGCGACCCCGTCTTGTCAGCGAGCACCTGCAGATAGTGGTCGATCGGGTCGTCGTCAAGTCGAGGACCGATCGTCTCGTGCAGCTGACCCAGGCATAGGCGCTCGAAGGTATCGGCCTGCAGCTTGATGGCGCCCTCGCCGAGACTCGCAACGAGCTTGCTCGCGCGCGCGAACAGCAGGTCGCCCGTGAGGATCGCCACCGAGTTGCCCCACACGCTCTGCGCGCTCGGAACCCCGCGGCGCATCTCCGCCTCGTCCATGACGTCGTCGTGGTAGAGCGAGGCCAAGTGGGTGATCTCGATCGCCTGCGCCGCCGTGATGACCGAAGCATTGTTGCCCTCGCCCAACTGGGCGGTCAGAAGCGTCAGCACCGGGCGGATGCGCTTGCCGCCCGCCTCGAGCAGGTAGCGGGACGCGACATCCGCCATGTCATCGGCGAAGCTCACCTCGCGCAGCAGGCCCGCCTCGACCTCCGCGAGGCCCTCCTCGATCGCGTCGGCGAAGCGCCGCTCCTCGCTCGAGGCGAACAGCTTCTCGCCGAGGCCGAGCGACGCGCTGAGCGTCTTGCTGCGGCGGGCGAGGGGAGTGCCGTGGGTCACCGGATCTGCCGATCTGTCGAGAGGAAGGAGGCTACAGCGCCGTGAAGGAGGACGACACGGCCGCATCGGTCGAGGTGCTCGACTCGGTCGAGCGTGCTCGGCGCTGAGCGACGGACGCGCGGATCGCCGCATTGGCCGGCTTGCGGCCACGATGCAGGGCGACGACGCCCGTCGTGAGGTTACGGTACGCGACTCGCGTGAATCCCGCACCGCGCAACCACTGGCTCAACCGGGTCTGGTCTGGCCAGTCCTTGATCGAGTCGAAGAGGTAGCGATAGGCGTCGGGGTTCGAACTCGCCGCACCCGCGACAAGAGGCATGACGTAGCGCAGGTAGGCGAAGTAGCCAGCGCGCACGACCCCGACGGGAGGACGCGAGAACTCGCAGATCACGAGACGCCCGCCCGGCTTGAGCACGCGGTACATCTCGGCGAGCGCCACCTGGGGGCGCTGCACGTTGCGCAGGCCGAAGCTGATCGTCACCGCATCGAACTCGTCATCGCCGAAGGGCAGCTTCTCGGCATCCCCCTGCACGAACTCGAGGCCCGGGTGCCGGCGGCGACCCTCCTCGACCATGCCCTGCGAGAAGTCGAGGGCGATGACCTTCGCGCCCGACTTCGAGAGAGCCGCCGCGCTCGTGCCCGTGCCTGCCGCGATGTCGAGGATGCGCTCCCCCGGCTGCGGGTCGACCGCCCGGCCCGTCGCCGCGCGCCACAGGCCCGCGTTGCCGACCGAGAGAACAGCGTTCGTGCGGTCATAGCCGCGCGCCACGCCATCGAACATCGCCGCGACCTCGCGCGGCGTCTTCGTCAGGTCTGCCCTCGTCACACACCGAGTCTAGTGAGCGCTCACCCGGGGTTGACCGTGAGCCGCCTGGGCAGGCGTCGAGTGCGCGACAGCGGCGCAGGACGCGCAGAGTACGCTCGACCCGTGCCCTCCCCCGCTGCGCCCGCGGCGCGTCCTGCCGCCACCGTGCTGCGAGTCGTCACCGAGACCGTGCCCGACCCCGGGCCGCTCCTGCCCTACGCAGAACCGGGCAGTCCCCTGCTCGCCCTGCGCCGCGGCGACGGCATCGTGGGCGTGGGGGAGACGCTGCGACTCGAGTACCGGGGCCCCGACAGGATCGCCGAGGCCGCCGCGCAGTGGCGTTCGGTGAGCGATCTTGCCCACGTCGACGACCCGGTGCACCGCCCCGGCAGCGGGCTCGTCGCGTTCGGCACCTTCGCCTTCGCCGACGACTCCGGCGCCACGAGCACGCTCATCGTGCCCGAGCTCATCATCGGCCGCCACGAGGGAGTCTCCTGGGTCACGCGCCTGAGCGTCGAGCAGGGTGGCCTCGAGCCAGTCTCCACCCCGTTGCCGCATCCGATCGGCGAGCGCCCGCGCGCCACGCTCGCCGCCTCGAGCCTCAGCCGCGACGCCTTCATGGGCGTCGTCTCCGAGGCCCTCACGCGCATCCGCGGCGGAGAGCTCGAGAAGGTCGTCATCGCCCGGGATGCGACCGCCCGCATTCCTGCCGACAGTGACCGTCGCGCGCTCGTCGACGAGCTCGCCCAGGCCTACCCGGACTGCCTCACCTTCGCCGTCGACGGCCTCTTCGGCGCGAGCCCGGAGACGCTCGTCAACGTGCACGCACGCGAGGCGAGCGCGCGCGTGCTCGCCGGCAGCACCGCGCGGGGAGCCAACGCGGCCGACGACGCCGCGGCCGCCGCGACGCTCGCCACGAGCACGAAAGACCTCGACGAGCACGCCTTCGCCGTGCAGAGCGTGCTGCAGTCGCTGCGACCCCACGCCCGCGCCGTCACCGCGAGCGAGCTGCCCTTCACCCTCAAGCTGCCCAACCTCTGGCACCTCGCCACCGACGTCGCCATCGAGCTCGGCGAGCAGTCCAGTGCGCTCGACCTCGTCGCCGCGCTACACCCCACGGCCGCCGTCGCGGGATCGCCGACCGCCGACGCCCTCGCCCTCATCGCCGCGCTCGAGCCCTTCGATCGCGGCCGCTACGCGGCGCCCGTCGGCTGGATCGACCAGGACGGCGACGGCGAGTGGGTCATCGCGCTGCGCTGCGCCACCGTCGACGCCGACGGGCTGCTCACGGCGCATGCCGGGGCTGGCATCGTCGCCGACTCCGACCCCGAGGCCGAGCTCGCCGAGACCCGCATGAAGTTCCGGCCGATCGCCGACGCCCTCCGATAGAGGGCGTCGAAAAGGGCACAGGCAGTTCGTGTCGGCCGGCGTGCCGGCCGACAGTCTGCGGTAGCGGCAGCCGCAGCGCTGGCTACGAGTCGGCGAGGCGCTGCTTCTCGAGCTCGACATCGAAATCGGCACTCGGCCACTGCGGGTCGAGGTCGCGCAGTGCTGACAGGAGCAGCGACTGCACCGCGAGCCGGGCGTACCACTTGCGGTCGGCGGGCACGATGAACCAGGGCGCGTGGTCGGCATCCGTGCGCTCGATGGCGAGCTCGTAGGCGCGCTCGTACTCGGCCCAGAGCATCCGCTCATCGATGTCGCCGGGGTTGTACTTCCAGTGCTTGTCGGGGCGGTCCAGCCGCTCGGCGAGGCGCTCCTTCTGCTCGTCCTTCGAGATGTGCAGCATGACCTTGACGATGCTCGTGCCGCTGTCGGCGACGCGGCGCTCGAACGCGGCGATGTCGTCGTAGCGCTGCTCGATCTCGTCGGCGGGGGCGAGCTCGCGCACCCGCCCGATGAGCACGTCCTCGTAGTGCGAGCGGTCGAAGACGCCGATCTTGCCGACAGCGGGCAGCTGCTTCTCGACGCGCCACAGGAAGTGGTGGCTGAGCTCCTCCTCGGTGGGCCGCTTGAAGGCCGCGAGCTGCACGCCCTGCGGGTCAACGGAGCCGATGACGTGGCGCACAATGCCGCCCTTGCCCGCCGTGTCCATGGCCTGGATGACGAGCAGCACGCGGCGCGTCTCGCCGGCGGTGCTCGCCGCGTGCAGCCGCTCCTGCAGGGAGCTCAGCTCCTCGACGCCATCGGCGAGCGCCTTCTCACCGTCGGCCTTGTCGCCGTCGAAGCCGGGGGTGGAGCGCGTGTCGATGTCGTGCAGTCGTACGTCGGCGGGGGCCCGCAGCAGCTCGTCCATGACCCGAGGCTACCCGGGCAGCGCGGTGGGCGCGTGGGTCAGTCGCTCGACGTCGCCTCGGTCGGAGTCGGCTCGTTGAGAGGCACCTCGACGAGGAGGCGGGGCTCGGGCGCGGTGAGCGCGTCGTCGAGCTCGGCGCGCGTCGTCACCCGCCGGTACGCCCAGCCGCCGGCTGCGGCGAGTGCGGCGAGGTCGACCTCCTGCGGCGTGCGCATGACCTGCTCGAAGTCGTCGGCAGGCGCGGTCGCAGCTACCTCGAGCTCATCGAAGATCGTGCCACCGCCGTCGTTGCCGACGATGACGTGCAGCCGCAGATCATCGGGCAGGGGGGCGAGCAGCGCACCGGCGTCGTGGAGGAGGGCCAGGTCGCCGAGGAGCACGCGCGTCGTGCCGGGCGTCGCGGTGGTCTCGGCGTCGGCAGCGCCGAGCGCCATGCCCGTCGCCGTCGACACCGTGCCGTCGATGCCCGCGAGACCGCGGTTGGCGTGCACGGGGATCGCCTTGCCTGGCACGATCGCGTCGGCGACGCGGATAAGCCGGGAGGCTGCCAGCACGAGTCGATCGTGCGGCCAGGTGGCCGCCCACACGGCGCGCACGAGCATCCGCCGGTCGACGGGGGCGCGCAGCACTGCGAGCTCGGCGGAGGCGAAGGCGGCGCGCACGCCGCGGTCGCTCGAGACGGCGAGCGAGAGGTCGGGTGCGGGATCGCCGGGCTCCTGCGACTCGAGAACGGCGCGCGACATGCTCACCCAGCCGCCGACCCAGCGCCGCACGACCGCGCGATCGGGGGCGCCCTGCACGCGCACCTCGTCCACGATGCGCGCGCGACGGCCGGGGTTGTACGCCTCGACGCCGGGCGTGCGCACGACGATCGTCTCGACGTCGCCGCGCTCCAGCAGCGCGGGCACCTCGCGGCTGAGGGTCGGGTGGCCGAGCACGATCGCCCGACCGACGGCCTCGCCGTGCGGCCCGCCCAGCACGTCGCGGTAGGCGACCACGAGGTGGCGCCCGAAGCGCGCGCCGCTCGACACCTCCGCGATGAGCGGAGCACCGAGATCGACGGCGAGCTGCTCGGCGGCCGGCCCGGCACCGTGGCCCGCGATGACCACGGTCGCGTCGTCTGGCACGAGGTCGAGCGTCTGCCGGGTCGCAGCGGGCGCGTCGTCCGACGCGGGTGCGGCGTCGATCGAGCCCGGTACGAGGATGCTCCCGCTCAACGGTTCGCGAAACGCGAGGTTGAGGTGCACCGGGCCCTCGGCACTCGCCCTGACCGCGAGTGCGGCGAGGGTGCGAGCATCCTCACGCTCCCCGGGCGCGCCCGTCGGGGCGGGCACATCCCAGTCGGCGCGCACCAGATCGCCGAAGATGCCCGGCTGCACGGTCGTCTGATTGCTGCCGATGCCGCGCAGCTCGGCGGGACGGTCGGCGGTGAGCACGATGAGCGGAACGCCCGAGTGGTGCGCTTCGAGCACGGCGGGGTGCAGGTTGGCGACGGCCGTGCCCGACGTGCAGACGATCGCGACGGGCCGAGCGGTCTGCACGGCGAGGCCGAGAGCGGTGAAGCCCGCGACGCGCTCGTCGATGCGCACCGTGACGCGAAGGTGCCCGGCACGCGCGAAGGCTGCCGCCGCGAGGGCGAGGGCCTGGGAGCGCGAACCGGGGCTGAGGACGACGTCGGCGACCCCGTGAGCCACGAGACCCTCGAGCAGGGCGGTCGCGGACGCCGAGGCCGGCGAGTCAGCGCTCAGCGGGGGGAGGGTTGTCATCGTCGAGGTCGGCGAGCTCCTGCTCGAGGCGGCGCAGGCGCTCGTCCTGCTCGGCACGGCGCGCGACCTCGTCGCGGCCGAGCGTGCCGAGGAACGCCGGGTCGTCGTCGGGAGCGACCGTGCGGCTCATGCGGCCGGGGCCGCGGCGGGCCTTGCCGACGATGAGCCACAGAATGCCGCCGAGCACCGGAAGCACGACCACGAGCACGGCCCACGCCGCCTTCGGCATGGCGCGGATGCGCCGACGGTCGGTGAGCAGAACGTCGACGAGCGTATAGATCGTGAAGGCGACGGCGACCACCACGAGCACGACGATGACTCTGGCCATGCCCCTACTGTAATCATGCGCTCTGGGCGGCGCCCGAGAGCGGGCCGTGCGCAGCCTGCACCCTGGTCGCGCTCGTAGAATAGGCGCATGACCCCGTGGATCGCCTATAGCCTCCTGCGGTTCGGACTGTTCGGGGGCGTCCTCGCCCTCCTCCTGCTCGCGCAGCTCGAGTGGTGGTGGGCGGCAATCCTCGCCACGATCATCGCCTTCACGGTCTCGTACATCTTCTTCCCCGGCCTTCGGCACGCGGTCGCCGCCGATCTCGCCGCCCGACGCACGCGCGAGAACCCGGAGGATCCCGACGCCGACGCCGAGGACGCCGCGCTCGAGAACCGCTGACCGGCCCCGCTGCAGGGTGCGGCAGGGTCAGCGCCTCACGCGGTAAGGGTTTCGTAAGCTCGCACGCTGTCGGCGCGGCCGGGCGCCGCCTAGATTCTCCTCATGACCTCTCCCGTGCCCCTGCTGCGACTGGCTACCCTCGCGACCGTCCTGGCCCTCGTGGTCGCCGGTTGCACCCCGGTGGGCGACCCCGCGGTCGAGCCCTCGGCCGAAGTCTCGACCGCGCCCGGCTCGAGCGAGTCGATGGACGACGAGATGGACGACGACGCGACGGATGCTGGGGCCGGCTCGAGCGGGGACGCCGCGCAGGCGGGCGCGTACGTCGAGTACCGCGACGACATCATCGCGGAGACCGCTGGCACGAAGGCGCTGTTCTTCCACGCGCCGTGGTGCCCGCAGTGCCGTGCGCTCGAGGAGAGCATCCTCTCTGGGGAGATTCCTGACGACCTGACCATCATCAAGGTCGACTTCGACACCGCGACGAGCCTGCGCCAGCAGTACGGCGTGACGATCCAGACGACGATCGTGTTCGTCGACGACGACGGTGCCGCTCTCGCCTCCGAGGTGCTCTACTCCGACACGACGCTCGACGCCCTCGTGGCGGCGGCGCCCTAGGCTCGCGGCGTGGAAGGGCTCGCTCTCGTCAGCCTCGCCGCTGGCGTCCTCACCGTCGCGGCGCCGTGCGTGCTGCCGCTGCTGCCGATCATCATCGGCGGCTCGATCGTCACCGACGACGCGGGCTCGACCCGTGCACGAGTGCGCCCCTACGTCATCGCGGGCTCGCTCGCGGTGAGCGTCATCGCCTTCACCCTGCTGCTCAAGGCGACGACGGCGCTGCTCGGCATTCCCACCCAGGTGTGGCAGATCATCTCGGGCATCATCGTCATCCTGCTCGGCATCAACCTGCTCGCGCCGAGCCTGTGGGAGCGACTGTCGACGCGCCTCGGTCTCGGTGATCGCAGCAACCGCGCACTCGACGGCTCGGTGCAGCGGCAGAGCGTCGGCGGCGACATCCTCACGGGCGCCGCACTCGGCCCCGTGTTCTCGAGCTGCAGCCCCACCTACGCGCTCATCGTCGCGACCGTGCTGCCCGTCTCGTTCGCCGAGGGGGTGCTCTACGTCAGCCTGTACGCGGTCGGGCTCGCGATTCCGCTGCTGCTTATCTCGCTCGCCGGCCGGGGGGCCGCACGCCGGCTGGGGTGGCTCGCGGACCCACGCGGCTGGTTCCGCCGCACGATGGGGGTGCTGTTCATCATCGTGGGTGTCGTCGTCATCGTCGGGGCCGACAAGGCTCTGCAGACCCTCATCCTCGACCTCGGCTGGTACAACCCCATCGCCGAGTTCGAAGGGGTGCTGCGGGGTGAGTGACCGTGGCGCCTGAGGCAGGGGGGATGGCGGAGCCGGGGGGCTCCGCAGGCGGGGTCGCGTCGTCGGGTCGCGACCCCGCCTCATCGGCGCTCAGCCGCCCGCTCGATGGTCGACGCGTGCTCGTGGTCGACGACGACCCGACGTTGCTCGAGATCGCCGCGACCTACTTGAGCGCGGCGGGCGCGACGGTGGCGACGGCGCCCGATTCGGTGCGCGCGTTGCGCTCTGCGGAGGAGTCGGAACCCGACCTCGTCGTGCTCGACCGCATGATCCCGGGGGTTGACGGGCTCGAAGTGGCGCGACGACTGCGGGAGCGCTCGACCGTGCCGATCATCATGCTCACGGCTCTCGGCGAGGCCGAGCACCGCATCGAGGGCCTCGAGGCCGGGGTCGACGACTATCTCGCGAAGCCGTTCTCGCCGCGCGAACTGGTGCTGCGCGCCGAGGCGCTCCTGCGCCGCTCGACCGCGAACCGGGAGGTGGACGGCGACGTGACCCTGGGGCGCCTGCACCTCGACGCCGCTGCTCGCACGATCAGTCTCGACGGCGCTCCGCTGGCCCTCACCGCCCGCGAGCACGACCTGCTCGCGCACCTCGTGCGCCGCCCCGGCCGCACACTGCGTCGCGACGAGCTGCTCGAAGAGGTCTGGGGCTGGACGATCGGCGACGTGTCAACGATCACTGTGCACGTGCGGCGATTGCGCGAGAAGGTCGAGCAGGACCCTTCGCACCCGCGCATCATCACGACCGTGTGGGGGGTCGGCTACCTGCTCGACCCGGCTGGCCTCGATCCGGCTGGCCCCGATCCTGCCGACCTCGATCCTGCCAACCTCGAGTCCGCGGGCCACGACCCTGCCCCGACCGACGCCGAGGGGGCTGAGTCGCCATGACGATCGCCGACTACGTGCAGGTTGTGGGCTTCGCGGCGGGCAGCGCCCTCGTCGCGGGGCTTCTCGCGGCCGTCGTGTTGCGGCTCGCGCGCCGGGCGCCCCTCGTCGTGCACGTCATCGTCATCGTCGCTGCCGCCGTCGGCGCCGTCGCCGGCGGCATCGCCCTTACCGCGGGCGGCATGTACATCAACGACTCCGACACGATGGTCGCCCTCTCGGTGACGGCGGCGAGCGGCGTCGTCTCCCTCGCGATGGCGCTCCTCCTCACCCTGGCGCTCTCGCGGGATGCCCGGGGCCTCGGCCGCGATGCCCGCCGGCTCGGGGCGGGCGACACCGTCGAGCCGGCACGCCGTGTGACGGCGGAGCTCGACGCCGTGCAGGGTGAGCTCGCGGAGTCGAGCGATCGGCTCGCGGCGGCGCGTACCGCGTCCGAGCGGGCGGAGGCGGCCCGGCGCGACCTCGTCGCCCGCATCGCGCACGACCTGCTCGCGCCTCTCGCGAGCATCCGCGCGATCGCCGAGACCCTTGAGGACGGCCTCTCGACCGAGCCGGAGCGGCACGCTCACCAGCTCGGGTCGCACGTGACGCGCCTGCACGCCCTCATCGGCGATCTCTTCGAGCTCTCGCGCATCGACGCTGGAACGCTCGCGCTCTCTCCGGAGACGGTGTCTCTCACCGACCTCGCCTCCGACGTCGTCGCCGACTTCGCTCCCCTCGCGGCTCAGCACGACGTGACACTCGAGCTCGCGGCGACCGACGCGGTCACGGCCGTCGTGGACGCGCAGGCCCTCAGTCGCGCTCTCATCAACGTGGTCGTCAACGCGATCGAGCACTCCCCGGTCGGCGGCGTCGTGACGGTCGCCGTCGACGAGCACGAGGGAGCCGGGCGCATGCGCGTGCGCGACCGGGGCCCCGGTATCGCCGAGGACGACCTCCCCCACGTCTTCGACGCCGGATGGCGCGCCGACGCGGCGCGCACCTCCCCCCGCCTGGGCCTCGCCGGCGGAGCCGGACTCGGCCTCGCCATCACCCGCGCGATCCTCGAGGCGCACGGCGGCAGTGCGAACGCCGCGTCTGCCGAGCCCGGCGCCGAGCTCACGCTCCTGCTGCCGCGCCCCTGAGCCCCCTGACCCGAGCCCCGTGACCCGAGCCGCGCCGCAGCAAGCCGCGCGGACCTTAGAACGCGATGGCCGCGGCCAACCCGAGCCCCGTGAGCAGCGCGGCCAGGGAGGTGAGCTTGAGCGCGAGCACGAGCTCCCCCGCCGTGCGCGCGAGCAGCACGATGAGAATGACGGGGGCACTGATGAGGAGAGTGCCGTACACCGCGGGTGCCCACTGGAAGAGCAGGGCGAACGGCACGAGCACGCCGTACGCACTCGCGAGCAGCACCGAGAAGAGGATGCGGGCCGGCAGGTCGCCGAGTCGCACGGCGAGCGTGCGCTTGGCGACCAGGGCATCCTGCTCGCGGTCGCGGATGTTGTTGACGAGCAGGATCGCCGCGGCGAAGAGCCCCGCGATGGTGCCCGCGAGCCACGCCTCGAACGGAACCTGCTCGATCTGCACGAACGTCGTGCCGGCCGTGGCGACGATGCCGAAGAACACGAAGGCGACGAGCTCGCCGAGGCCCGCGTAGCCGTACGGGCGCTTGCCCCCCGTGTAGAACCAGGCGGCGACGAGCGCGACCGCCCCGACCGCGAGCAGCCACCAGATGCCGGTCAGGACGACGACGGCGAGGCCCGCTGCCGCACCGAGGCCGAAGAACACGAGCGCGACGGTGAGAACCGTGCGGGGCTTCGCAGCCCCCGAGCCCGTCAGCCGGCTCGGGCCGACCCGGTAGCGGTCGGTGCCGCGCACACCGTCTGAGTAGTCGTTGGCGAAGTTAACCCCGACCTGCAGGAAGACCGCGACGGCGAGGCACAGCAGCGCGATCGCGAGGTTGTAACCGAGAGTGTTGTAGGCGATCGCCGTGCCGAGGGCGACGGGCGCGACGGCGAGGCTCAGGGTGCGCAGCCGGGCGCCGGCGATCCAGTCGCGCGCCGTCGCGGGACGAACCTTCGCCGGGTTGCCGGACGCCGCACTCGCCTTCGCAGGATTCGTGCGCGCGGGGCTCGTGCGCTTCGAGGGGGCGCGCTTCGCGGACTTCTTCTTCGTCTTCTTCGTCGGGGAGGCCACGGATGCGAGTGTAGCCGCGGCACGGGCGACCGGCGGAGCCGTGACGCGGTCGCGGCTCAGTCGACGAGGCGCGCGATCGTGAGCCGGTCGGGCTTGCCGCTCGGGAGCGTCGGCAGAGCATCCAGCACCCGGATGCGGTCGGGGCGCGCCTCGGGGCCCAGGGCGGCACCGACCGCGCGCCGCACGGCCGCGAGATCGGCAGACTGTGTCGTGACGACGACGGGCACCTCGCCCCACTCCGGGTCGTGGCCGGGCACGACGACCGCGTCGGCGAGACGCGACTGCTCGCGCACAACGCGCTCCACCTCGCCCAGGCGTACCTTCAGGCCGCCCGACACGATCGTGTCGTCGAGGCGGCCCAGCACCCGCAACGTGCCGTCATCGGCCAGCTCACCGGCGTCGTCGGTGCGGTACCAGCGCTCCCCGTCGTCCTCGATGAAACAGCTTTCCGTGCGCGCCGGGTCGCCCAGGTAGTACTCGGCGATCGTGGGGCCCCCGAGCTCGACGCGGCCGTCGACGACCCGCACGTGGGTCTGGCCGATCGGCCGGCCGTCGTACACGCAGCCGCCGCTCGTCTCGCTCGAGCCGTACGTGCGCGTGATGCGCCAGCCGAGCGCCGTCGCCCGCTCGACGAGCGGCGCGGGCGTCGCCTGGCCTCCGACGAGGATGCGCGAGAAACCGGCGAGGGCCTCGCGGAGGGGCGCATCCATCTCGGCGTCGTCGACGAGCCTCGCGAGCTGGGCCGGCACGAGCGCGGTGAAGCGCGTCGGCTGCGACATCTGCTCGATTGCGGCCAGCACGCGCGCGCCGCTCATGCGCCCCGGCGGCACCGGCACAGGCTCGACGTCGGCGGCGAGGGAACGAGCGAGCACGTTGATGCCCGCGATGTACTGCACGGGCAGGGCGAGCAGCCACTGGCCGGGGCCCCCGAGTGCGCTCTGGCTGGCCGCCGCACTCGCGAGCACGGCGTCGGCGCTCAGCGCGACGCGCTTCGGCCGGCCCGTCGTGCCGCTCGTCTCCACGACGACGGCGATGCGCTGCTCGACCTCGAGCGGAGCCGTGTGCACGGGGTTCACGCCCCCGCCGCGGAACAGCACCGCAGGCCCGTCGCCGCTCAGCGCCTCGCGCAGGGCGGCCCGGCACTGCAGCGGGTCAGCGGTATCGACGACGGCGAGCGGACGAGTCACGCGCCCACGCTACCTCGCGCACGCGGCGCTCGCCCACGTGCGCCGCGTGTGCCACGCGCGCGACGTGTGCCAGATCTGGCGCGAAAGGGCGCACACCTCGTGGCCAAGCGCCCATCTGCGCCAGATCTGGCACAGGAGAGCGCTGCGCGCTGCGCGCGCAGCGGCTAGTACTGCCAGGGGTAGGGGCTCCAGTCGGGGGCGCGCTTCTCGAGGAAGGCGTCGCGGCCCTCGACGGCCTCGTCGGTGCCGTAGGCGAGCCGCGTGGCCTCGCCCGCGAAGAGCTGCTGGCCGACCATTCCGTCGTCGGTGAGGTTCATGGCGTACTTGAGCATGCGGATCGCCGTCGGGCTCTTCGTGAGGATCGTCTCGGCCCAGTCGAGCGCCTCCGCCTCGAGGGAGGCGTGCGGCACGACGGCGTTGACCGTACCCATCTCGTAGGCGCGCTGCGCGTCGTACTCGCGCGCGAGGAAGAAGATCTCGCGCGCCACCTTCTGCCCGACCTGCTTGGCGAGGTAGGCGCTGCCGTAGCCCGCGTCGAACGAGCCGACGTCGGCGTCGGTCTGCTTGAAGCGCGCGTGCTCGGCACTCGCGAGGGTCAGGTCGCACACGACGTGCAGCGAGTGCCCGCCACCCGCGGCCCACCCGGGCACGACGGCGATCACGACCTTCGGCATGAAGCGGATGAGGCGCTGCACCTCCAAGATGTGCAGCCTCGACGCCCGCGCGCCGTCGACCGTGTCGGCAGTCTCGCCCTCTGCATACTGGTATCCGCCGCGCCCGCGAATGCGCTGGTCGCCGCCCGAGCAGAACGCCCACCCGCCGTCCTTGGCGCTCGGCCCGTTGCCGGTGAGCAGCACAACCCCGATGCGCGGGTTCTGCCGCGCATCGTCGAGGGCCCGGTAGAGCTCGTCGACCGTGTGCGGGCGGAACGCGTTGCGCACCTCCGGCCGGTCGAAGGCGACGCGCGCCACGCGCCCCGACGTGTCGTGGTGGTAGGTGACGTCGGTGAGGTCGTCGAACCCCGGTGCGACCACCCATCGTGGGGCGTCGAACAGTTCGGAGACGTGCGGCTCGGCCATGCCGCGAGCCTACCCGCGCGCCCCCGTTCGCAACTCAGGCAGAGGCGACCGTGGTGACCGCTCGACCCAGCACATCTGTCGTCTCTGCCTGAGTTGCGAACAGACACTGCCAGACTGGGGCGATGGATGCTCTGCCCGAGCTCGACGACGTGCTGGGCCGCGCCCGCGTGGTGAGCGTGCCGCTCACCACGCGGTTCCGCGGCGTGCAGCACCGTGAGGCCGTGCTGCTCGACGGCCCGGCCGGCTGGAGCGAGTTCGCGCCCTTCCTCGAGTACTCAGATGCCGAAGCCAGCACGTGGCTCGCCGCGGCCCTCGACTTCGGGTGGCGCGAGTCGCGGGCTCCCGCGCTGCGGCAGAGCATCCCGGTCAACGCGACGCTACCTGCCGTGCCGCTCGCTCAGATCACGGGCGTCCTGAGCCGCTTCGGCGACTGCCGCACCGTGAAGATCAAGGTCGCCGAACCGGGCGAGAGTCTCGCCGACGACGTCGCACGCGTCCGCGAGACGCGGCGGCTGCTGGGCCCGTACGGGCGCATCCGCCTCGACGCGAACGGCGCGTGGAACCTCGACGAGGCCGAGCACGCCGTGCGCGAGCTCGAGCAGTTCGACCTCGAGTACGTCGAGCAGCCGTGCGGGAGCGTGCCCGAGTTGGCCGAGCTGCGACGGCGGATCCACCGCATCGACGTTCTCGTCGCGGCCGATGAGAGCGTACGCAAGGCCGCCGACCCGCTCGCCGTGGCGCGCGCCGACGCCGCTGACCTGCTCGTCATCAAGGCCGCCCCGCTCGGCGGCGTCGACCGGGCGCTGCGCATCGTCGCGGAGGCCGGGCTGCGGGCCGTGGTCTCGAGCGCGCTCGACACGAGCGTGGGTCTGTCGATGGGGGCGGCGCTCGCCGCGCGACTGCCGAGCCTCGACTTCGACTGCGGCCTCGGCACCGGGGCGCTGCTCGCCGACGACGTCGCCGACCCCCGCATCGTGCCCGTGGACGGCGCGCTCGGCGTGGGCCGGGCATCCCTCGACGAGGATGCTCTGACTCGCCTTGCCGCGCCCGCCGACCGCACCGCCTGGTGGCGCGAGCGCCTCACGCGGTGCCACGCCGTGCTCGCTACCGCGCCGCGGTAGGGCGAGTATTCCGGCCCCGAGAACGCGGAACACTCGCTACTCTCGTGTCACGACATCGGTTCACACCCCTGGAGGTTCGCCATGCGTCGAGCAGCAGTCGCCGTCACCGTCGCCGGAGTGATCGCGCTCGCGGGTTGCGGCGCCCCCTCCGGCGACCCCGAGCCCGACTCTGCAGACGACGCCGCGGTCGAGGAGCCGGCCACCCCGGAGGAGGGGCCGGTCGACCCGACAGATCCCGCGTGCCTCGTGGGCGACTGGCGTATCGCCGAAGACCAGATGCAGTCGTTCTACGACGCGCTCGCCGCCGACCTCGACGGCGTCTCCTTCGCCATCGACGGGAGCGTCGGGCTCTCGTTCACGGCAGACGAGTACCGCTACACCTCCGACTTCGTGCTCGATCTCACGATCGACGGCGCCGGCGAGGGTGAAGGCGTCGCGACGGGCGGCCTCGGCGGCACCTACACGGCGGAGGACGGCGTCATCACGACGACGCTCGTCGACAACGACCTCTCCGTCATCGTGACGGTGATGGGCCAGACCATCGACGGCTCTGACCTGGCGGGCGGCCTGCTGCTCTCCGACCCGATCAACGATGCGCCGTTCGACTGCTCGAGCGGCACGCCCGTGCTGCAGTTCGAGACCGGCTCGGGCCGCACGCCCGTCGCGCTCACACCGGCGAGCTGACGCCCGCGAGCTGAGCCCGACCCCGCGAGTCTGAGGGGCGACTACAGGCCGCACGGGCCCGGACTACCGCGGGGCACAGACTCCGCCGCGCCGACACTACTTTTACCGGGGTGGAGCCGGCGCGGCGGACCACCCGACCGCGCGCCCCTAGATAGCGCGCCTACAGCCCCGAGTACGAGTGCAGCCCGTTGAAGTACAGGTTGACGATCGAGTAGTTGAAGAGCACGGCGCCGAAGCCGACGATCGCGAGCCACGCCGAGCGGTTGCCCCGCCAGCCCCGCGTCGCGCGCGCATGGATGTAGCCGGCGAAGAGCGTCCAGATGATGAAGGTCCAGACCTCCTTGGTGTCCCAGCCCCAGTACCGACCCCAGGCGCGCTCGGCCCAGATGGCGCCGGCGATGAGCGTGAAGGTCCAGAACACGAAGCCGACGACCGTCACCCGGTAGGCGAGCGATTCGAGAACGGATGCGCCGGGCAACGTGTCGAGGAAACGCAGGCCCGCACTCTCGCGGGCCTCACGCCGCGCCTGCATCAGCTGCATGATGGAGAGCCCGGCACCGATCGCGAAGAATGCGGTAGCCAGGGCAGCGACGAGAACATGGATGACGAGCCACGCCGACTGCAGTGCGGGCGGAGTGGGGACAACATCCACGTAAAAGTTGACGGTGACGATCCCCAGCGAGAGCACGACGAACCCCGTGATGTAGGCGCCAAGATAGCGGAGGTCTTTCCACAGTTGCACGGCGACGAAAGTACCCATCATGACGACGGTGGCGGTGAGACCAAACTCGAACATGTTCGTCCACGGCACGCGCTCCGCAGCGAAGCCGCGCGTGAGGACGGCGGCAGCGTGCAGCACGAACCCGAGGATCGAGAGGGCGAGGCCCGCTCGCTCGTACCTGGTTGCTCCGCCCGACTGGAGCGGAGCAACCGGACGTTCGAGGACGCTGGTCATGCTCGAGGAGTTCACAGCCGCCTGCTGCGCCCGCGCGGCTACCGGCTCGGCGCGCTGGGCAGACCTCTTGGCCAGATCGAGCGTGAAGAGGATGAAGGCGACCGTGTAGACGCCCATGGCCGAATACACGGCGACGAGGGAGTAGGCAACGAGATTGTCCATCACAACCTCATCGTACGATGTGCAGCTGTGAGGCGCCGCCTCGCCGCTGCTCCTCGATCAGGGGCCTCCGGCCCATACATCTCCTAGCTGCCCTCTCTATGCTGAGGGCATGCCCCGAAAAACTCGGCCCGTGAAGTCCGCCCGCCGCAAGAAGTCGCCCGTGTCGCCGCGCGCCGCACAACTCATCGCGGTCGGCGTGGCGCTCGCCCTCATCGCGATCATCGTCGCGATCGTCGTTTCGAGTCTCAACCGGGCGGAGCCGCAAGCATTGCCGACAGTTGCGCCGAGCGACGCAGGCGAACTGTTGCGGGAGAACCCGCACCTGCTCTCGGACGTGGCGCCGCAGGACGCGGATGCTGTGCTCGTCGAGTTCGTCGACTTCCAATGCCCCGCCTGCGCTACGGCGAGCCCCATCGTTCAGCAGGTGGCCGACGAGTACGGCGACCGCCTCGCCGTCGTCGTGCGCAATCTACCGCTCACGAGTATTCACCCGCACGCTGTGGAAGCTGCGGTTGCCGCCGAGGCCGCTGCCGCACAAGGGGAATTCGCGGCAATGTACAAGGAGTTGTTTGCGACGCATCAGGAGTGGAGTTCGGCTCGCGGCGATCAGTCCGACACGTTCCGTGACCTGGCCGAACAGCTCGGCCTTGACATGGACGAGTACGACCGCGTCGCCGACGACCCCGCGACGCGAGAGCGAATTGCACTCGACCAGGCAGACGCCTTCGCGCTCGGGGCAACAGGCACCCCAAGCTTTTTCCTCGACGGCGAACTCGTTCAGCTCAACTCTTTTGACGACCTGCGTGCTGCTGTCGAATCCGCGCTCCAGTAGAGCGCAACGGGTCGAAAAGCGTCATCGCGACGCGCCTGACACATCGCTCACGCCGCTTCGCGCATCGCCATCGGTCCGGGCTCGTCGCTGCACAACACCGTTCCTCGACCATGCCAGGAGGAGGACGCCGACGCCGAGACCGGCCGCGGCGAGCTCGAACCATCCGCCGGCGGCAGCAGCAGGCGTCAGGCCCTCGAAGAGCTCGACCTCCGCGACGATGCTCCCTGGTTCGTGCCAGGGAAGTTGAGCCAGTGTGCGCCCGTCAGGGCCAATGATGGCCGTGAGGCCGACGGTCGAAACATTGACCACCGTGCGACCCAGCTCGATAGCGCGAGCCCGAGCAATGGCCAACTGTTGCGCACTCTGGTCGGTGCGACCGAAGTCGGCATTGTTGGAGGCCGAGAAGATGACCTGCGCACCCTCCAGCACCGAGTCTCGGAGCACGGTGTCGTCGGCGATGTCGAAACAGATATTGATGCCCGTGGGCACTCCATCGACAGTGAAGATGGCATCGGCCGACCCCGGCGTGTAGTCCCGCGCTACCAGGTCGATAAGATCGGGGGCCAACGGTCGCCAGAATTCACGATCCGGCACGTACTCACCGAATGGAACGGGGTGGCGCTTGTCGTAGAAGTCGACTGCTCCCGAGCCTTGCTGCCACAGAATCTGCGTGTTGTAGGTGAGTCCCCCGCGCTCGGTGACGGCCCAACCGATCAGCGGTGCGCCCGCTTGCCGCGATACCCGGTCGAAAACGGCGGCGGTTCGCGCATCGTCAAGCGGGCTGCGGTCCGTCGAGCCTTCCGGCCAGACGATCACGTCCAGATCGCGATCCAGCACGGGAAGCGTCGCCTCGTACTGCGCGGCCAAGAGCGCGCCGTCGTTGCGGTCGTCAAAGTATCCCGCCGGTCCGTTCCCCTGAATCGCCGCGACGCGCATGCTGCCGGTGGACGACATCGGCCATGTCGGTATGGCGACGAGCACCGCAGTCAGGAGCGCTGGTACCACGGCGTCACCCCAGCGGGCAGGCGAGAACGGGCTCAACATCTCGACGACGAGCGCCACGAGCGCCACCATGAGGAAGCTCACTCCCGACAGCCCGACCCACGAGAGCAAATCGCTGAACGGGCTCTCCGACTGCGACATGGCTAGCCGTCCCCAAGAAAAACCGCCATACGGCCACGTGCTGGCGACCATTTCGCGAAGAACCCACAAACCGGCGATTGTGGGAGGCACCAGGTACCGCGCATGACGGTTCGCACCAGACGCCGGAAGCCATCTATACGCGAGAGAGATCAGTAGACACCCGAGCGCGAACAGTGCCGCCTGCAGGGCGACGAGAGCCCCCATCGGTAATGGGCCGAGGAAGAGCGATGCCCATTGAATCAACGCGAGGTAGAAGGACGCGCCCGCCACGAAGCCCACGAGCAGCGCGCTAGCCGCGCTCCGTCCGGTGAGGGCAACAAGCAGCAGCCCGACCCCGAAGAATGGTAGGGGCCACACACCACGATCCGGGAAGCCCGCATCCAGAAGGAGCCCAGCTCCTGCAGCAAGCGGAAGAGCGAGCCACAAGGGAATCGCTTCGCCGCGGTCATGGACACCCATCATGGTGCGCCGCGGGTACCCTCCCCTGACGCCGCCCGAGGGGTGACTTTGAGCAGAACAGCGACGATGAGAAAGCCGAGGGCCGCGAGATACTGAGCGGCGAACCCCCAGAGACCGTCGAAAGCGAATGGGAAGACGGGGTTCCACAGCACGGCGATGACCAGCGGGATCGGCAACCACCACCAGTGTCGAACCTCGACGGCGAACCACGCGATGATGAGCGCCAAGACCGCCAGCACGTACCGAATGGGCATGAACGTCTCGGTGCCGACGAGCGGCAGGCCTGCCAGCGCGACGGCGGCGGCGAGAACCCCAGGAGCGAGAGCCGGACGCCGGAACTCCCGTGGACCGGGATGATCGGTTCGCGTGCGCGGCCTGGTCATGTGGGGCTCTCCTCATTGTTCGATGATCGTTGCCTCGCCGTCGGGGCCTGGTCGTCGCGCTGTCGCAATCGATCGAGGTACGCGTTGTAGGCCTCGAGTTCAGGCGCACCGTACCGGTCTGCCTTGAGGTCGGCGGCGGCGGCTCGCGAGGTGTCATAGCGATGCCAACGGTGCAGGATGTAGAGCAGGATGAGAACGGTGGGCGCCTCGCCGTATGACCACGCCAGGCCACCCGCGACGCCCTGGTCCGCCAAGGGATCGATGCCGAGTGCGGGTGGCGGGGTGGAGAAGTAGTCAACGATGAGCGATGGGCTCATCATGATGAACACTCCGAAGAACGCATGCAGGGCCACCTCGGCCGCTAGATCGAGAGCTCTGGCCGGGTAGGACATTCGAATGGGAAGTGGGTCGCTGCTCAGGATTGGAATCGTAAACAGTACGCCTGCGGCGAGGAAGCCGAGCTCGAGACTGACGTGCCCCCCGGGAGTCGAGAGAATCGGGTCGGCGAAATCCGCGAGGTAAAGCCCATAGAAGGAGAAGAGGAAGAGGGGCACAGTCACGACGGGGTGCAGGAGCCATCTGCCGAGTCGGCTTCGGAGACCGCTCAATGCGAGGCGCAGGACGCCGCGCCCCCAGCCACGATGCGGCGTCGCCCGAAGCAAGAGCGTCCCCGGGGAGCCGAGCACCAGCAGGGGCGGGATCAGCATCATGAGGGTCAGCTGCTGGAACATGAACACGGAGAACATCACATAGCCGTAGCCTTCGACTCCCAATCCGGTGACGAGGACGATCGACAGGCACCCCAGCAAGAAGACGACAGTCCTGCCCACCGACCAGTGGCGCCCCGTCGCCCACAGTCGTGCAGCACCGACGACGTAGAGTGCGGCGAGCGACAGCCCGACGAGCGGCAGAATCGGTAGCGGCTGCGGATCGAACGCCAGAAATTGCTCGAGGCTCGGCGGAGCATCGGGCAAGTTCACCCAGTTTTCAGTCACGTCTGATGTTCCTCGTGCGTTCGGCGGCTAGCGTCGCGGCTTGTTTTCCTCGGGTTTCCAGTAGCGCGGTCGACGTTTCGTCAGAGACGCTCTCATCCGTTGAGTTCCGCTTCGATGGCATTCTGGAGGTCGTCAAAGGAGTCCATTTGAACCATCTGGTCATTGACGAAAAAGGTAGGGGTCGAGGAGACTCCCAGCGAAACTCCCTCGTCGTAGTCTGACTTGACTCGTTGAAGGGTGGCAGGGTCGGCGATCGCCGCGTCATAGTCGGCCATATCGAGTCCTATCTCCTCGGCAAACTGTCGGAAGAGCGGGGCACGTGACTCCTGCGCCTCACCCCACTCCGACTGAGTCTGGAACAGACGGCTGTACATCGCCTGGGGCTGCTGAGGGTTCTGGTGACTCCTGACCTGTGGTGATCGAGGTCGCCGCTGGAAGGATGTTCATCATGCCGAGGCCTTATCCGAAGGAGTTCCGGGACGATGTTGTCGCGATCGCGTTGCGGCGGGAGTCGTCGTTCGCGCAGATCGCGAAGGATTTCGGAATCTCTGAGTCGTGTGTTCAGAACTGGGTGAAGAAGGCCGAGGTCGAGGACGGGGTCAAGCCCGGTCTCACCCAGGCGCAGGCTGAGGAGTTGCGGGAGCTGAAGAAGCGCAACCGTCTCCTCGAGCAGGAGAACGAGGTCCTGCGGCGTGCGGCGGCGTATTTGTCGCAAGGGGTTCTTGCTCGCCCAAAATGATCTACCCGCTCGTCCGCGAGCTGGCCGCGACCGGTGCCCCGATCAGGGTGCCGGTCGCGGTGACGTGTCGGGTATTTGATTCGGCCTGGGTTTAGTGCCTATCCGGTTTCCTGTCCGGCGGTCGCCGGCAGGGGTGATTCTTGGTCAGCGTAGTAGGCCTGCTCGATCTCCATCGGGGTTCGGTAATCGAGCTCGCCGTGGAG